>Ga0123355_10017794_pt1 | contig 11241 bp, 8 predicted proteins | sample TergutEmb28metaG_3_FD_89872 | JGI IMG/M metagenome (GOLD analysis project Ga0123355, IMG submission 89872) | Embiratermes neotenicus P1 segment gut microbial communities from Petit-Saut dam, French Guiana - Emb289 P1 | ecosystem: Host-associated > Arthropoda: Insects > Digestive system > Gut ...
AATCTGTAAACAATGCATGTAGTATTACTCCATGGTAATGGAGAATGCAGGGAAAATAAATGTATATTAAAAAAAAACACCACACACACACCACACACACAACACACACACACCACACACACCACACACACACCACACACACACCACACACACCACACACACCACACATACACACTACACACACACCACACACACACCACACACATACACACACCACTCACAGACACTACACACACACCACACACACACACACACACCCACACACACTCTTACTAAGGTTCGATGCGCTGCTTCCCGTATTGATGATCCCTACCTATCCTTTGGATAGCACTCGGTAGCTGTATTCACCGTACTCTTTGATCTCAATGGTATATTAACTTCCCAAGAGTGGCTGTGCTCTGTGGTGTTCGTCCATTACTTACTTACTTGCTTACTTACTCACTCACTCCATGGTGCAGAGTCCTTCTTGAGAAACTAACTGGTTTGCAGGTAGTCAAGAAATTCCCCGCATTTCACGGAACCCGAAGGTTCATTACCGCACTCACAAGAGTCCGCCACCTGTCTCTATCCTGGACCAGCCCATTTCAGTCCATAAACCCACTTCCCACCTCCTGGCAATCCATCCTGGTATTATCCACACATCTACGCCTACGTCTCTCCAGTGTTCTTCTTTCCTCCGTTTTCTCCACCAAGACCCTCTACACCCCCTCTTCTCACCTATACGCGCCACGTACCCAACCCATCTCATTCTTCTCGATTTTATCGTACGCACAATATTGGGTGAGGTGTACTAATCATTTAGCTCCTCGTTATGCGTTCTCCTCCATTCCACCATTACATCTTCCCTCCTGGGTCCAAATATTCTCTTCAACACCATGTTCTTAAGCACTCTCAACCCCCTTTCCTTCCGCAATGTCAACGACCAAGTTTCACACCCATATAAAACAACAGGTAAAATTATAATTCTATATAACTTGGGAGTTCGTCCATTCCTTACATTAAGGGACATAGCGTAAGTACATGGATCGCATCCAAAGTTGTACAGCAACACCCACGCATTTTTATGGCAGTTCCGGTTGCAGTACCTACTGGGAAGATTATGGGGTAAGTTTTAAAATACTCCTCTCAATTTTCTGTTTGGTTCGCCGAAAGAAACTGGAAAGTCACATGTTCGGATAAAAGTGACATAAGGTTTCGTATCGATGAACATCCAGTCTGGTGAGCAATGAACATGACGTGAAAGAATGCGATGTCGAAAATTGTGTGTCAAGTTGTGGATTTGCTGTTTCGCACAGATACGCATAAAGCACAAGACAGAACAAGACATAATTCTGAAGTGTGCCATCTAGAACAAGACAGCCTATATACGTAAAACATAATATTGAGGCGCGTTCCTTTCATTGTTTATGTTGGGAAAACCTGAAGTATACATATTGTGAGCTTGAGTTTGTGGCTTTATTTATCCAGCATACAAAACGCATGTACCTTGTTGTGTTCTGTGGTCTCTCTCTCTGTTATATTTTTCCAAATGAACCATTTCAATGCCGAATTACATCCCATCTGCCATTTGCTGACATTATTAAGAGCTCACCATATTCTCCACGTTAGCGGGATAAGGGTTAACTCATAACCAGCACGATTTTAGGGTAAAAGTTTATTGAACATTAAATGTGCGTTTCAATTTTTTCTACTAATTTTGTTTGAAATATGTCCTTTTCTAAGAAGAAATTAGCCATATACAGGTTAATTCAAAATTGTTGTCGCGGTTTTAACAACTTGTCATACACAGTACACTCGAGATAACAGTATATGTATTTTTTAATAGAACAACAATCCCGGTTTTTGTCACATACCTTACAGGTGCTCTATATGTGCACCCTTTGTGATTCTACAAACAGCAACACGATAATCGAGTTCGTTCCAAACGGTCTGTAGCATGTCAGCGGTGATGGTTTGGTTTCTGTGTGTTTGTGGTTGGTATGTAATTCCTAACACACAATACCTACACGTAAGCACCACTTCTCCGCCCGCTTGCTTCCTGCACTCACTGCGCGTCACACCCACACACTGACTGGTATTTTTCCACTCGCCACTTCACTCGCTAGTCTGACTCAGTGTTTTTAAGGTGGTGCCGTGTGGGCAACGAACTGTTCTGGCTACTTAGGTGGGCAAGCCCGCGGTGTCCACCACACTACCCCCCGCTGAGACCGCTGCATCCCCAGGTAATCCGAGAAGCGTACCCGTCGTCCAGAGCGAGTCGTGAGGACAGAGGGAATTGCCGGTGGTGAAGCTGATTCTGTGTCAACATGGAAGACGTACGCCGGCTTGAGGCGGTCAATGGAGACTGTCTTCGCAGCGCCCTGGACCTCGATGGTGTAGGTCTTGTCACCCTATGAAGGACCCGGTATAGACCGACATACGGGGCTTGGAGGGCTCCCCGGGGGGCCCGTGCCGTAAAAAGACATGCGAGGCGGTGGCCAGGTCCTTGTAAATGAACGTGGATGGCGCAGCATGCCGGGAAGCTGGTATGGGCGAAACTTTCTAATGTGGACCTTCAGCCGGGACGCGAAGTCGGAGACGTCGGTGCATTCGGAGGGGGAAGGGGCGACGAATTCCCCTGGTAACCGCAGGGGAGAACCGTATACCAGTTCGGCTGATGAGGCTTTCAAGTCCTCCTTCCACGTACTGCGAATCCCCAATAGGACCAACGGAAGAGCTTCGGCCCAATGTTCATCGGCATGGCACATGAAGGCAGCCTTCAGCTGATGGTAGGGCCTCTCGATCGTGCCATTGGAGGCGGGATGCCACGCAGTAGTCCGGGTTAGAGAGGATCCCGTAATGGTAGCCAGGGTCTTGTAAAGCGGGCCTCGAATTGCCTGCCCTGGTCGGTTGTGATTTGTTGGGGGCAGCCGAAACGGGCAATCCAGAGAGAGACGAAGGCCTTAGCGACTGCTTCGGCGCTAATGTCAGACAGAGGGAGAGCCTCAGGCCAACGTGTGTATCTGTCGATGGCTGTGAGACAGTACTGGAAGTCGGAAGGAACAGGCAGCGGCCCGACCAGGTCGATATTCATATGAGAGAAACGCGCCGACGAGAGGTCGAAACTCCCGAGAGGGGCCTTCACATGCCGCGTTACTTTGGACAGTTGGCAAGATGCGCACGCGCGTGTCCATGCGCGGCAGTCTGTACGTACGCCCGGCCACACAAACCGCTGGGACACCAACTTGACGATGGCGTTGGCCCCGGGGTGGCTAAGGGCTTGGAGGGTAACAAAAACCTGGCGTCTGAAAGGCATGGTTATAAATGGCCGCGGTTGTGGAGTAGAAGTGTCGCAGTAGGTAGTTACGTCCGTCCCGGGAATGTGCACTGGTTCCAATCGAAGCCCGGAACCATTTTGCAGAACGTCTTGTACTTCCGCATCCTGAACCTGGGAACTCGCAAGAGCAGTTTAATCAAGAGGCGCCGTGACGGATTTCGCTCTAGATAAGGCATCTGCCACAACATTGTCTTGACCTGAGAATGCCTGAAGACGGTGGTGAATTGGCCAATGACGGAATTGTCGTGGCGAGCATTTACCTCTCCGTTTCTGGAAAGCATAAGTGAGAGGCTTGTGATCCGTAAAAGTGACAAAGTGACGGCCTTCGACCATATGTCGGAAGTACTTGATGGCCTCATACACTGCCAGGAGCTCACGATCGTACGGACTGTACTTTTGTTGAGTGGAGCTGAGGTTATGGGAGTAGAAAGCCAGGGGTTGCCAAGCGTCGCAGACATGCTGCTGGAAGGCGGCATCAATAGCAGTATCAGAAGCGTCTGTAAATAAGTTCAACGCAGCAGATGGTTTCGGGTGAGCCAGAAGTGTGGCACGGGAAAGGCTAGCTTTGCAGTCCTCGAAAGTTTGGACCATAATGTGTGTCCAGTCTACTGGTAGTGATCCTTTGACCTTGGGACCAGCTAACGCAGAGCGAAGTGGCCCTTGTATGCTGGCGGCTTGTGGTATCAACCGCCGGTAAAAATTTAGCATGCCAAGGAATCTTCTGAGGTCTTTGACCTAGACGGGCTGTTGGAAACGGTTGATTTCATCAACCTTCTCCTCCAGTGACCGATTACCTGCAGCTGACACTGTGTAGCCGAGGAAAGTCACTTCAGTCACGCCGAAAACACAATTGGGCGGATTCAGCAAGACACCGTACTCGTTGAAGCGCTGGAACAATGTACGCAGGTGTTATTCGTGCTCTTCCTCCGAGGCGGGGGCGACCGGCACGTCATCTATATAGGCATAACAGAAATCCAGGTCTCTGAGAACCTCATCGATGAACCGCTGAAATGTTTGCGCGGCGTTTCGGAGCCCGAAGGACATATATGGGAATTCGAAAAGGCCAAAAGGCGTGATGATGGCTCTTTTTGCGATGTCGTCCGGATGAACTGGAATCTGATGGTATGGTTTCACCAAATCTACCGTGGAGAAGATTTTCCGGCCAACAAGTTGTTGCGCATAGTCGGCAATGTGCCGAACGGGATATTGGTCGGTGATCGTTCTAGTATTCAGAGCACGATAGTCGCCACAGGGTCTCCAGCCGTCTTCTTTTTGGGGACGAGGTGGAGAGGCAAAGCCCAGGGGCTATCGGATCGTCAGCGGTGCCATTTCGTAGCATTTCCTCGAACTCGGGTTTCGCGATTCGTAAGCGGTCCGGTGCTAGCCGCCGTGGGCGCGAAGTTACAGGTGGTCCAGGCGTAGTGTGGATGTGATGAAACGTAAGATGCCGGGGTTCCCGGAGGATACCAGCAGGACGGATTACATCCGGGAAATACTGCAGCAGTTCGTGATATCGGGAGCTTCCGCCGATGACTTTAATGTGGCCGCCCTACTTTTCTACCAAGACGCCGATGACAGTAAGTTTAGTGATGTTGTCAATGAGGCGTCGGTGTCTCATGTCGACGAGTAAGTTGTATAAGCAGAGAAAGTCCGAGCTGATGATTGGTCCCGTTACGTCCGCGACGACAAATCGCCATGAAAACTCCCGTCGTAAGCCGAAATCCAAACGCAGGGTGATACAACCGTAGGTGTGTACATAAGAGCCATTTTCTGCGAATAACTAATAACTAGTCTGTGTCCGGCGTTCTCGATAGCGGGAACGGGTATAGACGCAGAGATCCGCGCCTGTGTCGACCAAGAAATTCATCTTTGTGAGCCAATCCGTCACATAGGGGCGGTTGGTTGAGTTGTTGCAGTTGCTTGCCGCCACTAGCGACTCCATTCCGTGTTTCCCTGATGCCACGTACAGGGCGCGGTGCATCTCTTTGTACGCTCTTTAAAACGGCGGTTTTACCAGCAGGTGTCAGGGGCTGATGACCGTCCCGCAGGTCGTGGCGAACGTCTTGCGTGCCGTCGTGTCTGCGATGGTGAACGCGGGCGACAGGAGTTCGTGGAAAATGCCGTGACTTGACAAGCCAGCTCATCAATACGGGCAGTTAAAGTACTGATACCATCACAAGATTAAGACACACGGGCGACACAGTGAGGAGGCGTAACTTCCACTATTTTATCTGTCAGCTGTGCCACGTCGTCTAGGAAACATGCGCCTGTGTTGCGATAATGTCCTGAATATTTGGCGGCAGGCGATTCGTCCACAAAGTGCGGAGAAAGTTGGATGGTACAGACAGGCCGGCGAGAGTCCGGAGGTGCCGGAGGAACTGGGTTGGCCTCCGGTCACCCATCTCCTCGTGCATCAGGAGCTGGCGGACTCGCTGCTCCTCGGCGAGTGACAGATGTCTAATCAACTCAGCTCTCTCATAGCGGCATGTGGGTGGGGGGTTGGTTATTACATCCTCCACCTCCGCCGCATATTTGTTGTCGAGGTGTGAAATTACGTAGTAAAATTTCGTCGCGTCCTGTGTGACGTTCGCCAAAGCAAACTGTCCCTCTATCTGTGCGAAACGCGAGGCGGGCTTTTCAGGCCAGAAAGGCGGAACGCGAATACCGACGCGGTTGAGCGTGAAAGACGAATCGGGCGGTTGCTCCGGCCGTGTTGAAGTTTCTGCGTCTTTTTGCATAGCGTATCACGTCGGCACACGGTGCGTGTTTAGATCACGTCGGCTGACGGTGCGTGTTTAAATAACGTCGGGGTCACCAATGTGGTTTCTGCTGTGGTTGTGGTTGGTATGTAATTCCTAACACATTACAAACACGTAAGCACCACTTCTCCGCGTGCACACTGTATATTCCCGGCCGCTTGCTTGCTGCACTCACTGCGTGTCACACCCACACACTGACTGGTATTTTTCCACTCGCCACTTCACTCGCTAATCTGACTCAGTGTTTTAAAGGAGGTGCCGCGTGGGCAACGAACTATTCTGGCTACGTGGGTGGGTTAGCCCGCGGTGTCCACCACAATGGTTTCAATGGCGGTTCTAATTCGTACTTTCAGTTCCGGGATACTTGCGGTAAGACGAGGATCATAAACCTGATCCTCGACCTAACCCCATAGAAAGAAATCACATGGGTTGCATCTGGAGTGCTTTGTGTATGACCCCGACAATCATTTTGAATAACCCTGTGTTATCACAAACGTACAAAGTTCTTAATGTAAGATATCCTTTATTCTTCTCAGGTTTGAATAAATTTTGAAATTTTTTCCGACAGATTTTCGAAAAATTGTCAAATACCAAATTTTATGAATATCTGGCTAGCCGGTGTCCGAGTCGTTCCATGCGAAAGGACAGACAGACAGGCATGGAGCTAATAGTTGCCTCTTGCTGCTTTTCAAATTCTCCTAAAACCTGGAACTTCTCTTTCCATTTGTCTCTTGTGGCGTCTAGCACAAAACATCAAATGATGTCACAAAATTCACACAATACTCTTTCTACTGTAGGCAAAAGACTTGGCTGTTAGAGCGATGTACAGTTTCTCATAACTACATTTGGAAGTGGTTCAAATGGCAGTGTCGTTTCCTTATAACATTAGTGTATATTCCCAATATTTCTCATCTTCAAAGTAATCCCTTTATAAATTACGTAAATGTGCTTTCATCAAACCCCAATGCCAAATTTAAAGATCTGATTCTCCAAGTGTGTTAGTAGAAAAAGTGTTCGGGTGTCATACATAAAGCATTAACATTTATCCTGCTAACGTGGAGAATACGGTGAGCTCCTAATAATATCAGCAAATGACAGATAGGATTTAACTCGGTATTTAAGCCTGATCCTGCTAACGTGGAGAATATGGTGAGCTCCTAATAATGCCAGCAAATGGCAGAAAGGATTTAAGTCGGAATTTAAACCTAATCCTGTTAACGTGGAGAATAAGGTGAGCTGCTAATAAAGTCAGCAAATGGTAGATTGGATTTAACTCGGCGTTTAAGCCTGATCCTGCTAACGTGGAAAATATGGTGAGCTCCTAATAATGTCAGCAAATGGCAGATAGGATTTAACTCGGTGTTTAAGCCCGATCCTGCTAACGTTGAGAAAATGGTGAGCTCCTAATAATTTCAGCAAATGGCAGATAGGATTTAACTCTGCGTTTAAGCCCGATCCTGCTAACGTGGAGAATACGGTGAACTCCTAATAATGCCAGCAAATGGCAGAAAGGATTTAACTGGGCGTTTAAGCCTGATCCTGCTAACGTGGAGAATATGGTGAGCTCCTAATAATGTCAGAAAATGGCAGAAAGGATTTAACTGGGCATTTAAGCCTGATCCTGCTAACGTGGAGAATATGGTGAGCTCCTAATAATGTCAGAAAATGACAGAAAGGATTTAACTCGGCGTTTAAACCTAATCCTGCTAACGTGGAGAATAAGGTGAGCTCCTAATAATGTCGGCAAATGCAGATTGGATTTTACTCGGTGTTTAAGCCTGGTCCTGCTTTCGTGGAGAATATGGTGAGCTCCTAATAATGTCAGCAAATTGCAGATAAGATGTAACTCGGCGTTTAAAGGGTTAATGACACGGAGTGGCCGAGTAGGGAATAAAGGTGGAATTACTTCACTTCAACTATTAACCAAAAAATGCACCTATGTAACTTTCACTTAAAACACTTAAAAACACTCAGACATGTTCGATCTTTTCGGATAATCATCAGATGGTTTCGTCGTTCCTTCCTAAATTTACTACATATTCACGTTTTATTTCGTTTTTGTAAACAAGGTGTTGTGGCAGCATATCTTTAAATAAATTATACTTCTTGAGTATAATGTCAAAATAGCTAATTGAGCAAATGCATAATTAATGATTATTGGTCTTACAAATAGTTAGGCTGTGTGGATTGTGGGCAGTTTTGCTTACCATGTTGTGTAGGAATCTGTTGTAGGGAGTGTAGTTGGTTAGGTGTTCGTCGTATTCTGCGTAATGAGGGACTGGTTATGGGTTGCGTAATGGTGGAATTATTCTGAAAAGAGAAAGTCAAAAGTAGGGGCTACTTAGAGAGCTAGTTTTTCATGTGGACTGTATTAGAATTGAAAGCGAGCCTCCAAAGTGAGAGACCGGTGCCTGACTGTCTGGTTCACGGCAAGACTACTTAAGAAAGTTCACCTTTCGCTGTTTGGAGGTTTGGCAAAACACAGGGGTGCTGATAAGTCCTTAGCCCGACCAGGAAGGAACCTAGCTAATGTTTCTGTTAGAATGGCGTGAATTTCCTTCGGCGCCTTGCCTTGCAATGGAAAAAAGCCTGATGACAGCTCACGTCTCGATTTTGTTGAAAACGCGCGCGTCTCTGATATGATTCCGAGCTTGTTTCCTTCCCGGTCAGACTAAGGACTTATCAGCATCCCGGTAAGCTACATTATCATGGATATTTCTGCCTTATATCGTTGGATTACAGCACCATGGGACTGCGCTAATTCTGGCATTAAATTATAAGAATATATCGCCACGGACCCTTTTCTAATTCGGTCCGTAAATCGTAACATTGTATCACCATGCAACTGACTGTAATACTGCATGAAAATCCTAACATTACTTCACCATATAGGTGACACCGAATTTTCTTTATATCCAACGGTTACATTGCCATGTAAGTGACTCCAATTTTTTATCCATGTCTTAAGGTTACATCGTTATAAACCTGATGCTCATTCTTCGTGTGTATTGTAAGGTTACTTCACCATGTACCTGACGCTAATTCTAAATGTATATCGTCAGGTTGCTTCGCCATGTACATGACGTTAATTCTGCATGTATATCGTAAGGTTACTTCGCCATGTACCTGATGCTAGTTCTTCATGTGAATTACAAAGTTACTTCGCCATGTACCTGACGCTAGTTCTCCATGTTTGTCATAAGGTTACTTCACCATGTATCTGACGCTAGTTCTCCATGTGTATCATAAGGTTACTTCGCTATGTACTTGACGCTAGTTCTTCATGTGTAACGTAAGGTTACTTCGCCATGTACCTGACGCAAGTTCTTCATGCGTATCGTAAGGTTACTTCGCCATGTACCTGACGCTAGTTCTTCATGCGTATCGTAAGGTTACTTCGCCATGTACTTGATGCTAGTTCATGTGAATCACAAGGTTACTTCGCCATGTAACTGACGCTAGTTTTTCATGTGTATCGTAAGGTTACTTCGCTATGTACTTACGCTAGTTCTTCATGTTTATCGTAAGGTTACTTCGCCATGTCATGTACCTGAAGCTATCACTCGCGAACTTTGGAATGCAGAAGAGCAAAATCAATTAGTCTCACAACCAGCAACATGCAGACAGCATTAATGTTGTAGGCGATAGTCGTTAAGCCTGCAATTATAGCCCACACTACTTCCAGATTTTCCTCAGCGTCACATTTCACGTCGTCAAGAACCATCTCAATGTTAACATCCCATCTATGTCTACTTTAGCTTAGTGTTTCCTTAATTTAGCTTCTTTCGACTAAAAATTTCAAACATTTATTGTCTTTTCTACGCGTTCTATAGGTCAGGCCAATTTAATCCTAATTTTCTCATTCCGTTGATAGGCGTACTTTGATACGGATTTTGAAGAAACGATATTTCTTGGTAGAGACCGGATTTAACTGGCCAAGAATTGACGTCAAAACTGACAGTTTCGAGAATATGCTAAGAAATCTTTGGGTCGCCTAAAAGCTAAGGAATTCACTGTGTGTGGCTACAGTTCGTTGATGTGCGGCGACACTTGGAAAGACTGAAATTCATATAAACAATTTATAAAATTTCATTCACTACATTGTAGAAAATGTTTCGCATTCTTATTACAAATACCAATCGGTCAATGTTGTTTATCGTCAGAACTATAAAATACACTCAAAGTTAGTGTGTAAACCAGGTGGAACCTAATCACTGTTCTTTAGGGTATTTGGTCCTTTTCAAGCTGCTGTTCAGTTTTCGTACACAGACAACGTGACACCGAATATATTAGGGAGATTTCTACTCATTCATTGTTCCATAATCATCTTTATATATTCCACAGCAAATTTCCCGACACTCAATTGCTTCAGTTGCTTGTGACAAATCCCTTTAGACCCTGAGAGTTAGGATTGGCTCTAATGACGAAGTTAATCGATTATGAGACATACAGGTCAGTTCTTGGGACAAGGGGTTGGGGTTTGGGGGGTGGCGTATTTAAGGCACAATCAATCATGCGCTGAAGGAAAATTACAGAAAGAAAACTTAGCTGTAGAGAAAGCACTTGCAGCATCGTTTCAGCACAGCGCACACAAAAGACAGGCTGAAGTACGCACTACAGAAGTAAAGAGAAAGGCTTCCCTCACGCGGATTTATACATAATCTGTGCTGAAGTGTATTCCTTATTGCGATATTTTTGTGAATAAGTACCCCCATCGAGTCGTCTTGTAATATTTACATCATTGGTGTCGTGTGGAATATTCTGACTGTATTAAACTCTTAACAAATCACACAATAAACAGTGTACTTACTCTCATGTCGTTGTTGAATTTTAAAGATAGTTCTGATCGAACAGCCCCTGCAGGCAGGGGGTAAGGAGAAAAGTTTTTGGTCAATTTAAACCTTATATATAAAGGTAGAACGGAAGTGGAATGAAGAAACACAACGGGCAATAGAAGAAAATAAAGCTAGCTACAAGAAATATTTACAAAACAAAACAGTGGATTACTATATAGAATATAAACGACACTGAGGAATAGTGAGGAAAATGACACGAAGTCAAAGAAGAGATGACTGGGACAAATTTGTGAAGACATTAGAAAGAGACATAACAGGAACACAAAGACGGGGCTTTAAAATATTTAAACAGCTACAAATGCAACAAAGA
>Ga0123355_10017798_pt1 | contig 11240 bp, 5 predicted proteins | sample TergutEmb28metaG_3_FD_89872 | JGI IMG/M metagenome (GOLD analysis project Ga0123355, IMG submission 89872) | Embiratermes neotenicus P1 segment gut microbial communities from Petit-Saut dam, French Guiana - Emb289 P1 | ecosystem: Host-associated > Arthropoda: Insects > Digestive system > Gut ...
GTTGATGCTAAATATGGAGAAGACTGGTCTAATGAAGTTTTCCCTTAACATGAGACAAAATGAACTACTTCAAATCATACATCAAGATAAACTACTTACTGGGATAAATAACACTACATTTCTGGGATTAGAACTTGATAAAAATGTGAACTGGAAAAATCACATACATAAAATCCTACCTAAACTGAGTAAAGCTTGTTACTTAATTAGAAGAATGTACACATCTTGTAATTTAAATACCCTGATGATGATTTACTTTGCATATTTTCACTCAGTGATGGAATATGGCATTATTTTCTGGGGGGTTTCAGCAGAAAGTAAAAAAGTACTACTACAACAAAAGAGAATATTAGGATTATGACTGGAGCATCAACAAGAGCCTCATGTCGAAGGCTCTTCTGTGAATTGAAAATTCTGACCCTGACATCTCAATACACTGAGGTTTCTCTCATCTAACACAGATATTTTCATGTTTAATTCTTCAATACATAATATAAACACTAGGCAAAGACTGAAGTTGCATAAACCTTCACTGAATCGTAAAATATACCAGCAGAGTTCCTACTACAACTGTATAAACATTTATAACAAACTTCCAGATGAATTGCCTATTCAACTACGTAATAAAAGGCAATTTCTACTACAATTAAAAAAATGTTTAATAGACAAACCATATTATTCATTACAAGAATTTCTTGGACACTAACACATTAAAAAAAAAAAGAAAAAAGGAAGGTTGAATATATTATTACATGTGATATTGTTTTAAATTTCTTTAATATATCATGCTGTAATGAAAAATTGTATTATATTTTGTTTCTGATGTCAAATGGTTATGTGTGGATCTGTAGAATTGACCTGGAGCAGATTCTTTGCTTTGTTTCTAATATAAGACTGATGTTTCTGACGTATTCTATATTTCGCAAGCAATATTGCTATATGAAATTGGAAGAATGATGATATATGTATGTATGTATGTATGCAGCTCTTCCCATCCACATGTTACTCATATTGCCACATTAATAAAGCTGTACCTGCTTTACACAAAGCAGATGTTCCCAGCCACATGTTACTCATACTGCCACATAAAGCAAGCTGTACCTGTTTTACACAAAACAGCTGTTCCCAGCCGCATATTACCCATACAAACACATTAAGCTAAGTGTACCTGCTTTACACAAAACAGCTTTTCCCAAGCACTTGTTACGCATACTGACACATTAAGCGAGTTTTTCCAAATGTACATAAAGCAGCTGTTCCAAGCCACATTATAACCATATTTATACATTAAGCAAAATGTACTAGCTTTACACAGAGCAGCTGTTCCCAGCAATTTGTTTCTCATATTGCCACATTAATTCAGCTTTACCTGCTTTACACAATGCAGCTTTTCCCAGCCACATGTTACCCATAATGCCACATTAAGTTAAATGTACCTGCTTTATACAAAGCAGGTGTTCCCAGCCATATGTTACTCATATTGCCACATTAAGCCAAAAGTATCTGCTTTACACAATCCAGCTGTTCCCAGGTACATGTTATTCATACTGCCACAATAAGCCTTCTCTACCTGCTTTACACAAAACAGCTGTTACCAGTCACATGTTATTAATACTAACACATTAAACCAGCTGTACCTGCTTTACACAAACAGCTGTTCCCAGCCACAAGTTACCCATATTGCCACATTAACCCAAATGTACCTGCTTTACACAAAGCAGCTGTTCCCAGCTACATGTTACTCATATGGCCACATTAATCAAGCTCTACCTGCTTTACACAAAGCAGATGATCCCAGCCCCATGTCACCCATAATGCCACATTAAGCCAGTTGTACCTGTTTTACACAAAACAGCTGTTACCAGCCACATGTTACCCATATTGCCACATTAACCTAGCTGTACCTGCTTTACATAAAACAGCTTTTCCCATTTGCAAGTTACCAATACTGCCACATTAAGCCAGCTGAACCTGCTTTACACAAAGGAGTTGTTCCAATATACATGCTACTCATACTGCCACATTAAGCAAATTGTCCCTACTTTACACAGAGCAGCTGTTCCCAGAATTATATTACGCATACTGCCATATAAATTCAACTTTACCTGCTTTATACAAAGCAGGTGTTCCCAGCCACATGTTACTCATAATTCCACATTAAGACAGCTGTACCAGCTATACAGAAAGCAGTTGTTCCCAGCCACATGTTACAAATACTGCCACATTAATTCAGCTGTACCTGATTTACAAAAAGCAGCTGTTCCAAGCCACAAGTTACATATCCTGCCACATTAAGCCAGGTGTGCCTGCTTTACACAAAGCAGCCTTTCCCAGCCACATGCTACTCATACTGCCAAATTAAATTAGCTGTACCGTCTTTACTCGTAGCAGCTGTTCCCAGACATATGTTACTCATACTGCCACATTAAGCTAGCTTTACTTGTGTTACACAAAGCAGTTGTTCCAAGCCATATGTTACTGCTACTGCCAAGTTAAGCCAGTTGTACATGCTCAACACAAAGCTGCTAATTGCATGCCTGTGTGACCTTTAGTTCCACATTAAGCCAAATGTACCTGCTTTACGAAAAGCAGGTCTTCCCAGAAAAATGTTGCCCTTACTTCCATATTAAGTCAGCTGTACCTGCTTTACACAAAGCAGGTGTTCCCAGCCACATGTTACCCATACTGCCACATTAAGTGAAGTGTACCTGCTTTAAACAAACAGCTTTTCCCAGTCACATGTTACCCATAATGCCACATTAAACCTGCTGTACCTGCTTTACAGGTAGTAGCTTTTCCTAGCCACATGTTACTCATACTGCCACTTTAAGCAAGCACTATCTGCTATTCACAAAGCAGCCGTTCCCAGTCACATGTTACTCATACTGCCACATTATTCCAGCTGTACCTGCTTTAAACAGAGCAGCTGTTCCCAGCTACATGTTACCCGTAATGACACATTAAATTAATTGTACCTGCTTTATACAAAGCAGCATTTCCCAGAGACATTTTACTCATACTGCCACATTAAGAATACTGTATCTGCTTTACACAAAGCAGCTGTTCCCACCTACATGTTACTCATATTGCCACATTAATCCAGATGTTCCTGCTTTATACAAAGCAGCTGTTCCCAGCCACATGTTAAACATACTACCACATTAAGCCAGCTGTTCCTGCTTTGCTCAAAGCTGCTGTTCCCAGGCTCATGTTACTCATACCGCCACATTAAGTCAGCTGTACCTGCTTTACACAAAGCAGCTGTTCCCACCTACATGTTACTCATACTGCCACATTAATCCAGATGTTTCTGCTTTATACAAAGCATCTGTTCCCAGCCACATGTTAAGCATACTACCACATTAAGCCAGCTGTTCCTGCTTTGCTCAAAGCAGCTGTTCCCAGGCACATGTTACTCATACCGCCACATTAAGTCAGCTGTACCTGCTTTACACAAAGCAGTTGTTCCCAGCCTCATGTTACCCATAATACCACATTAAGCCTGATGTACATCCTTTACACAAAGTAGCTTTTCCCAGCCACATGTTACTCATACTGCCACTTTAAACCATCTGTACCTGCTTTACACAAAGCAACTCTTCCCAGCCACAAGTTACGCATACTGCACATTAAGCCAGCTCTTCCTGCTTTACACAAAGCAGCTGTTCCCAGCCATATGATATCCATACTGCCACAATAAGCCAGGTGTTCCTGCTTTACACAAAGCAACTGTTCCCAGCCACATGTTACGCATACTGCACATTGAGCCAACTCTTCCTACTTTACACAAAGCAGCTGTTCCCAGCCATATAATACCCATACTGCCACAATAAGCCAGGTGTTCCTGCTTTACAGAAAGCAACTCCTCCCAGCCACATGTTACTCATATAGCAACATTAATCCAGTTGTACCTGCTTTACACAAAGTGGCTTTTCACAGCCACATGTTACTCATACTGCCACATGAAGCCATCAGTACCTGCTTTACACAAAGCAGCTGTTCCCAGCCAAATGTTACTCATACTGCCGCATTAAGCAAGCTGTACCTGCTTTACACAACGCAGCTTTTACCAGCCACATGTTACTCATACTTCCACATTAAGCCAGCTGAACATATTTTACACGGAGCAGTTGTTCCCAGCCATATTTTACTCATACTGACATCTGTGCAGTTGCATTTCATAATTTCTTCCTCTCTATAAACGTAAATATATAACCTACAGTAATTGTGACGTAACTACTCTCACGTGTTCACCATGCCATGTGTAAAAGGCAGCGGCACTTATTCTCAACTTCGGAACTAGAGGTTTGGCTGTTTTATCTTTACCCTTCAGTCGATTAACCCTTGGACAAAACTGTGATGCTAAATGTTTTCTGCAGACTTTTCCATTGATTGTCTCAAAACAATGTACAGAACCACGAAAGTTGAAGACCATTAGGATTTACAGGAATATAGTACTGCATACAATGTTGTAACCGCGCATACACACATCCCCCACTAACCTCCAAAATCTGTCGGCGGCCAGTAGATAACTGTCCTGCGATATATTAATACAACTCAGACGGTGGTCGCAGGTGGATAGTGATGTCCTGACAGTTCATAGCACAGGGAATAATTTGCGTTCTCAGTATTAATCAAGCGTGTAAATATAGAGTTGCAACTCTGTAAGCTGTCAGTCGGTATTGAGACCACTATCAACCAGTCCCTGCTGTATCGCAACAGAAGTGCACTTGGTCGCCAACAAAAAGCAAATCTGCTACCTTTACGGGTAAAAGTATCCGACTGCGGGTCAAATGCTTTACTCCCTATCCCTTGTTTTAATTGTGATACTCTGTAGAAAGCTGAGAGATTTTCACACTATCAGTTTAAGGCGCTAATTGATAGTTCGTGTCTTTCTGACGGAACAGAGACTTTGGCAGTATCACGTAATTATAGAATACCAAATATGCACCTTCAGTTTTTTTAATCGGTCGGCGTAAAATTTAAGATTTACTTTCCTACAAAAGTAGTCATTATACAGAATGTTAGAAATCATTCTGATTTTCATCCGGGGATGGCAGTCTTTGGAATCGAACTCAGACTGCTCTGCCACAATATTTATCTTAGAATATGTCCAAGGAAAGATGATTTAGAAGTATTTGGAGGATGATGTTAAAGTCGATATATGAGAAATATGGTGTGTTCATTGGATCCGGCTCTTTTAGAATAAAGTCAAACGTTTGGCCTTCGTAAAAAGTACACACATTTGTTGCGTAAGAGGGGGGAATGTGGCGATTGCATTTCTAAGGAAGATAGCGGAGTGAATGTAATTAGGACTGCAACACATTGACATAAATCTTAATGTGTTACCGAGAGTTATTAGTGACAATTATGACTAAAAATATTTTTGACTCAGTCTGTTTTGTATAGAAGCTCATATTAAAAATTATTTTAAGACGAAATTAGTTAAAATTTTTTATAATCATTTCAGCTGAACTGAATTACTTTATCTCTATGCCTTTCAGAACCCAACCCTTGCGTCTGATATATTTTTTATCATGAAGTTGCATTTAAGAACTATTCATCTCCACCTGAATTGTTTATTTTCACTTCGTACTGTATATCAGTTTGATAAGTAGGACAGATGCTTGACAAATCCACGACGCTACACAATTCAGCGTCTCCGTTAGATCAAGCTAGACGCACACAAACTGCTGACTATTTGTAATGTATTGCCTTACCTGACATCTCTCTTATAACAGCCTGTGAAGGTACAACTGTCACTACACAAATTGAATACGTACACATAATGGGTTATATCCTTCTCATCCTTTTTCTTGTTGCTATGTTGTTGTTGGTTTTCATCTCCACGCCTTGGCCGCTTTATCCCCGACAGTCATTGAAGAGCAGGCTCTTTGGGCTGCATATTCTATTTGCATGGTTTAGAGAATAGGAATTATCTTGCCCTTGTTGGGAATAGAACCAAGGCTCCTCGATATTACAACATTTATCCTGGTCACAACACTGATTATGCTAACCCACCTCCCATTATTAGCAAATTCGTGGTTCATACAACGGAAGAGGCGCTGCATGGAACTGCGTTCAGTTCAACTGAATAATTTTTCCCGGCCTGCCACATGTGATCAGCATTTTGTAACTCCCACCATTCTCTGCAATGGAACGGTAGGTCTACAGATCGAGACCACTTTTTCCTGCCTATCTATTCATTGTATCTCTCTTTAGACATATTAGAAAATCTGTGAAAAACGACTACTAGCTTCGTTAGGCGTGTCTGTCCGACCGTCCGTCCGTCTGTCCGACCGTCCGTCCGTCTGTCCGACCGTCCGTCCGTCTGTCCGACCGTCCGTCCGTCTGTCCGACCGTCCGTCCGTCTGTCCTCACGAAAGAACTCGGCTCCAATCGAACGAATTTTCATGAAATGTAAAATACGAAGATTTTTCGAAAACCTGTCGAAAAATTCAAGCATGACTGAATTCTTAGAAGGAATCAACCAATTTAAATGAAAATCTATGTACACTTATGGCAATATCTTACTGATTTGTTCTCAAATAAAAAAAAAGTTGCAGACAAAATTTTTAGAGAAATTCAAAATACACCTTTTTTATTCAATAAATCTTCTAAGAAATTCTGTCTTTTATGAGATTATGTGCAAGAAGCTAGTGGAGCCAAACAGGCCACAGACTGCAACACAATACGACACGAAAAGTTGCGATAAGCATGCTGGATAAGTAAGGCTACAGACACACACTCAGATTATGTGATATTTGTTGATTTTCCACGCTAACAATGGTTAAGCGAACACACCTCATTGGTACCTTAACAAATGAATTGCCTTTGTTTTTCAGCAATATGCTAACTCAGCAGTTGATATAAGATTTATACACCCCACATACCCTTCAGCAACACGCAACAATATTGCACTCCATATGCTGCGTAACGTGGCCGTTAGGAAAGTTACAGTGGTTTTGGTATTACAGCAGCTAACACAACCACAGTTTAAATACATCAATTTACAATGTCAAGTTAACAACTGCACGTACTTCAAGGACCCTGTAGGCGTTAGCATTCAGTAGTGGGTTCTGGATATTTATAATGTGGTAGATATTGAGAGAATATGCAGAACTTTATATAGCTTTCCGTTGTAACTAAAATTAAGAAAACAATACAATTTATTGTCTGTATTCTTTTCGCCTTGACTTGTAAACAAACTTTAGCGGTCACACCAACCTGTACATGAGTAATAACAGATATAAAACTTGAAAATATTTCAACCTATTAACCTCAGTAACCTCCAGGGTAAACGTCTCTGTAATTTGTGGACTAAATATTTGTCCAGTATTTGTTGGTAACTTGGCCATCATTGACTAGTCTATATATACAGGTGCTGAATTGAAGGCGTGTGACGTCACGGCACAACTGCTGTTGGTATCGCAGTAACTTTTAATGAAGATGGGTTGCATGTTGATTGGTGGAGAAAGGTTCAGACGTAAGTATAGCGGATGTTGGAAGATGAACAGCTTCATATTACGCTTTATGTAACAACAACAACAACAACAACAACAACAACAACAACAACAACAACCCACACTGCACAGAACACTGGATGCAGTTAAGCACCAGTATAAATTATCAGGGACCAATTAATACAAGTAATACTGCAGTGTCAACAGACAGGATGTGTGTGTGTGTGTGTGTGACATTGTTGTGAGAAATAATGACAGCACTAATATTTCCGATGGCTTGGAATGTACAGCGTTACGTGTGGCGGTTGGGAAAGGCAATATGTGTCTGTTTTGTTACTTATAGACCGAGGGGCTGATGTTAACTTTCCGGTTACAGAATGAACATTCTACTGTTGCAGAATTTGAAGACAAAAACATATTATGGTCGATCACTAGCTCTATGCACGTGGGTCAGAATATGTTCTTTCATATATTGGTGGATTGATCGCATGTTTTGCGACTTAAATGGCAGTAAGCTTCCGGTCACGACAGTTAAGTTTATGAAAATTATTATAGTTAGTAAGAGAAAGAAATCATAAGGCAGTGGTGTGGGTTATGGAGACTGCGTAGCTGTGAACTGTAAGCGCCCTAACTCTAACAAACTCTCTCAGATAAACTACATTAAATAAAATTTTAAACGCCGGAGGGCAACAGTTAAGTCTATTGTCGGAAGATTCGGTGTTCGTGTCTCGGCCTGCACATCGACCATCCTCACTACTTTTGTGTTTTCTTCCTCCGAGCTGACGTTTTGCAAATATCGGGACAGTACATGGAAATTGATCAAGACGATTTCCTTTCACATCCTTTTCAATACATCTCGTCATTCGACGCTATGTACTGACAGATATATTGCGCATCGCTACATAAACAATAAATAAACAAAAGGAAACCCGTACTGTTGTGTTTACACGGACGCCAAAATTTGGATTCCTTTTGACATTGCAGCTCTTGCTGTAACACAATGCTAGCTGCACCAAACACTGACCTTTCAGTGTGTGCACAAAATAGAGACTGTGAATACACACAAGTGAATACTGCTATTGGCAAGAAGGTTGAAAATGTAAACAAAAAAAAAGTTTCTTTACTTCCGAAGCCTGTAAGGAAATTTTGTGCAGAATCCTTCATGATCTCACATTCAATAATAAAGATATTACATAAATTGTAGGTCTCAGATGATAAGAGAAAAACTTTGTGTGTTAGTGTAAAAAACAGCGTACTGTTAATTCTAAAGATGTTTTGGCCTGTCTAATGTCTTTGTCTCACGATCCTGTTTCTGCAAAATTTATTTACACAAACTGCTTTATATTGACATGTGAAGGAATAAAATTTCCTAAATTTGTGTTCCATTTTTTAAGCTTAAAAGGCTGACGAGCCCCTTCTTAAGAATCATCCTGACTAAAAAAAAAACTATTTCAGTCTTTATCTGCCACAATTTCGTGCTGAATGGCCGATATAAAAATAACACAAAATTGTATAAACATCAAATTTTGCTACTATTACGAAATCATTTATTAATTCTCAGTCAGTCTGTTCAGCACATTACACGTTACGTACCGATTCATTTCACACTTCGGGATCCAGAATGTTGAAATAAAACGTTTTAGTAATCGAATTGAATGAAATCTCTGAATAAATCACGGGCCTTTGACTCCACAGAAGGTGGGATGTCTGTCGTTGTAAGACGAGAGTACAGACATAGATTGTGTTTAATTGTCAGCGTCTTTAGATAAAACCAAATTTGTTTCATTTTTCTGTTGCTTTACCGAATTATTTGCGTACATATTTTGCCATCATTACACAGTGTTTTAAACTAATTCAAGGAGAGATGTTTAAGTTTCCCGTAGCGATACATGTGCAGAGTCCTCTGTCCTGAGACCGGACAGTTCTGTAAACTGGCACGGCTATGAAAATTTCGAAGTAACATGTTTCTTCCTTCTTCAGTGCACAACAGTCAGACACTCGAAGGTACAAAGTTACATATTTATGTAAACCATTTAAATACACTGCAATACTGTAGTCTGGCTTAAGATCTGATCTTTGGCATAGATGTTATTCATCGTGCTACATGACCAGCTAACATTTCCCAGAAATTGAAAGCAGCATTCTTCGCGATTTCGGACAGCTGAGGGTCTTAGTTTGAAGGCAGCAACAGTGCGTTACAGTTGTGCTGTGCAAGACGGCAGGTTGCATGGCGGCTGATAACAGTAGCACGTAACTGAGCAGTGCTTGTATCTGCAGCACTGTGTTGACGTAAAGTAACAAGACAGGCAATGTACTGTACATATAACGCAACATTGAGGGGCATTCATGCTACCGTTGTTGAAATGGAAGACAATAAATAATATATATATATATATATAGTGTGTGTGTGTGTTTGTGTGTGTGTGTGTATGTGTGTGTGTGTGTGTAGCCTTATCTGTCCAGCACGTAATGCACATGCGCCATATTGTCACCTGTGAGCGGCCAAGTTCTGCAATATTTTTTCACTTATCTCAAAACGGGAAAAATTAAAAAAAAAAATGGTTTCTTCTACAAACCCTCTTTGAAAAAGTTCTCATTCTAAGAAGAACTGAGTCCAAAAAGTCTAGCGGTCTTTACGTAAATAGCCGTTATTCTTGTGCGATTTTCATAGAACTTGAATTTTCTCGAGTTTTCGAAAGACTGAAATAAAAAATTTCATGAAAATCCGTCCATTGGTAGCAGAGTTGTTCAAATCGGACAGACAGACAGACGGATAGACGTGACGAAACTAAGAATCTTTTTTCGCAATTTTACGAACGCGCGTAAGAATACAGTAACGATCAAAGCAGGTTGATAAACTGCGGTTCGCGACAGAACCGCTAGTGACATTAGTCCAAACAGCCAATGGCAATGAGTATCCTTCCTGTTATTAGCGGGTTACTTCTCTGCCTGAAGACACAGACAAGTAGATGCCTTCGAAATGTTGAAGTCTAACTGCCACACTGCATACTGTCACATTTCAAAATTTAGCAATATTCATATCTCATGGGATTTATCAAGTATCAAGTGGTAAGTGTGTGAGTGTGTGTGAGTGAGCGTGTGAGTGTGAGCGGGTGTGAGTGTGTGCGCGAGAGTGGGTGTGAGTGTATGTGAGTGAGTGTGTGAGTGTGAGTGTGTGTGTGTGAGTGTGTATGAGTATGTGTGTGTGAGTGTGTGTGAGTGTGTGTGTGTGTGTCCACACCACGAAGGCATGTGCTGGAGATGAGGTAAAGCTTAACTCATTCTGAACATAAACCCCAAATAAACATTAGCGATCAACTGCACACCCCAGCTCCTTTACCCCAGGGAAGAACCCCAAACCCACTCAATATGAGCCTGGTTGGGCCCCAGAGGAGGTTTGGATGTTTTTTAGAAGAAAATAATGTTGGTCCTACTGTGATTTAGCCCCTTGGCCTTCCAGTCCATAGCCTTAGTCAGTGTAACAATTACACTGCCGTGACTGCTGCCATAAATTAACAGGGAGACAAAATATCATAAAATATTGTAACATTCCATTACTGCTAGATGTCATTCATTGTTATGTGGTCATGCATTACTGGCTAAAGGTAACACCATGTGCCTTGTTTTGGTGTAAATAAATCTGATGAAGTGTAGCAATGACAAAGTGACGGTCCGATACAGAACACCTTCAGCTGTTCACTGCAGTCCTCTTATGTCAAATACATTTTTATGAATTTCTTGATTTTAAATACTTGTTATGTAATGTTCTGCAGCAAA
>Ga0123355_10017799_pt1 | contig 11240 bp, 8 predicted proteins | sample TergutEmb28metaG_3_FD_89872 | JGI IMG/M metagenome (GOLD analysis project Ga0123355, IMG submission 89872) | Embiratermes neotenicus P1 segment gut microbial communities from Petit-Saut dam, French Guiana - Emb289 P1 | ecosystem: Host-associated > Arthropoda: Insects > Digestive system > Gut ...
GTATTTATGTGTTTTGTATTTATCTGAGAACAAACAGCGACTTGTGCCACTTACAGCATAATCTGATTGGTTTTTATAACCGAGATGAAAAGTGTTTACAGCGCGGTACGGACTGGGTCTTTAAATAAAGCCGTCTGAGCTACGTATTTAAAGGGTTAAATAATTTGCACTTTTTCATTATTAAAATGATCAGTACGCAGTTATCCTATTCTTTGCCAGCTTTACACGAAACATTAACTGGAATTAATTATACTGCAAATTACGTTAAATATTTCGTGCCACTGTTTGTTCCTTTGCTTACTCACTGTAAGTCAGAAGCTTGATAGATATCGAGTTTATATGTCTTCGGGCACCAAAATTATACTCTGAGAGCAAGGGGTGTTTGCAATTCGAAAGTGTTTAAAAGATACTTTTATAAATATTTTAAACCTGAACACTTAACATAGACCTTATCCATAGTGGACCGTGCATCATTGTGATAGTTGAAGAATAAGAGACCAACTTGGTGTCACTATTTATTTTTATTTCACTTCTTCTATGCTCAACATGTTTCGGACATTAATATATCCATCATCAGGAGCCTGAGACTTTTCTATTGTATCACCACATTGGTTGTGTGTTCTTGTTTCGATGTATGTTGGAGTTTCGGTGTGGCTGGTTGGGGTGGTATCCGTGTGGCAGGCTTCAGCACACATCGAAACAAGAATACACAACCAATGTGGTGATACAATAGAAAAGTCGCAGGCTCCTGATGATGGATATATTAATGTCCGAAACATGTTGAGCATAGAAGAAGTGAAATAAAACTTAATAAATAGTGATATCAAGTTGGTCTCTTATTCTTCAACTTAACGTAGAATTTAGAGTGAGTAATCTTCAGGCATTAATTAAGAACCCTAACGATGTCATAAAATAACTGGTTTATAAAGAGTAGGAGAGGATTTGAAGTTGGTAACTAATGTGTGAATTTCGCGTTAATTTATATCACGTTTTTGTTAAAGTTATAAATTCTTGTCGTAAATTATAACAAATTTTGACTTATTTAGTAACCAAGCATTATGAAAGCAAGACATATTTTAACATTGCTTCTTCACAGAGGTGACACTTATCACAAATATTTAAAGATTTGTTGTGCTCAATATCGTAATAGTTCAATACAGTATCAAACAAATGCACCAAATAAAATACAGTAAAGTGCAAATCATAAAATACAGTTCATGATAAGTATCATCTCCTATGAGTTTCGGCCCCGGACTGTTATTTTCATGGGATCTACTAAAACAAAGGATGGAACTCCAGTGCCGAAACGTGCAGGAGTTGTTACTAATCAGGAATCGTATTTTATTATTGATATTTATTGTGTTTTGTTTAGTGCATTTGTTGATTAACAAACTAAATGTAAGAAAATGCGAGGTATGGTAAGAAGGTAAAATGCACCCTTGTACAGGCACTGAGGTTCTGTATAGGCCGTACGGCCCATAGGGGGAGTAGAGGTTTAGCTCTACTCTTTCTTGACCACGTCATTAGAAGGGGGTGAGGAGTCAGCCTCACGTCCCGGCCTGTCTTCACGCCAAGGAAAGACACGGTAACTATTGTAGAGGAGGCAGGGTGGGCCCCAGGGCCGGTCTGGACAGGTGCAGAAAATCTCGCCCCCACTAGGATTCGATCTCGGACCGTCCAGCCCGTAGCCAGTCGCTATACCGACTGACCTACCCGGCCCACAAATGCAAGGTATGAGTAAAATAAAATCGTAATAGTTGTTTATCAACGTTATGCAAGTGAACAACAAATCTGTGTTTCCTCTAGAGGAGAATATTTTATTTTCAATTCTTGTAAAGAGTATTCTTTTTAACTTCTGTTGACTAAGAAGCCTATCGTGGAACTTCAAAATGCAAGATATATTTACTGAATTTATTGAAAGTCGAGCTACTTGAGAAAATATGACGTTTAATGTAGACGCATTGATACTGGCCTACCGTAGAATTGAATATTTACAACATAAAGATGTAGCAGCAGGTTTAGATATTGCTCACTGCATGTGCAGTTCTTCCATCACATTCTGTATTTCTTTCAGTCATTCTTTTATGTATTACTCCATTTAATTTTCATATTACCCTAACTTTTATTCTCTTATTTCCTTTTCCATTGCTTTCTTCTGTCTGTGTGTGCTGTAGTTATATGTACATGTATACACACTTCCAACACAGTTCCGTTGTATCAAGTGGTTATAGAAGTTGTTTAAATTGCGGAAATTTGTGTATCCAAGATGTACTTTGTTGCGAGGAGTGGGCAGGGGAGAAATACGAGACACATTTTTACGTCATTTATAAAACGAATTACTGAATCGTGGGGAAATCGGCATAACATTAGAAGGAATTCTTCGTAGGGAATGCCTTATAAGATATAGTTCCTGAAGGTTTCTCGTTTCAAGCCATCTTTCTTTTCACGTAGGCTCTGACACAGTCTGTCGCAGCTCAAGTGATGTGTGGGTTGTGTAACTTTCATTTTCTCTACACCAATGTGACATGTCTCTTGTTGTGTCTGTCAGTTGACTCCCAAGGGCAAACCAGACGCTTTGAAATCTGGTCGTCGAATATTTCTTCACCTTTTACCTTTCGAAGGGCGAAGCTGGTCTGCGTAATAGAAATATAGATCATACATAACAGATAACACAAATTATATCACTTGTGAAGTTATATTGGCTACTAGTAGTTTCGGAATATTATCATTGTTTAGTTTTAGGAAATAAGAAACTCTCTTGGAACAATTTCGAAAGCTGTAACCTCAAATGGGGCAGTATATGTGATTGCTCATGCCCGTTAAAACGTTAATAAGGTACTGGCTCTGTCGGAGTTGGCAGAACAGTTATATGAGGGGTTGTATCAAAACACAGCCACCTCAGCTTTCGATGTATTTAGTGTCTGAAACCTCACAGAAAAATTGCTGAAGAATTTTCTCCTGAACGGAACAGAGAGCTGCGTCTAATGCCACAGAATGTAAGCTTTACGTGATTTGAGGTCTCCAGTTTTTTGGTATGTGACGCCGAATCACCGTATGATTAGTGGGCGACTTTTCGAGACAACGTAGTTATCCCATATTTATCGATGGAAAAGTTCATTCTTCGCGGACACTTCAAAATTTAAGAGACCACTAGGTTTTCTCGAAACACCGAACACCGTTCACCTCGTTCCACGACTTTACGTCTGGGAGTAACAGAGGTTTCAACTACATAATTGCAGAAGCCTGCAACTTCCACAGTTCAAAGGAAATAATTTGTTTGATGTTTGTTTGACCGTGCATCACTGACAATATAATATATACAACCAACTAGATGCAACAATAACAAATTTTATTGATAATTACCATCAGCTCAACAATCTTATGATCTTTCCTATAATAAGACTAACGAGATGCACCAATTTCTCATTTTTTAGAATAAAAATTTACATGTTTCGGACAGTTCCTCTGTCCGTCATCAGGAGTTTTTCACTGTACACACAGCAATGGTATATGTCATACGGGTTATGCTGACTTCTTGGCAAGCAGTCAGCATAACTTGTATGTATTGCTGTGTGTACAGTGCTAGAATCCTGATAATGGGTAGAGAAACTGTCCGAAACATGTAGAGTTTTATTCCAAAAATAAATTTGAGAAATTGGTTCATCTCTTCGGTTTTATTATAAGATTGTATCAGCATACACGGTCCTCTGAGTGTCAACAATCCTATGGTCCTCTTTTGTGAGCATCCAGAACGAAAAAGTTTTAAAATTCACTTTATTTATCTCCATCATTGACTTCTTGAACCACTACTAATTTTACACGTAAATATGTAAACATAAGGTACTTCTAACGTACTTAGTGACGTACAATGCCTGTGGAACTTTGCTTGTGGCAAGGCGAAGTTAGTTTAAAACCCCATAGGGGGTTCAGCTTTGTCTCGGTGGAGATTCGCTGAGAATATTGACGTTTACCTAGAAACCTTCCTAAATATGACTTCTTTATTCCTCGAGGAATATTATGTAACTTCGTAAATTTTGGGTTCAAATGACTGAATCGGACTATATGAAGTTTTCGTGGCCCATTGTTTTGTGATTTCCAACTGCATCTTAATGCATATTGTAGTTCTGTAAAACATTAAAATATTGCATTACTGGCACTGTCTCTCTTTAAATTGAAACGAATTTAAAACACATTTTATATATATGAAACTCGTAACGAACTGGTTTATGCTGTGAAATAAGAGTTCAGCTTCTTGAATGTAATTTCCGTTTTATTAGTTGGTATGTCGGTGATAGAGATATATGTGAATTAAGTAAAGAAAGTCTCACCGTAGCGAACCTTTCTGTGGTTGGGTACGTTACGGTTCTGCAGGTACCATCTATGGTTTGCAAGCCCTGTAACAATCGAGCCTCACTATAACCACACCCTGGCTGACGAAATGAACTGGGACGGAAATAAGTACAGAGAGTCGCCTCTGTCCGGTAATCACCTTAGCAGCATGTGACCCTCCTATCTTCACGTTAATGCATATGGCTTTTTGTTTCAGCAACCGTGCGAGCTAACATAAAAGTGGACTATGTACTCAAGTTATTACAACAGAATGCGCATTTTTGCCAGGTTTAGGACAGCTCGTTCTAATAAAGCTTTGCAGGACACAAGAAAGCGAGATGTTTTCTTGTAAATTATCTTTAGCCTTTCTTCCGAGCCTGGGTGTTTCCTACACGTAGATGTCTCAAAAATCCTGTTCAGAAGTCTAGTAGGACTTACTGACATGAAGGACCAGCCATTACACTGCACCAGCACAAAGGATACGAACAAATGACAAACCATGAGCGGATTTCGAACATGTCCGACTATACGGGCTGGTTTGGAAAATAATTCTTCTTTTCCACTTGCTCTACAAAACCTATTTAGGACTTGCCGTTTATAATTGCGGATATTTCCTGAATCCTGACCAAATGTGTGACAGGGCGCCATCGTTTAGGCATCAACCTTCACCTGACAGCGGAAGACGACGCGAACAAACATCTACACCTGTCATCAGGACTGACATAGGTGAATCAAATTCTTGGCTTCCGAAGACCCTGCAATTGGCGTCTGTTCTAGCGGTCATTATGCTGCCACAATAATATTTAAATAACATTATTTATGGACACTTATTTCGTTATTAGGCCTCGTTTGAGCTGTCAGGTAACACAGACTAATGCAGATGTTTTTCCAGCAGGAATGTCACATTTATCTGTGTGATATATAGTTATCCTATGGTCTCACGTGTAATTCATTACATGAAAATCGCTTGTCACACCTTCCGAAATATTTCTTCTCCAAAAACATTCATGTACGAATTCCTTTATGAAATTAAGCATGGCAGATATCTCTCCTTCATGCTGATGCTGAATATGCCATTGCATTAGGTAAATAAGTTGCGTTTCACTAAATTCAACAAGGTAGGGAATGCACTTGTTACGTAATATTTAGACGAGATAGGATCTTTGCATCATGATTCAGCTACCCAAATCGTGTTGTCCAAATTCTCTTCTAAGCCTTAGGCACATAACATGGTTTATTATAATATATGTTTTCTTTGTTTAAGATAAATATGAACGACCAAAAAAGAATGAAAGTATTTCAAAATTTCATTAATTTCACAACCTCGTTTGTGTGAATAGGGTGCAACACGAGAAGATATAGGTTGACCAGAGGAGGACATTCTCTAGGAGGAACGTCACTGCCCCTTATATCCCTCTACTCCATCCATTTATCATTTAGGATCAACCGCAGTCCGTCTATTCCTGTCACTTTCTTTGTATTTATCAAGTAAAAGGCACGATTTTCTGAAAGAAAAATATTTTGCACGAAATGTGTGTGTGTGCGTGTGTGTATGTGCGTGAGTGTTGTGTTTATGTGCGTGAGTGTGTTTGTTTGTGTGCGTGAGTGTGTATGTGTGTTGTATTTATGTGCGTGTGTGTGTTGTGTATGTGCGTGAGTGTGTGCGTGTTGTGTGTATGTGTGTGAGTGTGTGTATGTGCGTATGTGTGTGTGTTGTTTGTATGTGCGTGAGTGTGTGTTGTGTGTTGTGTGTGCGTGAATGTGTGTTGTGTGTTGTGGGTGCGTGAATGTGTATGTGTGTTTTGTGTGTATGGGCGTGAGTGTGTGTGTGCGAGCGTGCGTGTGCATGTGTGTATGTTCGTATGTGTGTTGTGTGTATGTGCGTGAGTGTGTATGTGTGTGTTGTGTTTATGTGCGTGAGTGTGTATGTGTATGTGTTGTGTGTATGTGCGTGAGCGTGTATGTGTGGGTTGTGTGTAGTGCGTGAGTGTGTATGTGTGTGTTGTGTGTTGGGTGTATGTGCGTGAGTGTGTATGTGTGTTGTGTGTATGGGCGTGAGAGTGTGCGTGTGTGCGTGCGCGTGCGTGTGTGTATGTTCGTATGTGTGTGTGTTGTGTGTGTATGTGCGTGAGTGTGTATGTGAGTGTGTATATGTGTGTTGTGTATATGTGCGTGAGTGTGTATGTCCGTGCGTGCGCGTGCGTGTGTGCGTGCGTGTGTGCGTGTGTGTGTGCGTGCGTGTGTGTGCGTGTGTGTGTCCAGTGACAGCGGAGTTGTTACGTTGGAAAGGACAGACACGACAAAGTTGTTTAGTCGTTTCTGGTAACTTTACGAACGCGCCTGAAGTTTGCGAAAATATTATTCGTCTAGTTTAGTGATTTCATGCGTATACACACAAAGAATTCGGGTGGGAAGTGGGAAGAATTTAAATTTGTTATACATTGTATAAAACTATTGGATAAGCACTTAACAGTGTATTTTCCCCAACACAATTGATCCATTTGTCACATGCTCCCTTTTCTGCCCATTGTCGGATCCGTGACGTCATGTCAATGGTTAAATGTGCGGTCAATGTACGTGGTTTGCCACAGGTCAGCGATATATTTTTGTCGATCATTACTGCAACCACAACAAAATGTCCGACCACTAGTGAACAATCCACAGGTACCCTTTCCGTTGTATAAAAGTCTATATTTTACAAAAAGAAATACTTTGTGAATGACACACCGCATGTGCCTTATATTCGTAGACCTAACGCAGCATGAGAGTTATTGTAATATATATATATATATATGTTAATTACATGTTGACAAAAAATTGCTTCATTTAATGAAATCACGTCATAGGAGTAGTTTTACACGTTTATTCAATTCTGTGGAACTTCAGCACCACCAAAACAACCACATTCGCAATTTTCATTCGACGTTTTGATTCTGTGAGTTAGGACTGATACCACGTAGCAGAAACTGTGCCGCTAGAGATGTAGCATGGTAGCTACGCGGTTTGTTCCTTACACTTTACCATTTTAAAGTGACAACCGATGTGGCACTAATTAGGCACGTTAAATAAGGCGTTATAAAAATATCTGATCAATTTTCTTGGATATATTTTAAAATACGGAGACGGTAATGAGAATAATTTATCTGCAGTCTTTTTCGAGTAGGCCTATAGAGATTTCATGCGCTGTACAATATGTAGTACAACACTTTTTACGAGTAAATGCTTGTATTTGACAAAAATCTGTAATTATTTTTCATCTTTTAATTTATGGCAGTCGCATTGCACACATCAACCATATCAATGTATATTGTCATCAATAGTAATTCTGTAAATATCTCATTGATTCCCTCTCTTCTTTTTCTTTCCTGTATAGTTACGCAGTAACAACCTGTTCTCTTCGTACTTAGAATTACGTTTTAAGTTTATTATTTTACATTCTGTTGGAGACGTCCCTTTTTTCCTGCACTGAATGCTGTCAATTAAAGCTCTTGCTGGTCAGAGTGCAATGACTGAATTTATTCTGCTTGAAGGCTGGAACTAGTAGGTGTTTTATGCAGAACAATTTTATAATTATTTCCAAGACTTTTTTGTGTTCGAGATTTAGAGACCGGCAGAACAATTTAAAGTACAAATTAGATAATTCCTAATTAAGGCCAACAAATAAAACGTATGCTTTTCTGCGAATATATTTTGCAAATGTAATTTTCACTTGTAAGTTTGAAGTGTTTATATCTTTTATGATTTAAGAAAGTAAGTTGTCTGTGTGTAATGGAAAACTTTTGTACATATTTTTCAGTTGGTAGAGTAACTCGTTGTAATATGTCACATTCCCTTACAACAAGAGATGTGAGAGATGAAGACAGACAATTTCTTGTCAACAGTCGGCATTATGAGAGTATGAACTGAAGCTAGTCTGTTTTCAGGATCACTACTAGTTAGGGCAGAATTCATATTACAGGTAAATATGCTTCAGTTCCACAGCATTACGAGGAAATCATTTTCACAAATACGGAAAAATATTGTGTTTATCAGGAGCCAAAACTCGCTTAGACCCTACAAAACCACTGACAGCTGCGTGGCTGTACGGCGACCGATAACGCCACCCGCTATGCAGTGTTCAGTCGTGCGGGTCCCGCTATAACACGGGACTTCGCTTCCTAGAGCGGAAGACGTCATTCGTTGTAGAGGGAGCAGCGACTACGACCCCTGTTCTGCCGTATGCAATTCCGTGTTAAAGGGACTCGTTATGCAAAGTAAGCCGTTAGAAAAATTTTCACCCTAAGGTACAGTTGCAGTCAAGGTAAACGTGAAGACAAGGATAAAATACATTAAAATAGTCCATTCATTGAACTGCTCAGTAATAAATGAGTGTACATGGGGTGTGTTACTGGGCTACTTTCAGTTTTTGTGCATGGCACATTTAATTGACGAATGTTAAAAGGAAGTACTTCCAAACAACACAACACTTAATGTGGAAAGAAAATGGTAATCGAACTTCCGGTTTAATAATAATAATAATAATAATAATAATGTGGATGGAAAAATGTCCCGGATGATCAGCATGTACACACACAATGTCCTGACAAACGAAACAACATTAGAAATCACTTGTGACAGATTTGTGTGCAGGATACAGGTGGAGAGAGAAATGGTGTGCAGTAGTGACAGAGGAAACGGAATGGGAGTCCGCATTTGACTCGTGACATATCAATGGAAGCTGAAATGTTACTGTGAACCGCTGTGTAGAATTTCTCTTTTCCTCCAATAGGTTTGACATTCTCTTTTCGCCAGTATGAAATATCCATTAAGACACGAAATTTTTTTATAGGTACAAATAAGGTCATTTTTAAGAATTTAGGCACTTTTGTATTTGTACATATAAGTATAAGAACACACTTTAGTATGTTTCTTCCTTGTACTGAGCACAGACATTAAGGGAAAGAAAACGTCGGTTTGAAGTAATATATTTTATGTGTTGAATGTTGACTTGTATATCGACACTTTTATTTTGCATTTATATACATTGGGAGAGTGTACATTTATATACATTGGGAGAGTGTACATTTATATAAATTGGGAGAGTGTACATTTACAAAAATAAATAGTGAGTCTGCAATAAAAATATCACGAAAAATAATAACGCTCTGTGGCAATCCTTTCTGGATTAGACGTACAGTGAGTTACAAATGTTTTCCAAAGGCGTTCTTTGCACTCCATAATTTAACAAGTATAGACGATATATTTTTTGACATAATGAATTAAAAATATTCGAAATATTGTAATTATGCTCTATATAGGTAAGTGTGTTCCTTGGCGTTTTTTACAACAATTCGATCTTAATCACTTCAATAATTTTATATTTGTGCTTCGTATGAAGAAAGGGTATGAAAAACCATAACCACTAAAAAGTAAATCAGCCCCACAACGTTGAGTAAAATGCCTCTCAGTACCGAATTTCGTAAAAATACTTTATATTAGAACTGTATGAAAAACGTGACAAGTCTTTTTTAGTGATAGCACTTTTAAATCTTATCCAGAAATTGATCACTTCGAACCACGATAGGGACATCAACTATTGTGGCTGCTTTTCGCAGGTTTTTCGTAGTCCGAGGAAAACGTCTGGGTAGGAATTGCTTTTGATTAGGTCGCAGTAACATCATTTAAAAAAAATTAATTTTCAACAATTATCACAGTATTCTGTGCTATATTGACTGAACTACTGATAGTGTGGCCTAATAAACCACAGACAAAATAAATTAATAAATTTCCTAAAGATTAATTATCCCAAATTGTGAAGGAGCACAATCTTTCCATTATACTTTTACATTGTACACTTTTATCGTGAAAAGAGTTAATAAAAAACGATGGTTATAGTTGGTGATTAAGTAGAACTGAGATGTAAGTCTGGCGCCCTCTGACACCGAAGGATGCGCCAGGGACAAAGAGACCATGTACTCTGTGTTTGTTTATATGTTAGATGTAGTTGTATGGACGAAAGGAATGGCTCTTCTCATATAATAACATAAGCTCTGTAATTTTAAAAAGTATGGTTTTTTTAACACGAAATTTTAACATTTCTTTAAACATTATTCTTCTCTTAAATAAAAAAAGCTACAGGTTGAAAATTTATATCCCATGAAACTAGTTAAATAGCTTAGAATGTACCTCGACTTGTTGAAAGTAAATAAACGTCTCTTTACATGTTCATAATTTGGCATTATTCATTTCGCATTCGCCAGAAAAAACTCTGAATTAAAAAAAGAGGGCTTCCGAAATGAACCCCCCATATGTACGCCCTACTTGACATAGAAGAGTCAGTATTTTGTGTAACGGAACAGTGTGAACAGCACGACCGGCTGCTTTATCCACACATGGATGCCGTGCAGGCTAGCCTAGCCACTCCGGCGCTTGGGGTGACATTTCAATGGTCACGAAATTCCCTCGGTTCTGAATGTTACGTCATGGGTGTGGCTGGTTTTTACAGATATACAAAGGTCACTGGTTACTGAAAAACATATGTAACCTTTATATAACCTCCGAAAGGAAATAATGCACGGGCGTATGACACGCCATGGCTTTGTATAATATTTTGTTAGAGAATAAATAATTACGGCTTGTTGCTATAGGGGTGTGTTCGACCTCAGTGACCACAGTCTGTTGCGGCTTAACTCCTGGATTAGACTGTTGGAGGTATAGGGCGACTACTAATTATAAGTATTTAATTAGCATACCAACTAATGCACATACATAAAATTTCACATTAAAACATTTAAAATCGTTCCAATATGTTTCGATCCCAAGATCATCTTCAGGGAGCTACAGTGTTCCTTGCTAAAGTTATATTTTAAAACCACTCAATGATTAATTTTCTTATATTAACAGGGTGCTGTGGCAACATGTCATATTGTGTA
>Ga0123355_10017800_pt1 | contig 11240 bp, 4 predicted proteins | sample TergutEmb28metaG_3_FD_89872 | JGI IMG/M metagenome (GOLD analysis project Ga0123355, IMG submission 89872) | Embiratermes neotenicus P1 segment gut microbial communities from Petit-Saut dam, French Guiana - Emb289 P1 | ecosystem: Host-associated > Arthropoda: Insects > Digestive system > Gut ...
ACTTACGCCGTCAGCAGCAGCAACTGTCCAAGTTTCTCGTGCGCTACCAGCATTTTGCTTCTCATGCGGGGCCGCGGGTCCAGTTTCCAAGATGGCGTCGCAGCAGGAAAAGGCTTTCTGTGTGCTCCGTTTTGAGGTGTCCAGATCTGTGATTATAGTGCAGCGTGAGTTTCGTGCACGGTTTAGAAAACACGCACCTGGCAGGTGCGTCTTTTCTAAATGGGTATCGGGTCTCTTTCGCGGGGTTTGGGGGGGTGGGCGTTGGTCACCTAATCCCATCTAACGCCGGGGTTGAATAAAGCGTACAGGTATACAGCTACTCCCGTTCTGGGCTTTCATGACCTGTTGTAGGGTGAACTTTACCTACACCGCCAAGTATCTCATACGCATGACAATAAAAATCACTTTATAGCTATTACTACTCAAACGTTTTCCGGTTCGAATACCTGCTGGAGACCCCCTTATGCTGAGTGATGTCTTTTATAATCTTCCAGTATGTCCGAAGCAAATGTTATGATGGGGCTTGTAAAAGTTACCACCCATTTCTTTCCATAGTACTTAAAACGGAAAGAATTTTTTACTTTCATGTAACTGAGCAGAACATGGAAATAACTGGTTCAAATAGTAGACACACTAACAGGGTCTTCGTGGCACTGCTTAGCAATTCTTAGTAAATGCCATACTAGCTTCTAACAGGACCCGAAAACCTCCACCCGTCTCCTTAACTACTCTTCTATAACAATAATATTCCAATCCTATCCAACGCTATAAATAATTCTCATGCAGTCCAATCTAGGTCATTTAATTTCACTAGTATTAAACTCTCATTCTGCACTGCATAATCCTACATGTAAATAAAACCAACAATCTAACAATACAACCACAGGCTTTTCGATTAATGTCCGTTACTGGCAGTGCCCCTTGAAGGTTTCCAACTGTAATCAGACACAACAGCTTAAAATTCTTTCTCACATCCCTCTAAACAGACTTATATCAACACTGCAACACATTCGGTAATCTCTTTAAAAAAAAGTTCACCGACCTGTATTCTGGATCTAAACGCTGAAAACAAACAGAACACATCAGTTTATCTCAGTAATTAACCAACTTGATGCACAAAATTTTTCTTTTACAATAAGTTTATTTCATGCCTCTACATGTTTCGAGCACATGTGCTCATCATCAGGAGGTCAAAATTGCATTACCCAGCCTCTGGTATCATCACACTGAAACAAGTGAGTGGTCTAAAATTACTAAAATACAATTCTATAAATATGAGCAAATAGTAGTAAAATTTGTGTGTGAATTTTTCGGGTGTGATTACTGTGTATTACTTACTATAAACATGTTATGTCATGTAGAGGTTATGTTTATCCAGTTATTAAACTTATTAGAAAGGTGCTATGTCTATTCACATTTATGTTTGCTTAGTCTGTCTAGTCATAAAATCGTATAAATTGCTGATTAGTTGTATCTATACGGTTATGTTTGTCCGGTTGTTAGAATTGTTAAAAATACGATGTCTATTTACATTTCCTATCTAAAAAAAGTTGTTTATCTAGTTATTAAGACTGTGCGGTGTCTATTTACTTTACACTAATTGTTGAATCTACAGAAAATGCAACTTGACTGTTGTTAAAGCGTGCTTACCCTATAGGTGCACAGGTTGAGAGAGGACTGGTTGGAATACATGGGATTGTGGGTTAGGCGTCAGGTGGGTTATGACGTGTAGTATTTGAATGAAGGAGGTCAAACATAGGATTATTCTCGTTCAGATGTTGTTCGGGAATGAGTTCATTATTATGGTGGAACGACTGGATGTACGTATTTGTTCATATGGAATCAAAAGGGTCGGTGTGTTGATCTGCTTGAGAATAGTCATAGTGTCGTCAATGTTACCATATTCATGTCTGCAGTTAAGTATATGTAGTGCATATGCCGAGCGAGGGTCATTGTTTTTACTGTATCGTATGTGTTCCCGGAATCTTGATTTTAAGTTTCGACTTGTCGCCCGACATACGCTTTGTGGCAGGTCTTGCACGTAATTTTGTACATTCCACTTTTTTCATGTTCTTGTAACCGGGTTGGTGCTGTGGGTTTTATGAGATGGTGCAATGTTGTTGTAGTCTTGAACGCTATGCCTATATTCGTATATTTTAACAAATTGGTAATTTTTCTGCTCTTTGGGCTGTGGAAGTTAAATGTTGTCCAGGTTTTTTGGTCATTCTTGCTAGTTTTGTTGTTGTTGTTGTTGTTGTTGTTGACTTTGTATAGTATCTGTCGGTTAAGTTTCAGTAGCAGGTGTTGCGGAAAGTTATTGTTCTTAACAATTGATTGTATTATTTCCCATTCTGTTTGTTTCTTGTCTGGATTAAGATGTAAAGAATGAATTCTAGTTATGTGGAATCTAAAGGCTGTCATTTTTTGTTCTATGGGGTAATTAGAAAGAAAGTTAATTGTTGTGTCTGTAGTGGTTGGTTTCCTGTATATGTCTAATTCAAGTTTGGTGTGTCTGCGTGTTGTTTTCAGATCGAATTGTGTTGTCAAATGGAATTGTGTTCTTCGTATGCGGGGTTAAGTTTTATGTTATTTTGTTTATAAACTGTAATTAGATACTTGGCGTGGTGTTTTGGGATAGTTAGTGGTGCAGTTGTTTGAACAGTAATTAAATACTTTAGCGGTGTACGTGTCGGTACTGTATTGAGATACATAGTGTTGCATTTTTGTGGACTGTAATGAGATACTTAGAGGTGTACGTGTCTGTACTCTATTGAGGTACTTAGGGGTACCATTGTATGAACTGTAATTAGATACTTAGCGGTGTACGTGTCTGTACTCTATGGACATACTTAGTGGTACCATTGTATGAACTGTAATTAGATACTTAGCGGTTTACGTGTCGGTATTGTAGTGAGAAACATAGTGGTGTATTGTAATGAGGTACTTAGCGTTGTACCTGCCTGTACTGTAACCAGATATTTCACGGTTCAGTTCCGTGAGCTGTAATGGGACCCTTAACAATGTATGAGTGTGAACTGTAATAGGATATTTACCTGCGCTCCTGTCTTATTTCTGACGAAATAATTAGCGAAGCTTTTTTGTGAACTGTATTGTGATCCTTTGCGGTTTCTGAAGTGTAATTGTGTTGTGTAGCGGTGCACCTATCTTAACTGTAGTGAGATTCGTAGTCGTTCACTTTTTTAACTCTAAGTTGCAGCAAGCACAGTACAAAAATATGGACGCTGTCAGACTTTATTTTCGACATTGTATTTTCGTGGTAATATATGAAAGTTCGAGCATCATTTGAATATGAATGTGAAACTTGATAAAACGCGATGAGGTGTATTAAGTTAATTTAAAAAATTTATTAACACCTTTAAAACTACACAAGTGCTTAAGCTGTATGTGGGGCAAACCAGGAGACAACCTGTAGTTAAGCGGGTGGGGCGTCTGAAACCGGAGGTCCCGATCGAAACCGCGTCGGGTTTGTTCGGGAATTGTCGTGTGGCTAGATCGCTTGAACGTTGGTGAACAGGAAATGACGTAGTGATCATGGAGGACGACCAGGAGCAACAGGGTTGCACAGCAAGTTGGCCTGATGCGGATCATCAGGTGAGAGGGTTGATGTTGCTTATGTTTTGTTGGTGTTCTGCCTGTATTCGTCGGAGCGATGCAGTATTCCCCTGGATAATTTATTAAAAGAATGGTATTTCCGGCCGTGCATTAACAGGAAGTGAGTGTCATGATATTAGTATGTAAGAATTATACTTAGCATATTAATTATGAATACATAATTGTTTTTGTCAAGCACGGTTTATGTCGAAAGAATAGATTTGATTAGTACCCAGATAGGTCCTCTGAAACCACTCCATTGACTAAGTCACCCGGTTTCTGTCGGGAAAAATAGGATAAATTCCTCGCATTATGTAATATAATTCTATTATCAGATAGCCCCACGTACCAAGGATTCTCATTCTCTCATCCGAATACGTCTGCTTTAATGTCATTCTTACTCAGTGGAAGTAATGTATGTTCCTACTAACTTCTTATCATTTTCTAATGTTACCTTTTCTCTACCCTATTCGATATGAGCTACAGACACCGTCGTTAAATAAGCCATAAACAAGAATGAGAGTATTCCTTTAGCGTTATAAGGTTTGAGGACCTCGCGCGGTTGCTGCAAGGTCGAGTCTTCTAGTACATGACGCCGTGTCGATTAATAAATATTTATATATAATAAGAACCAACAAAGTGCACACTTTGTTCGTTAATGGTAATAATCATTAATGAAAAAAAAGTGGTTCTTATTACATATGTATATCACAATGCACGGTTCAAAAAACGTAAAGTTTGTTTAATAGTTATCGATGTTTTAGAGAAATTGTTGTCGCCTTCTTCAGACTTTATGTACCACCGTCTTTTGATAGCATAGATCCCGAAGATGTAGGCAGCGTGCTGCTCCTAAGCGTCGATAACTCCTAATGTACTTGACGCCATATCCGAGAAGATTTAAAATCTTCATTTTCAACGTTAGTACTCATCTTACTACTCAGCTCCAAAGTATAAAATATACACGTCCTTTCGGATTTTGTCCCTGTACTGCAATGTAACTGCATTTTATTCTGCCAATTACGGTAGGTGATATAAAAACCTCCAATCGTTACACATTTACTGGATTTTTAGTTAATATTTTAAACATACTACACGTTTCGGCCGCAAGGGCCATCATCAGGTATCAGTAATAAGAATACTTAGAGAAAACTATCAGTATATGAAAAAGACAATTTTATTAAGAGCGAGATGTCATTCTTTTACATCTCATAAAATTTCCGAAGTAATATAGCCGAAACATCTGCAGGTCACGTTAAGAAGTATGCACTTTGCTCTATTAAAGTTAAATATTAAAAAGGGAAGCTCAGAAACCCGACTACTTTGTCAGCCGTATGTTATAAATTTTTATCCTACGCTTGTAGACATTACTACTGTTACATTTTTCTGGTTATATTTGGTAGTTAATGTCGAATTTTCTGGACCTGCGGATAGGAAAATTAAAGCAATCAATAACCGAGATACATATACTGTATACTGTATACTATCATGAAGTTAACACTTTGAAGATTAAGGAACTTCAAAGCGCTTATGCACTGTGATTCTTGGGGTTGATTACGACGTTCTGTTTTCGTGTAACATCTGAAAGTTTTCCTTTTATGAATAAGAGAATCAGAAATTAAATAAAATAATAACCTAAAGTAAAAAGGCCGGGTAATTTTTATATTCCTTGTGATGTTGTGTTGTGACATGATGTAACGTGACTTACATGCATTTGTCATTAAGGTGATATTTTGTATTAGTTTCTTTATAAATGTAAAACCTTTCTGCAGTGTGGGTCTTATTTCCGTTTATTGCTTTGTGTCAGACCTCCATTGTGTTGTCGATTTTACCTATATCAAAACCAAAATTCAGACTTCGTGAGAAAATATAGAGCGTCTTAATCAACCCAAGAGCCACAAGTTGTAAGCCTTTTTGGAATTTGTAAACCTTCCCTATATCATTTACATAATTAAAGTACGAATTATTGATTGCTTTAATTTTCCGACATTCGATTTCATAAAATTCGACACATTTACCCAATATCACCATGAACATATAATAGTATATAAGGCTACGAACAGAGGATCAAAATTTAAACATATATAAATAACCAGAAAATGCAGTTTAATATTCTAGGGTGTATTTTATTCACAATATTCTCACCAACATGTTTCAGCCGGTATGTCGGCCATCTTTAGGGTGGTGATGTTATTACAAGAATGCACATTGTGGTTTACTGTGTCACCATAATTCCGTAATAATTAAAATTACGTAATATTGGCTACAATTATTTAATAATATAAATAAAAGCTAATAATGGATAATTATTAAAATTGTGGGAGTTAAAATTTATTTAGTGTGTACGGAGTGATGAATAAGGCAGTAATATGGTGCGTTCTAACCATGAATGAAGCTGATGTTTGTCGTCGGCGTGGTGTACTGGTCGGAAGGAGAATAAAAAATTTACAACATGTCGCTGGGTCAAGAGTGCAGTTTTGAAGTTCGAATTTGTAAGTTTTAAAATGAATGCGATGAATTTACGTGTTTCTTAACGTGAGCTGCAGATTTTAGGGTAAATTTAGATCGGAAATTCGACGAGTTTTAAAGAATGAGACTTCTTGATTAATGGGATTTTCTTTCTCATGTACTTATAGTTTTTATTCTTATTAGTGATACTTGATTATGGCCTTTGCGGCAGAAACATGTTGTGTGTTTGAAAATATTAATTGAATAACCAGTATTATTTGTGACTGACGGTCTGTGTTTCACCTTCCTTATACGTGTCACAGCGGGATGTCAAAAATAAAATTTAAACACATTTCATAGATTTGTCTTCAGTGATATACTACTCTTTGGAGTCCACCCGCATAGCAGAACGAAATGCTAATAGGTAGTTTCCCATTACTGCGAAGGTCAGTCAGAAAACAAATTTAAATTTCCTATGTTTGGGGTTCTTTATTTTCGGCTTTAAAAAAAGCGGTTCTCATTTAATTGCACTGCTGCCCCACTGCTGTCACACATTGTCACCTCCAGGACTGATACATTGATCGGAATGTCGGACTAGCTTCCGTATTTCCTGCTGCTATCTCTCCGTGTGGTGTGCCACCAATCTGGCCATCATCTTTAACTTTGTGACCACCGAGAGTTTGCCTAACCTTCAGAAATCGATTACAATCGGCCGGTGAGGGATTACTCTGGTACAATCACACAGCCAGTATAGGTTTCTTTGTTACATGATATAAAATTTATACTTTGACTTTCGTAAATAAAGAACTCAACTTTAGGCTGTGTGTGATTGAACACTTTTCCAAATTTTTTTTTTTTAACTAATCTAATGAAGGTTATTCACATTTATAATTATCCATGAAGTGGTTACTATGTAACGCACAAATGTTACAGGCCTGCCATACGTACAGTAATAAAAGTCGAAAAGTCATTGGAGATATTTAATAATTTTTTCCCATTCTCCCACCTCCATGGCACAACAGCCCCTGGGGGTCAGAGCCTTCCAATTGTCGAGGCTTCACGATGACATTCATACACGCTACATTTTGTAGGACTCTTCTGGACTGGTGATCAGAAGTTTTCATCAGTTAATACATCCTGCGCGCAAAGTCACATGAACATTCGCGTGTTGCTCAGACTGTGGATTATGAATATAATTAAAATAATTTTGTACTTGCGTGTACACACTCAAAATGCACAATTTATATGGCTGAATGAATCAAAATGCGTAGTAATATAGGTCACACCATGACTTAATTCCGTACTTTAGTTCCTGTACTTTAATTCACATTTGATGTGTTTCATTAATTTTCAAGGAATATTTTGATCTAAAAACAAAATACCGCAACAGAGTGCTGAGTTCTGCACAGCGGTGTGAGGACTCCGGTCTATTGTGACGTAACACTACGTCATTAGATGAATTGTTTCCGACGTTTCGAAGACAGTAGTCTTAATCGTTAGCTGTCAAGAGGTCCTAAGAACACCGTCGAAGATGAAGGCACTACGTACCTTCGAAAAACATTTACCCAAAGACGTAGTGTAACATTCCAGAAGAGCGGGCTATTAAACTACAGTAAGTTCGTAGTCGCTGCTTAATGCATTTAATACATAATTACGAAATAAGTGCTTATTTTACATCACACGGGGTATCTTAAAGTTACATATCCATATTAAACCTTTAAAACCCAGTGGTTACACTATGTACAGCCAAGTTTAACGTTCAGAAACTCTACGTTTTGCGCACACAGTGCATTTATGTGTTTTGTATGGATCTTAAAACAAACAAGAATTATATCTTCTTGCGGCATTAACTGATTGGTTTTTAAAACCGAGACATGGTGTTGACTGTGCGCTACGAACTGAGCCTTTAAATATATTTCATGTTAATCGTCATATATAAAAGGGTAATGATACAAGCATGCTTGTAGTGTAATGACGTGGAGCTGAGATATGGTTTTGCAGAAAATAATGCAGTGTTATTCATTGAAATATATGTAAGGTATTCTGCTTTATATAATGATGTAATTGTCAAGTTTGCTTGTGCACGCAATGAAGTCGTGGAGGAGTGTACAGATACCTGAACTCATTCTTAACCTCGACATGACATGGGGTAAGTGGTCATCTTTACACATCGGCCACTTTACTCTCGGGGAAAGACCCCACGGTACACATTAACAGACTGAGTGGGTCCCAGTGGCATCCTGGGTGCTGTAGAGTAGAGAATCTCTAGCCCACACCAGGAGTGGGACCACGATTCTTCAGTTGCCCAGCCCGTAGTTTAGTCCCTATACTGACTGGGCTATCCTGGCTTCCTATCTTCTATAGTTCTGATTTAAAATTCTAGCACGAAAAGTACATAACGATGTTATTCCGAACGATATTCGGAAAACTTTACGTTATCAAGCAGTCTGCCATAATTGTGCCAGTGAGAATTTTGAGGCTTTATAACAAAGTTGACTGTACAGTCAGGCTGTACTTGCCACAAATTTCAGGCGCAGGCCTGATCTGCAGAAGACACTGTGCATCTTCAGGAAGACGGACTGATGTGCGGATGCTGGCCAGTGGACGGATATGTAGACTGGTTGGTGCAATCGTGTACGACATAATAGACCGCATTGACAACTGAATAGATCAACAGTCGTTCTGCACGTAAACATTGTGCTGAAAAAGGAATGCCTACACTACTACCATGAATCAATCAGACAATCAAGTGACTGTGATTTCGAAACTTCTGTATATCCATTGACTCTATTTCACCTCGTTCGTGAGGCACATGTGTCCATGAAGTGGGCTAACATGTATGAAGTACTGCAATAGAAGAGTTTCATAATAGCTGTACTCGTATTAGTACTAGTATTAGTATTAGTCGTATACGGCTCCTTATTCACAACGACTGCCACGAGAAACTCCATTGTTACGTGACATGCAGTTTCTATTTCCTTCAGGTATAGAGAAAGGTACTGCGGTCCTACAAGAGGAACAACATAGGCAATGCAGCTCACCGTAGCATTGTGGCACCTTCGCATAACCATTTTTGCAATTGACACTCAACAATGCATTCTGTGTGTATTCTTGAGGTATTTGTCTCACTGTCAGTATAAAAATGTAGAGTTTTGCACAAAAATGCTTTTGTTCCGGATCTGTGTGGCCGACAAAAGTGAGACGTACTTAGGGGTCCAAATGAAGAGTGTCTGATATTTCTGTCCGATTTTAATGTAATTTTTAGTTTCTTGACAGATGTTTATAAAAGCCCTCAATATCAAATTTCACGAAAATGCGTCCAATGGGACCCGCGCTAATACATGCTGACAGACGCGTACAGCCAGACATTATGCAGCTAACAGGCGCTTCGCTCGATTATGTGAACGCGTCTGAAAATGTTCATTATTTCGTTCGTTTTTTGTTTTTCTCTCGTTTGGCCTTTCTGTTTTGTTCTTATTTCCTGCTTAGCTTTTCATTTTCTGTTTCTTCAGTGCATAAAAACAGATCTCCCGATATAAATCAAAACCACAACATACATACAGCAAATAAATCCTTTGAAAATGTGTCAAATTTCAAATATTCTTGAAGGGCATTAGCCAAATTGCATGAATGAATAAATGAAGAACGGAACACAAAACTATAATTCAACACTATAAGGTTTTGACGATGGTGTATAACATACAGGTGCAGTCTTCTTCTTTCGGACATTGCCAATCGTGTAACAGATATATGCACACTAAAACACTACGTTTCGGAAGCCGGCTCTGCTTCCATCTTAAAGCAAGAAGCACCTAACCTGTTGAACCCCTTAGATCAAGCTATTCTCCGCCACTGGATACCATTGAAACACTCACAAGTGTAGGTAATCTCCTGATAACATAACTGGAACGCAGGTTATTCTTTGAGTCTCGCTGTTGTGCTTTATAGTAACCCGCTGAACAATTCTGTTCTCAGGATCTTACTGCACTTGTGAGTGTTTCACCGGTATACAGTGGCTGAAAATAGCTTGATCTAAGGGGCCCCACAGATTTGGTGCTCTTTGCCTGAAGACGGCAGCAGAGCCGGCTCCCGAAACGTAGTGTCTTGTTGTTTATATGTCTGTTACACGAAGGACAAATCTCAAAAGAAAAAGATTACAAAACTATAATTTTGCCTGTTGTTTTGTGTGGGTGTACAACTTGGTCTGTCACATTGAGGGAAGAAGATAGGCTGCTGGTGTTTGAGGATGGGATGATGGAGATATTTTTACTTAGAATGGGGAAAATGACAGGATTCGGAAAAAAAAACTACATACTGAACGTAACAAGAAGTTAGTGTATTATACTTTCAGTCTAACACAACTATATTTCACCTAGTGGTATAGTAGGAATACAACTACATGTTTCGGCCCTATACGTGGGCCATCATCAGGTTGCGTTTTAACTTATTTGTGTTAGACTGAAAGTATAATACACTAACTTCTTGTTATTTGAACCAACACAACGGGGATGATGCACCTCAAAATTACATACTAAAAGCTCGCATTTCTCGGCCGGCATTACCTGAATGAGCAATCTTGTACGATGAGACATGTGGGTCATATGGCCCGCATGGGTAAGAAAGAAATGTGTACAGAGTTTTGGTGGGAAATCTAAAGGAAACAGACTACTTGGAGAGATTTAGGCGTAGACGGGAACAATATTGACATGGAACTTAAAAATAGAACGGGAGGGCGTGGACTGATTCGTCTAACCCAGGATAGTAGCATATTGCGGATTATTTTGAACATAGTAATGAATAGGTAGGTTTCCATCAAATACGGAGATTTCTTGACTAGTCGATAACCGCTAGCTTCTGAAGAAGGAGCTGTTCCGCTGGGTGACTTTTGTAAGAATAGGCCTGTATCACCGGAGAAACCGTCGAGACAAATAACACATACGCGTCTCTTAACGACGAGGATACGTTCTGAGAAATGCGTCATTAGGCGATTTCATCGTTGTGCGAACGTCGTGAGTGTACTTACACAAACCTAGATATTATAGCCTACTACACACTTAGTCTATATATATATACAGGGTGTCCCAGGAGGAATGTGCCAGACTTCGGGAGAGTGTTCCTTAGGTCAAACTATACCGATATAACCCCAAAAACCTATATCCAAAGCTCAATGGTTACGGAGATAT
>Ga0123355_10017802_pt1 | contig 11240 bp, 7 predicted proteins | sample TergutEmb28metaG_3_FD_89872 | JGI IMG/M metagenome (GOLD analysis project Ga0123355, IMG submission 89872) | Embiratermes neotenicus P1 segment gut microbial communities from Petit-Saut dam, French Guiana - Emb289 P1 | ecosystem: Host-associated > Arthropoda: Insects > Digestive system > Gut ...
AAAGTAAAATAATTAAAAAAGAAAGGATTTAGGTTTATAAAATTTTCCTATGGAAAGGGGATTTCCGGTGGGGATTTTACAACCCCTAATTTTATGTAAAAATGTTAATGGGGGGGGGGGGGCGTTAATCTTCAGCCCTCAGCAGATTCGGGAAATGTAACGGCCACTGACACATGACCACCAATGGACTCTGTCCTCAGACGGTTCACACTGCATCATCTGTGATTACTTTTGAACTATTTGTCTATCAACTAATGTACTTACTCATACGTCGTACTCTCTAGACATTCGTGCAGTTCTCGCGCTATGGAACTGTATTCCGGAGACTCTCTGTTTGAATCTCGCCTGGGATACCAGCTCTACTCATTCAAATTTTCGAATCCCCAAGCAGCATCTGCTGGCTACTATCGACAGCCATCTAGTTCCTAACATTTGCACGATGCCTTGCAGACAAGTAAAATTCTACTTCCCATTCCAAACCCTTCCCTCTCCAATGTACTTTGCAGTGCACAAAGGATGCTAGAAGCCGGGACAGCATAGTCGGTACAGTTAAAAGGTCATGGGCTGATAAAAATGGTTCCGTTTCCAGTAGGGTCAAGCGTCCAGACCAGCTCCAAAGCCTACCCAGTTTCGTATTCAATTGGTAAAGTTAGGGTTGGTCTTTCTCAGGAGACAAAACGGCCGGAGCTTAAATCTGACCACTCACCTTCATCTAGTGGCGAGGTTTAAAACAAGTGAACCACGCTTCCGCTCTCCCATATGCCTTCATATCAAGCACAGGGACAAATTTGCTTTTAGATAGACATATTTAAGTTGAATATGATAGGAGGTCTCAGGTCCTTACAGCGGTGATGATGACGACTGGGATCGTCTGGTATCTGACGCTGAGTCGCTGGAAGGGTAACCACTCCATCAAGAATGGACTTCATGGACTGATTACCTTTGAAGAAAAATGCGACTCTTTCCTTCGAAACGTCGGGAACGACTTACGCAGGGTCAGAGCCTCACACCCCAGAACAATCTTATCCTTATGACCACATTTACTCAGTCGAAGTCAAGTGCATGATACATGGTCGTCAGCAGTTTTAGGAAATAATATTTCGGCTTTGCCTGTACACTTCGAATTACTTACACTCTTTCAAGTACATAATAGCTACGCTATAAGCCACATAATTCCAGTACAACAAATTTTCATTGTCCGACTCACCTACTTTTTTATAGTGAATAAATAAATGAGGAAGAGATGGATACTGTGAGGGAGATGAGAAATACATATTCATATTTGGTCGGGAAACCTCAAGGGGAAAGACCGGAGGGACTACAGGCAACAGTACAAGGAAGTGGATCGTTGTGGCCTGGTCCAGCAGTCTGATCACAGGGCAGAGTGGCAGACACTGAAGAAACCAGCAATAAAACGTCTGACCAGATTCATGACAATTAATATTTGAAGGAATGTTTTTTGTTATGTAGTTCGAAAATATATCTGAAGAGGTAAGAATGTTGAAATGATATAGGAAAGTGGCTAGAATTGTTAATTACGAACTGATATTGTACCGAGCACGAGTTTCTACTTCCATGCTGTTATGTATATTTAGATGGAATGTGGTATGAGATAACTGCATTGGGATTAGTCAAGGACATTCAATTTCGAGCCACATTTCATCATTAGAACACCTTGATTAAAAAGCGTTTTAAAAAAAATTTACTGTAATTTTACTGCCTCAAATATTAGATAAATGGGGAACAAATCGAACATTTTTCTAGGGGGTGGAGAGTTGTATAATGACCCAGTCCATATTCAGACTGAATGCCACCTAGTATTAAGTTATATGCGTACTTTATTTGTAACATATATGTCAACAAAGACTGATGTAGCTGACTGCCATTCCATGGAGTTCTAAATTTAAATACAGCATTCGGTTCTTCTCTTTGAAATTTTATCCGGGTTTTACTGCCAGTTCTGAAAAGTGTTAATAAAACCAAAAACACTTCATTGTACATGAAGTACACTTCATTTACTTCATGCTACGTTACTTCCTCAGTCAGCATGCTTCATGTATTACGTCATTCATTCGGCACCTGTTTCCGAACACAATTATGTAATTCAACATTAGTAATCTAAGCTATTTCACCTGCAGAATGTAGGCTGTATAAATCATCGAATCAGATGGAAAGATGCTTGTGAAAAATGGAAAGATACGAACTTGGAAGTTACCCAGCCCTTGTTTGAAGCACGTTTTTTGTGTTACGTCTTATTCTTAAGTGTCCTTCCTCAATTTACACCACTTCTTAATTTGTGTTCTCTCATTTTCGGTTTAACTTCCTTGGGTTGGCAGCGTTCCCTTACGCTAAACCCTTATTTCTGATGGGAATATCGTTTCTGAATTACCTCTTTTTTTATTTATGCCCACTTTTTCAGTAAAAGAACTAGGGCGTAAAGAAGAGCTAGGTGTAATTACATCCTTTCTGAAGATTCTATCTTGACACTTGCTTAGTAAGAAAAAGTAAATACACAAAAAGACACAGCTAGTAATCCAACCGAAATTCGAATTGGGTACCTTGTCTCTAGAACCCACAGTGTTACCATACTTCAACCATGTAAGGAATACAATCCCCACCAAAAAGACCTACTCTAATTATATGAGTATCATATGTATAAATTCCGGTTGCCTGTAAAATCATGTTTATTTTATTTAATAAACTGCCGTTGAATAACGGAGACAAACAAATCTCTCTTTCTTACATTAATCTAGGATTGAAGTGGGTACCAAGTGTCTACTGACAACACGGCCTACATTCAATTAATTATGCCAGTTATTCGAAACAATTTAGTGATCGGAGCTGGCTTAAGGATATTCCGTTCTACGTCACATTGTGATTTATGTTAATCCGAATACTCTTAAAGATATGTATAATTAATTTCGGAGATGGGACACTAACAGATTCAGTAAATCCCTTTAATTTAATTTTCTTGCCAACTCTGTTTACGAGTTTCTTGTGGATTTTCTCTGCGTCAAGTCGGTTATAAAAGAGAGTGTAAATTAAGATTACTGTCTTCTGCAGTGTGACATCGTACAGTTTAATGAATGGATGCCAACATGTCAGAAGAATCTAACACCTCGATGTAAAGATTTACATTTACAGTACGACACGGTGAGACATTCCAGAGGGCCATATAAACAATATTAACCGCTGTCGTAACCACATTTCTGGTACATGAGTATGTAATGCGTAGGTTTACACAGGACGCTATGTTCCTAGGTTTGTCAGCACTCATATCACATTTGATTAAAATTTTCAAAACTTTTCGTATGACACAAGACATTCATTTATGAAATATGAGACTCTTTTGTGATCAAGTGTGTGAAAGTGACCAAAGTGCATAACTTTGACTGGAAACAACGTTCGATAAAGAAATGAAATCTAGCTACAAAACTACTTTACCCTTTTGTAGTTAAGGGTTTCCAATTCAAATATAAGTACACCGTGACTTACTTCAATCCCGAATTCACATAAAAAATTTTATTTAATACATGAAGTGGACCGAGAGAGAATACTACTCGAAAACAGACCAATAAGGATAATCGCAGCAAACATTCTTAAGAATTTTATAAGCTTTAAAATTAATTATTGCTGGGCGAAATGATCCATGCAGTTCTTACTGATGGCGCGTTTCTTTAAGGTATAATTCAGCTCAGATTATTGTGCGAACTGTGAAAGATTTTTAGGGAGACTTAATAGTGTATGCATCGTGCATGATGTTAAATTCAACATCCGGAGTCCTGTCATCTGGAAATCCTACGTATGTTGACACAAGCAGTGGCTCTGAATTGGTCTAAAGTATAAAACACAGACACAAACCAGTTTCAAATAAAACACAGTTTTACTTCATAAAATATTAACGTGTTAAAAAAAGTAAAACCGAATAGACAGTATTTTGAGCTCCATATTTGCTGTGCTGAGGGATCCACTAATTTTCATCGGATGGTCATTGGACGTCCAGAATCCCAAATCGTAACCCAAATACGGATAGAATCCTGGTGTATGACGTATGTGCACAATGAATGGAGCAGAAATCTACGTCGGGAACTATAAAACCAAAGACAGCGTAACTGACTCCAAACGTTATACAAAGCACCACTTTAAATAAATTCCCTGGCTCTCACCTTCATGGTTATTAATCTTTAAAAACAACAAAAAATTGAGAGTACTTTTCTGTCCCATGATCCCCATTACCAAAAGAGCTTTCTTTTTTAGAAGGTTCCCAAGCATCGCTCGCTTGTCCTTCTGTTAGGGCCAAAATTTAGACGAAGAAGAGTGTGGAGAATTGGTGGACTATCGTTGACAGGCGAACTGCTGACAGGGGCAAACCGAATTACTCGCAGAATTACGTGTCTCAGCATCCCTTCTTCCACCACAAATCTCACAAGGATTGACGTGGGATCGAACCCATGTCTCTGTGGTGAGACGCCAGCGACTAACCGCCAGAGATTTGGCAAGGCCGTTTAAAGAAGAAATTTTATGGCCTGTATGTGCATTAATGAGCGTGCGAAGCCCGCAGTAAAAATATGCCAGCTCAGTTATAAAACCAGTATGTGGAAGCCGTGTAGGTAAATAAACAGTTTTTTTTATAAAGTTCACCCAAAACACATTAATTGAATTTGTGAGTAGAACGCAGAAATTGTAACATCAAATATTTTTGTACGTAAAGAAGCGGCTAGACTTTCAACGGATAAAGGAAGCTTTTTCTTATGTAGAAGTACACTTATAGGCCAACGAAAATTAGCAGATCGTTTCCTTGAACACCCAGGCAAATGAATATTTCTCAGGTTATGAATAATTTCTCTCCTCAAGACTGACGTACCAAACCGTCGATCTGTTATCCCCCTCCTTCATTAGAACCTTTTCGGTCTTTCATTTCATGTTCCAAAGTATTCCGCCTGCTTATGCTGAAAGCAAAACTCTTTATTACTTGCCAATACACACGGAATTCAGCTAGCTGCGTTCAGCGTATGTAGCTTCAAGAATCCAAACAAACAAACTTCAGATATGACAGAACACTTAAAGATATGGTATAACGCCATCGCTTAGCATCTGTTACAAGAGCTAATATTTATAAATGAAATACGTTTCCGTAGGTGTGTCGTCAAAGCAGTATGACTTCACTTCGGTATACGCTACAGTACTGTCAGTTTGCAACTTCAATCGCAGAGAAAGGTCGTTCTTGAGAGGCTTACAGTTCCGCGACTACTTAAGAAGCTCTTCATTTTCATTGGATATGAATGTTAATTCCCCCATTCACAAGAGCCCAAGAAGTGTCCCAAACCTACACCCACATCTTACCACCAACTTTCTCTATACCGTTGTAAAGTTGTTTACTCCACGCACTTCGGTTCAATATGTTCCTCTATTACAACCAACTGAATACATTTGACAGGACAGACATTACTCCGACATCTTTCGGCACTAATATGTCGTCTTAAGGTGTTTATCTGCCAAGCTAAAAACCAGGAGCAGTTTATAGAGTGATATTAAATGACATTTTATCAACTGCAGCTGTTTTAAAGTTTGGCTCATGCACTCTTTGAAGACGGCATACTAATGCTGAAACACGTGGGAGTAATGTCTAATTTTATATGCATACGATGATGTGTTTTGTGTTGACTATAATACAGGAATATATTTCTATACATCAATTTTCACTTTATTTGCCATCCTTTTCCCCTGCAATAAAAATTTTGTATGCATTTCTCGTACCTCCCCTGTAATCTACATACCCATCTACCTTAATTTTATAATCCTAATTTTATTTTACGATGTATATAAAACATGAACCTTTTCACAACGATTATTAAAATATTTCTTAACCTCCCGTTTCTTCCTCCTTCCATCTTCAAGTAATCTTCTAATCTTCGTGTTCTTCAGCAATATCAGAGAAAGTCCTAACTAGACTAAGTTATATCTCTTACTGAGATAATGTACTCCCTAAGGATTTATGCTTTCCGTCATATTATATAAACGTACTAAACAAACGCGAAATTCTGCACTAGTTATCCGTAATTCATTTAAATGTAACTTTATCCCCAAGTTTTTCTGGGTTCTCACATTTCACTGTCCGAAATAAGTCTCATTTATTTAGAACAGCTCGTTAAATGCGACATGCAAGTTAAACTGAAAATGTGTATCAGCAGCAATGGACTGCATACCTGACCTAATTGTCACGCTCATTTGCTAACTACAGATTAGATAATGCTGCTGGAACGGCGACTCCCGTCAAACGGTTTCCTTTTTTATAACGTCATGATATCACTGCACAATGTAGGTGCCCGTCAGCTGCAAAGAACATATTACACAGATTTTGACGTTTTGCTGACCGTGCATCTCAGTATATTTATCTCAGTAATTAACCAACTTGATGCACTAAATTTTTGTTTTACAATAAGTTTATTTCATGCCTCTACATGTTTCGAGCATATGTGCTCGTCATCAGGAGGTCAAAATTGCATTACACAGCCTCTGGTATCATCACACCTATAGGTGGCCGTCTCGTGCACAAAACTTTTATGCATCAATTTGGTTAATTACTGAGATAAATATATTACACAGATTTTAGACACTTCTCTTGTGTAACGAAAAATAAACGTGTTTTCCTGGGTGTGTATTACGTGTAGGTGAAAGTGAGTGGTTCTCCCGCAAAACGGGCACAATGAATGTTAATGTTTATTTTGGAAAAAGAACATAATCTTCAAGTTTCGATGTCTTAATAAGGCTCATAAAAAGTTAAGGGCGAAGGCCGTCAGTCGCAACTGACTTTCATGATATAAGTCCTTATTATTGTATAACTTTAATTAGCAACACGTTTCGGCTTAAATACAAAATCAATGCATCCTATTTACACCACAGTTAGTTACAATTCCAAGTTTTCCGTTTATACCACATAAAAGAACTGACATGTCACGGGTATTTATTTAATGGTCTCCTGAGAATAGGAAACACTCTGACCATTTGAAATATATTGCATTTATTTATCTGTGCTTTATTTAAAGAAATTCCAATTACGTAACTTTGAACAATACTATAGGATATTTAGGGAATAACGAATGGGAAAAGATGCGGAAGGAAGCGATCGTGTTGTATTGTTGTGGTATTTTCTTTGCAATATTGCACAAAACATGAAAAGTTCAGTTAGGACAGCCAGTGTTCGAGCTGAAGTTTGAAATGAGAACCTCCAAAATACGAAATATAACTTCTATAAACTTGTGCTTAAAATTCGGTATACATCGATTGGAAAATAAAAAAAAGTCACACTTTAGGTAAGATTCTCCTGTATTTGCAACATAGATAGCAATTTTTAAGAGAATTTGCAACATGATATATCCTTTCCTCTAGAGACCAGACTTACAACTGATTCAAATTTCTAAGCTTAAAGATTTATTACAATCATCAATACTGTAGACACTCGGCCAGTTAGATAAATGGGCCCGTTTCTAAATGAAACTCTTATCGAAAATTGTTCAGAAATTTTATGCATGAAAGCAAGAAACTGGACTTGCAAGAGATTAGAAGATGTCTCCATTTAATTATCGTTGTAGAGTCATGATCAGCCTTACTACTGTGGTTGGTAGGGAGAATTAATGCAATTATTTCGTTGTCCTCCTCACTTACAACTATACTGTAGCATCTCCGAAGTAAAATCAAGAAGGATTCACTTTCACCGCAAGATATCGTATAGGAGAATCCTCCAAGTGAAACCTGTTCTGTGGATGTGTGACAAGTGAATACAAAGCAGTTCTAAGTTTCCAGACACTCAGTCCGTCCTTACCGCCAATGTGGCTCCAATTACAAGGGTAGAGGCATATCCCTTCCTCTCCAGATTCACCGTCAAAATGACGTACTTCCTTTCAGCTATACAGCATAGCCAGGCGCCAGCTCTCCAATCCCTGAATCAATATTCCGTAAAGTAAAGTGTATTTTTAGTGCAAATATACAATTTCACTTTCCAAGCAAACCTTAGAGGGCTGATACTATTCAAGCCATTAAAAAGAAACCACTGAAATAACATAGCGAGAGATCTTGTTTTTTACTTTATTCTTAAGAGAAATTGCATTTTCAGGGGCTTATATGCTGAAATTAACCGCTGACAGAATCTCTCGCAAAGCAAAACAGAAAACGCTTTGGCTGTTGTGGCATTTGAGATGTTTCCGTTATTAAAACCTCGTGGATATGTCTCTCTCTCCCTTTTCCCCCACAAAATCTGACAGCGTAAAAAAGCGTGTATTTAAAACAAAGCTGTCATTCACAGAGACGTAGAGTGGAACCATGTTGATCCCGAGTGTGTATTTGTGTTTAGGGAATACAAGATTAACTTCGAGGTATAACATGTCTAATGATTTATTATAAGCTTACAAAATGTTGACAATGTATTTTCACTGGACAAGCAAACAACCCACTACTTTCTTCTAACAGTCTACATTTCAGGTAGGCCTATATTGTGGAAATACAAAAAATGACCATGAATTTTTAACAAACTCCCATTGTTTTCGTAAAACCGCCCATCATAATTTTTGTACATACCATGACATCAGTTTGTACATACCATGACATCAGTTGACATAATACTGGAAAACGGACATTCTGCCACACATACGCGAATTACTTTCTAAAGTTTCAAACACTTCACATTTTACAAGGAAATTTTCTCCAAAAAAACACTAACTTTGCAATAAACTTCAAACGTTCAGCGGCTAATACATTATTTTTTCCTCAAAACAGCAGAATAAGCATTTCTGAAAACAGCCTAGTTCAATAGGTCGTATATACGGTGCGTCATCTTAATCACACATCAGAATGTACAGGTTGGAAAATATATTACAGAAGACATTACTTCTAATGCATATAAGCAACGTCTATTTTTAATTCTACTCATTTTTGTTAAAGTCACGAACGATTTTCATTAAGTAGGAAACTGCTGAGATTATACTCAGATATATTTCTCCCTTCACGGACAGATGGAAAGATATATCAAAAGACGTTTGCAGTAAGAAATCCACAGTACCTGATATTAAATCTGAAGAATAAAATATCTAGTTCACGAGCCATTTTTCTTTATTCTCACACTAAAATTTCCTTTCCAGCATTCCAAAGAAATGCTGTCATAGTTCCCTTAACGGGTCACGACTGTTACTAAACAGGAATTTTAAGTGCTGTAAATTCATTCTAACGAATGGAAATATAAAAAAAACTTAGTGCAAGCGTAATTACCTATCTGAAAGTCAACACGCCTGCCACACAAAGAAATTTCGCAGCAACATTAAGGCGATGAGAGACATCTATACATGTAAAGTACTTCTATTCATTTCCGATGGTCACCGGCGGAAAGTTGAGGAGAGTCATGAATTTTCAACCGCGCAACTCGCAATTATCATGTTTTAACACTATATTTATCCTGACATCCACTCACCAAATCTTTTATCCTGTGTGTACAAAGTCGCTAAGACTAGTATAAAATAAAACTGCCTCTTTATACACAGGCTTTTACAATGGACGACGTCAACAGCTCGACCTAAGACAGAACTACCTTCTTTCTTCTAGGTTATCCCACATTGAAACTGCAGTTGCCATACATCTTATTCAAATACCGGCACTGCAATGACTATTGTTGTACTGGACTTCCAGTTGACAGCAATCGGTGTAGGGAGGCGCAAGTGTTCAAACATGACTGCGAGAAACACAGGACACAGGACACAGGCCGAACACCTGAGGCCTCACGTGAAGAAATTGATCTCGTAGTAATTGCATTTGGTCCAAATAGCAAAGCATGTTCTCTGTTCTGTTTAATGTAATTTATCCCATTGTTTATGTTGCAGCCAGACAAGGTGACAAAGCTTGTAAAATCGTGTTGTGGAGTCCAGTGAGCGTAGCATGTAACCATAATTATTGTGCGCAACAATCACATTATTTTGTTAGTATGTACGAGTACAAAAGCATGTTACACTAGTCTGGTGTGTGGCGAGATATAACTGACTAACAGACAAACAAATATGATTACATTCACGTCATACATCCAATATTACATTTAAAATAAATATAGCAATTTATGTCCAAACGCTTTCTGAAATGCTTCGAACTTTCATCAAGAGACAGATGTTCGAAAAGATACTTCAATAAAATGAGATAAATAAATATAACTGGTTTCTCTGTTACAGGAAATCAGATCATTATATTATGTACCAAAAATATTATCATGACGATTCCGCAAAACCCCTGTTTTTATACTCACTGTCTTCATTAAAGTAAAACAGTCACAGCACTCTAAGCCTTGCGGCAAAACCGTATAAAGGCAGATGTAAATCACTACACATAAAATGGAAAAGTATTCTGAGCACATGCCCTACTGCTACTATTTGAAATTTTCTAAAGATGAAAGTCGGTCCCCTTCACCACAACACGTCGCGTCCTCACTTCGCGGTTGGAGGAATTGCCTCCAGATATGGCGAGCAGCTGCGAATAGCCTACACTGAATAACCAGTCGAGGACACGCGACATGGAATGGTCCTCCAGCTTGAGGGTTGGGCGAAGTGCTAACAATTCCTCACCGTATAAACTTAGGGTGTCACTGAGCATTCCAAAAAGCCGCGGATTTGTAGTGAGCCTTCGCTCGGGATAGGGACAGGCAGTGGCCGCTTGTAAACGCGGAAATGAGCCCTTGGATTCCATAAAATATTAAGTATTTCTGGGCCAGCCGAGCACATGTTAGCTACCCAGGAAGGATACTGCTTCATGTAGTTTTATTTAGTTAAGGACGAATGCTTAACGAATAAAATACTGAAGTGGTACTCACTACTCAATAAACAGGAAAGAATATGTGGTCGATGAGAGTATTGGTAATGTAATATTACCAGTGACATATTAAGAAGAATAACGTTACAAGGTAACCACCTACTGATAGCTACGCTCCCATCCATCAGAAATCAGACACTTCTCTGCTAAATTAATACAAATGTTTAATGTGAATAAAAATCCAACAGATGTAACAGTATGCAGATATTTATTCACTGCAAAACTACTCTACATGTTTCGGGTGTCACAGCACCCATCATCAGGAGTATTAAAAATTAACCCGCAGCCTCCGGTACAGGTCATACTACTTGTACCGGAGGCTGCGGGTACAGTTTTTAATACTCCTGATGATGGGTGCTGTGACACCCGAAACATGTAGAGTAGTTTTGCAGTGAATAAAT
>Ga0123355_10017803_pt1 | contig 11240 bp, 12 predicted proteins | sample TergutEmb28metaG_3_FD_89872 | JGI IMG/M metagenome (GOLD analysis project Ga0123355, IMG submission 89872) | Embiratermes neotenicus P1 segment gut microbial communities from Petit-Saut dam, French Guiana - Emb289 P1 | ecosystem: Host-associated > Arthropoda: Insects > Digestive system > Gut ...
AGACGTCCCCGTGTACTTATTGGACGTGATACCCGCCGTAGCGGCAAAATGCTTGAAGGGGCACTATCTGCCGGTATCACCAGCGCGGGAGCCGACGCTGTTCTTGCTGGCATTGTGCCAACACCAGCTGTGTCATTACTTTTGCAAAATGGGCGCTTTGATGCAGGAATCGTCATTTCTGCCAGCCATAATCCTCCAGAATACAACGGACTGAAAGTGTTTCTAGGGGGCGGCAAGAAGCTAAGTGACGCACAGGAGGTGCGCATTGAAGAAATGTTGCACACAGAAGACGTGCCTCTGCCACAGTTCTGTAATGCAAGTGCCGATGCCTGTGAATGTAGGCCTAGTAGACCAACGGGCGCAGCTCTCGGTCGCGTGGAGACTCTGTCCTCTGCTGCAGACGAATACGTACAAGGTCTTGTAGGATTATTTCCTATAGATGTTCTTAAGGGTATGAAAGTTGCTTTAGACTGCGGACACGGAGCATCCTCTGCAACAAGTCCTGCTGCCTTTAGAGCACTGGGTGCAGAAGTAGTGGTACTTAACGACGATTACAATGGCGATGACATCAATGTAGACTGTGGCTCTACCCATTTGGAAATCGTGGCAGAGTGTGTCCAGTCAGACACTTTTGACTTGGGCATTGCACACGATGGTGACGCAGATCGTATGCTTGCTGTTGACGAAACAGGTGCCGTGGTCGATGGTGACCACATCATGGCGATTTGCGCCAAACATCTGAAAGACACGGGACAAATGGACGGACTCCCCGTAGTGGGAACGGTGATGGCTAACCTGGGCTTTATTCGCGCCTTAGAAGAACTAAATATTCCTGTAGAGACGACTGCTGTGGGGGACCGTTACGTACTTGAGCGTATGCGTAAGACAGGTGCGATTTTGGGCGGAGAGCAATCAGGACATATCATTTTGCTGCAACATAACAGCACAGGGGATGGACTGCTTTCTGCGCTTATGCTTGCTTCCATTGTTGCCTCAAGCGGGAAGAAGCTTTCTGAGCTAGCCAAAGTGATGACAAGCTATCCGCAGGTACTGATTAATATTTACGTAAGCAGCAAAGATATTGAAGGATGTGCTCCACTGCAGGCTGCAATGACGCAAGCTGAAGAGCAATTGGGCGATACAGGCCGCATCTTGGTACGAGCTTCGGGTACAGAAAAGTTAGTGCGCGTTATGGTAGAGGCGGCAGATGAGGCACAGGCGCAGAGCATTGCTGAAAGTCTCGCTGCTGTTGTTGAAAGTGAACTAGGGTAATTCTTAAGAAAGAAAGGTACACCATGTCAGTAGTTCGACTCAGTCAATATTACATGCCGACCCTGAAGGAAACGCCAGGGGATGCTGAAATCATAAGCCATCAACTCTTGCTGCGCGCAGGCTTTATGCGCAAGACCGCATCAGGGATTTATTCTCTGCTGCCTTTGGGGTGGCGTGTTGTGCAAAAGATTGAACAAATCGTGCGCGAAGAAATGGACGCATTGGATGCGCAGGAAATGCGACTACCCATTATTCAGCCAGAAGAAATGTGGCGCGAATCAGGCCGCTGGGATGCCTACGGACCAGAACTGATGCGCTTGAAAGATCGCCATGAACGCGGTTGGTGTTTGGGTCCGACTCATGAAGAAATCATCTCTGCACTGATTGCAACTGATATTAAGTCCTATAAGCAACTGCCTTTTGCGCTTTACCAGATGAACACAAAGTTCCGTGATGAAATCCGTCCACGTTTCGGTCTATTGCGCGGTCGTGAGTTCCTAATGAAGGACTGCTACTCTTTCCATGCAGACGAGGCTGACCTAGGCGCTTACTATGAACTACAGGCACAGGCCTATGGTCGCATCTGTGACCGCATGGGTATAGACTGGCGTCGTGTTGAGGCCGACAGCGGTCAAATTGGTGGAAAAGTTACAGCAGAGTTCCACGCTATTGCAGACGCAGGGGAGAGCGACATCGTTTACTGCGCCTGCGACTATGCGGCAGATATTGACACCTTGCCTGAAGAGGGCGACGCCCGCAATGTTTGTCCAAAGTGCGGAACTTCTTTGCAGCGTGCACGCGGCATTGAAATAGGCCAAGTCTTCCAGGTGGGCGCGCAGTACTCAGAAACGATGGGCGTGAGCTTTGCTGACGTTGATGGGGCTGAGCATCCTCCTCTTATGGGCTGTTATGGCTGGGGAATTACACGCAGTCTTGCCGCTGCTATAGAGCAACACAATGATGAATACGGCATGAAGTGGCCAGCAGCAATCGCACCATATCAGGTTTGTCTGATTGGTATCGGCAAAGATGAAGAGGTCGCCACTGCACTGGAAACTTATGCGGCAGAGCTTGACCAGGCAGGTATAGAAGTGGTCATTGATGACCGCAATGAGCGTCCAGGCACGAAGTTCGCAGATGCAGACCTTGTAGGATGGCCTTATCAGGTTGTCGTGGGTTCACGAGGACTTAAGAATGGCACTGTAGAAGTCAAAGAGCGCATGAGTGGAGAGAAGGTCGAACTTCCTCTAGCAGATGTGGTAGCTTACTTGGGCGAAAAACTAAAGGGCTAGGGAAATAGTTACTGCGAAACATCATGACTCAAGAACAGCTATCAGAATTACAAGAAATTAGAGCTGCTTGTGCCATCATTGCGCATGAGGGCAAAGTGCTGAGCGCCCGTCGCTTTACGGGGAAACGTTATGATGGCTGGTGGGAGTTTCCTGGTGGCAAGATAGAGCCAGGTGAAACCCCAGAACAGTGCTGTGTGCGGGAAATCAAGGAAGAGCTGAATCTTGATGTCGTTATTGACCGTCACTACTATAGCGTGAACTTCCCTTATCCTGGTTTTCGCCTCAGGATGGAATGTTATCTCTGCTTCCCGCTGTCATCGATTGACGACATAGTGCTAAGTGAACATGACGATTATCGCTGGCTAGGACTGGATGACCTCTACGAAGTAAAGTGGTTGCCGGCAGCATTTGAGGTGCTGAAGAGGCTTGAGACTGAGTCAATCTGGTGATTATAAAGCGCACCCTCTGAAACATTTTATGCAAATTGCTAAATAAGTGTTTACTTGAGGGTATAGGCTTTGTTAATATAATCCATTGCGCGATTAAACGCGTGTTTTTTGATGCATTGAGACGATAGGATATAAAAACGATGTATGCAGTGGTAAAAACAGGAGGCAAGCAGTACAAAGTCGCTGAAGGCGATGTGCTGAACGTCGAGAAAATCGACCTAGAGCCTGGTGAAAAAGTTGATTTGGATGTTTTGCTTCTATCGGGTGACGATAATGTCGTAACTGACCCTGATGCACTAGCTAAGGCTACAGTTACCGCAAAGGTAGTAGAACATTTCAAGGATAAAAAAGTTATTATCTTTAAGTTTAAGAGACGTAAAGGTTATAGGCGTAAGCGCGGTCATCGCCAGAACTTGACACGCCTAGAGATTGTAAAGGTGAGTGGCTAACTATGGCTCATAAAAAAGGAATGGGTTCAACCCGTAATGGTCGTGATTCACGTTCAAAGCGCCTAGGCGTAAAGCGTTTTTCTGGTCAGTTTGTTAACTGTGGTGAAATTCTGGTACGTCAGCGCGGAACACGCTTTCATCCAGGTGACCTAGTAGGTCGCGGCAATGACGACACGCTCTTTGCAAAAAGTGCTGGCGTTGTAGAGTTTACTCAGGGCAAAAAACGTCGCGTACACATTCGACCGGTAGAAGAAGCAGTAGCATAGCGCACTGACTGTATCTACCTACGATTAAACTAAAGTCCTTTGCGCAGCCGCAGGGGACTTTTTTTGTTTACACTAGGTGGTACGGATTCGTACCACCTAGCTAAAGTAATGCAGGATTGAATGGGGGATGTAAGGAAGGCTATTCCTTCTACTGACTAAAGTTCCCTATTCAATCCTGCATGGATAGCTCACTTAAGTCAAAAGTATTAGTGCACACGAACTTCAATGACAGACTTTGGTAGGAGAGAGGGACTATGTTTTTAGATCAAGTATCACTGTACTTGAAGTCAGGAGATGGCGGTGCGGGCTGCAAGTCTTTCCGTCGTGAAAAGCACGTCCCCAAAGGTGGTCCTGATGGGGGAGACGGCGGCAAAGGTGGCAGCGTCTATCTGGTTGCAGACGCAGGACTATCTTCACTAATTGATTACCGCTTCAAGCATCACTTTAAGGCAGAGCGTGGTACTCACGGCAAAGGCTCAAACATGCACGGAGCCAACGGTGAGGACATGCGCCTACCTGTTCCTGTAGGAACTGTAGTGCACGACATGCATAGCAATGAGGTTCTGGGTGACCTGGTAATCGATGGTCAAGAATTGCTCATCGTTGAGGGCGGACACGGCGGAAGAGGTAACCCCCATTTCACCACCAGCGTTAGGCGCGCCCCTGCCTTTGCTGAACTGGGTGAGCCAGGCAAAGAGCGTGACCTACGACTAGAACTGAAGCTGCTAGCAGACGTTGCCCTGGTAGGTATGCCCAGTGTAGGGAAGTCGTCTATGATTGCCCGCATCAGTGCTGCTCGCCCAAAGATTGCTGACTATCCTTTTACGACCCTTATTCCTAATCTGGGGGTAGTAAAAGTAGGTGACAAGTCCTTTGTCTGTGCTGACGTGCCAGGCTTGATTGAGGGCGCCCACGAAGGAAAGGGCCTAGGCCATGCCTTCCTGCGCCACATTGAGCGCAGTGCAATCATCATGCATATTGTTGATTTGGCCGGTGGCTTCGAAGGCGAAAACAGAGATGCCATCAAAGACTACAAAATCATTGAAAATGAGCTACACATGCATGCTGAAGAGCTCAGTACACGTCCCCGCATTATTGTGGGCAACAAGCTTGATGTCGAGGACGCGGAGGAGCGCTCTCAGAAACTGAAAGCCTATGTTGAAGAAAAAGACTTGCCCTACTTCGCTGTCTCTACGCTGACAGGTGAAGGTATTGATGCCTTGCTGCACTTTACCGCACAACAAGTTCATAAGTTGCGCCTGCAAGCTGCTGAAGAAGAAAAGCTTGCACGTGAGAGTGAAGAATTTGAAGCGCGCTATGTGCACCGTGAGCAGCTAGCACAGCGCGTAGCAAAGCGCCCCTTCAAGGTTGAGAATTTGGGTGGTGGCGTATATCGCGTTAGTGGTGAAGCCATAGAGCGCATGGTTATCCAAACCGAATGGGACAATGAGGAAGCCATCCTTTGGATGCAGGGTAGATTTGCAAAATTAGGTCTAGAAAAAGAGCTGATTGAAAAGGGTGCCATAGATGGCGATACCATTAGGATATTAGACAGAGAATTCGAATTCGAAGCAGGGGTATCAGGCGATGGATGGTAATACTCAGGATAAATCAACGGATATGCAGGCAGCCAGCACAGACAGTGAGGCATTAACAGTAAGCAACAAGAAGCGCGTTGTTGTAAAGGTGGGTTCAAATACTCTGACCAATGATGCAGGAGCGATTGACCGCCGCTATATTGCAAGTCTTGCTGATCAGCTGTCAGAACTTAACAAAGAGGGCCATCAGGTCGTACTGGTATCTTCAGGGGCCATTGCGGCAGGTCGAGAGTTCCTAGGACTAAGTCAGCGACCCAGTGACATGGCTACCTTGCAGGCAGCAGCCAGTATAGGTCAGGTAGGATTAATAGAAACCTACGCCGCAGAGTTTGGTAGAAAAGGAACCATAATTGGTCAGGTCTTGCTCACCCGTGCTGATACGGAAAATGAAGTCAGCTATGGGCATGCCTGTGACACCTTTAATAAATTGCTTGACTTGGATTCAATTCCCATTGTGAACGAGAACGACACCGTAGCTATTGATGAAATCTGTTTTGGCGATAACGATACTCTGGCAGCACTGGTTGCGCGTATGATACGGGCAGATATGGTCGTTATTCTAACGGACGTTGCAGGCCTGTATGATGCAGACCCTAACATTAATCCTGATGCTCAAGTAGTGCCCTGCCTAACAGAGGTTGGCGAAGACCTGTTGGCAGAAACTAGTGCCGGAGGAGATGCACAAAGCCTAGGCAGTGGAGGCATGCGTAGTAAGCTTCAAGCTGCTAAGGTACTGTTGGAGGCAGATATCGCAACAGTATTGTGTGACGGTCGTCAGGCCAATGTTATCGTTGATGCAGTTGAGGGAACTCCGCAGGGTACAATTATTTGTTCTGAAGGGTTTCGTAAGCAATTGGAACTATTAGACCAAGTCCCATCATCTTAACTTGATGTAAGGCTTCACTCTTTACGCTTGAGAGGAATATCCCATGGCAGATACTCTAACAACAACTGCAGCTTCTTCAGTAAAACAGCAGGCACAGGCTGCAAAGCAGGCAGCACAGTTTCTGGCGGCTGCACCGATTGAAGTGCGCAATGGCGCATTGGCAGCAATGTCTGAAGAATTGCTGACGAATGAAGAGATAATCCTTGCCGCAAACATGTTAGACATTGATGCTGCACGTGCAGAGGGCATCCATGAGAGCATGATTGATCGCCTCACCCTTAATCCTGAGCGTTTGGCAGGATGCAGGCAGGCACTTGCAGAACTGATAGCTTTTTCTGACGTTCTGGGTGAAGTTATTGAAGGTAGAACGATAGCTCAAGGAATCCGCATGAAGCAAGTTCGTGTTCCGCTAGGTGTGGTAGGGATGATATATGAGGCACGTCCTAATGTGACCATTGATGCGGCAAGCATTGCTATAAAGACAGGAAATACAATTCTCTTGCGCGGAGGAAAAATCGCGCAACAGACTAATGATGTTTTGGTAGACGTGTTGCGTAAGGCATTGGTGAAAGTTGGTTTGCCTGACGAAGCCTTGCAGAATCTTGATGCGACTAGTCGAGATTCGGCACATGAGCTCATGGGACTGCATGGTCTAGTAGACGTCTTGATTCCACGTGGGGGAGCAGGACTCATCAAGAATGTCGTTGAGAACTCAAAGGTTCCTGTTATTGAAACGGGTACAGGCAACTGCCACGTTTATCTGCATGAGGCTGCAGACCTAGAGATGGCATTGTCGATTGTGATGAATGCAAAGACTCAACGTCCTAGTGTGTGTAATGCGGCAGAATCGCTTCTGATTGATGATTGGGCTGCGAAAGACCTGTTTCCATCTATTGCGATGGCACTGGCAGATGCCGGCACAACTTTAGTTTGCGATGAGGCTTCAAAAGCTATCGCGGCAGCAGCTGGGGTTCCTGCTGACTTGTTGCGGGACGCGACTGAGGAAGACTGGGGCACAGAATACTTGGATATGACCATCAGCGTGAAACTTGTGAGTGATATTGATGAGGCAATCGCACACATTGACCAGTATGGCTCTTCGCACTCAGAAGCTATAGTTACAGATGACTATGCTGCTGCCCAAAAATTTAGTGCAGGAGTAGATGCGGCTGCTGTGTATGTAAATGCATCAACACGCTTCTGTGACGGAGGACTCTTCGGTCTAGGCGCAGAGATTGGTATCTCAACCCAAAAACTGCATGCAAGAGGTCCTATGGGCGTAAAGGCATTAACTTCCACAAAATACATACTGGAAGGTTCAGGCCAAATCCGTTGATGGCACCTAGGCACTACACTGAAAAGCTCACGTGCTTTGCACACTTCACTTTCCGCTGTAGTGCCTATGCACTCATCAATGAATCTGCTCGAAAAGACTAGATAATGCTAGTGAATACGTAAAGGAAGATTATTGGAAAACAATGATGGACTCAGAATAGGTGTGCTTGGGGGGACTTTTGACCCCATTCATATTGGGCATTTGCTTTGTGCTGAGGAAGCACTTCAGCAGTTTGACCTAGATAAAGTTATCTTCATGGTTGCAGGTAAGCCTGCTTTGAAAGATTTCAACAGCATCGCCAGCGCGCAGGATCGTTATTGGATGTGTTGCCTAGCTACAGCAGATAACCCCAATTTCGAAGTATCTACTGTAGAGATTGACCGTGTCGGCACAACCTATACTATCGATACCCTGCGTGACCTGCATGCGCAACTAAACGATGAAGACGAACTTTTCTTTATCATGGGGGCTGATGCCCTGCGTGATGTTCCTCTGTGGAAAGATGCCCATCTTATAGATGACTACGCTCACTTTATTGTTACGGCTAGACCTGGCTATGATTTTGCTGAAGCAAAGGCGCTGCTCGCAAAGCGCCTGCCGCAATTTAACTATAATTTGATGGAAATACCCTCTCTAGATATATCATCATCTATGATTCGTGAACGATTCAATCAGGGGCAGGGCAGCCGTTACCTCATGACAGAGGAGGTGGAGCACTATGCAACAGAGCGAGAGCTTTACACCTGGCAATAGCCTTGGGGGCAGTGCAGGGAAATACGAATCCCTTGCAGAACGCGCCTTACCTCTACTGAAAGAGCGCCTTGACGATTATGGTTATCTGCATAGCTGCAAAGCTGCAGAGACAGCACGTGATTTAGCCTTTATCTATCAGGTCGATACAGAAGATGCTTACATTGCGACCTTGCTCCATGACTGGGATCGTGGTCAGCCAAAGGACTACTTGGTAGATGCTGCCCTTAAGATGGGCATTGAGATTACCCCTGAAGTTCTGGCAGCGCCACAGATTTTGCATGCCCACACAGGGGCAATGCAGGTGAAGCAATTGTTCCCAGAACTGCCAGAGAACATCATTATCGCCATTAGACATCACACCGTAGGCGATGAGAACATGAGCGACCTTGATAAACTGCTCTACGTAGCAGACATGATTGAGCCCACACGTTCAAGTCCGCGCGTATCGACCCTGCGTGAAATGGTAGGCACAATCGATTTAGACACCCTGTTTCAGCAGGCATATCAAGCAACAATGCTGCACTTGATTCATAATAGAAAGGTCATGCATCCACGTACCACAGAAGTCTGGAATGCACTTACCATGAAAGGAATACCTTCTAGTGACTAAGTCCAAACAAACTAAGCAGACCGCTGCAGAAGCAGGTAGCAAAAATCTAGTGAAAGTTGCCTTTGAAGCGGCGCTGGAGAAAAAGGCCACTGATATCATGGCTCTTGATATGAAGGAGCTACTGGTCGTTACAGACTATTTCGTACTAGCGACAGGCAACAGCGATGTTCAAGTAAAGGCGATTGCTGATGAAATCGAAAAGGAACTAAAAGAACAGTGTGGAGCAAAACCTGTCCATCGCGAAGGCGTTGACGAGGGTAAATGGGTCCTGTTGGACTACCTGGACATTGTTGTGCACCTCTTCCAGCCAGACTTCCGCGAAGAGTATCGCATCGAAGACCTGTGGTCACAGGCAAAAAAGCTCCGTGCACAGGTGCCCGAAAAGGCAGCGACTGATACTGCAGCTGCTACTGCAAATGCCGCTGATACTGCGACCGCTGCTGATGCAGAGGCTATTGCGTAATGCCTCGGCACATTCTACAGGTACGTGCGCGCTATATGCGCTACGCTGCCCATAGGACAAAAAAGCATCCACGATATAAAACTCTAGCACCTACTCTGGCACTGATTTTTGTAGCCCTAGTGTGGGGTGCAACTTTCGTAGTACAGGCAGATGCGCTAAAGGAATACCCTTTGTATGCTTTCTTGGCAGTACGCTTTGGTATAGCAGCACTTCTTCTCACGGTGTTGCAGCCCAGTGTTTTGCGAAAGTTATCATTCGATAATGTGAAGTTGGGCTTATCTGCTGGTGCACTTTTGGCTTTGGGCTACATCTTGCAAACAGCAAGTCTCTTGCCTGCAGATATGGGAGGAACTACTCCAGCACGTAGCGCCTTTCTCACGGGTGTTTATGTAATTCTTGTTCCCATATTTTTCTCAATCATAAAGAAGAAGCTGCCTGACTGGGGTGTACGTGTTGGCGTTGTTTTAGCGGTCGCAGGCTTGTGGGTGTTATCAGGTCTTAACTTAAGTAGTGGGGGAATCTATGACTGGGTGCTGGGTGACACCTTGGTTCTTTTGGCAGCGCTTGCTTACACGGCGCATATGATTCTGCTTAGCTTCGCTAAAGAGAAGCACTCAACTTCAACCCTTGCCGTAATACAGTTAGCAACAATCGCGGTTGTAACAGCCTTTGCTTCGATACTTACAGGCGAGGTAGCAGGCATGCCCAGTGGTCAAACAGTATGGCTAGCACTACTGATTACGGGTATCTTAGGCTCAGCACTGGCCTTTGTTGTGCAAACTTGGGCACAGAAGACCCTGCTTCCTTCGCGTGTTGCACTAATCTTTGTACTTGAACCTGTTTTTGGTGGAATATTTGGCTGGTCTGTAGCGGGAGCAGTTGACATGCGAGAACTCGTAGGGGCTGCACTTCTCATAGGTGGTATCCTCTCGGCAGAAATTATAGCTGCAAGAAAGATGGACAAAAAAGGTGAGAGCTACCAACCAGCCTTAGAGGGCATCCCCGTCATCCCCAAATCAACAAAAGAAAAAGCAAAGATGCGCAGAAAGATGCGCAAAAGAATAAAGCAAAAGGGATCTGCAGACGACTTCCAAATATAGTAATGCATAGAAAAAGAGGGTTCGTGAAAGATAAGCTTTTATCTAAAGAGATTATTAAGGGCACTTTGCGTACCTTTGCTATACAGGGAGCAGTTCTCGTTATTGCTTTGCCATTCCTTCTAGTCTCTCTTGCTATTGGGATGTTGCCTGTGGCTCTGATTGGTCCAATCGCCTATACATTTTTTGGCTACAAATTTATTAAACCTCTGCCGAAAAATAATTGGCTGCTAGTGCTAGGATTAGTGATAGCTCTATGCCTCCTATTTGGAGTTTCCTATACCCTTGGGCTAGTGCTAGGAAGCGATACTGCTCTGCAAGTAGAAAGCTCAGTATTTTTCTTTAATCATCAGGCGATTATGTTTGTTATAGTAACAGTCGGATACGTTGAATATTTTGTAAATTATACTCTTCTGGGAAATACAGCATTTATGCCAAGAGATTTTTTTGGAGAAGACCTTGCCATTATGGCGTTTATTGCGATGTTCGTGCCTTCGGTTTTTATTTATTTGGGTCTATGTCTAAGGGTGCGACAACAACGCAGAAAGCAATAATAGCTATGTTAGGTCAGTCAATAGTACGAATTTTACTAGGTTACGTGAAGCTCCTACGCCGCATCTTAATCGTAGGACTGACGGTACTTCTCAGAGCAAAAGAGAACTAGTTAGCCAACTCTCTTATAGCTGTCCGTACAGCTCCTCCAAACTTTCAATATAGGCACGTAATGCTGGCTTTGCTGCTTTAGGGTCAGCATTTAAGTCTCCACCAG
>Ga0123355_10017804_pt1 | contig 11239 bp, 8 predicted proteins | sample TergutEmb28metaG_3_FD_89872 | JGI IMG/M metagenome (GOLD analysis project Ga0123355, IMG submission 89872) | Embiratermes neotenicus P1 segment gut microbial communities from Petit-Saut dam, French Guiana - Emb289 P1 | ecosystem: Host-associated > Arthropoda: Insects > Digestive system > Gut ...
AGCGATTGGGTAGCTGACTTCATGCGCCCACCCGCTCGAAGCGCAGCAAGACGTGATCGCCCAAGGTTCTAAGCAAGGGACAGCGGGCAATACGGGAGTCCGTCCATGCAGCCAGTTTCAAGAAACGCGGGAACTTTTCGACTCGAGCATGCGTGTAAGTGGGCGGGACGGCAAGTCCGACTGCTTTGACTTCCCGCAGCCGAAACTCGGGGGCGAACTCACGCTCGAGCTCCCGGACTCCCGGATAATGGACCCGCAAAAACCCGGCGCCGATCCGCGCCACCACTCCGTTTCCCGACAGCCGGCGAAATGCGAGACCGGGTTGGCCGTGCAAAAGAAACCAGATGATTTCCCAGATGCAGTGCCGGCCCATCAGACAGACGAGGACCGGAGCACCCGGCTTTAAGCAATGGGCGAGCTGCCTTGAAAACTGGCGCAGACCGGGGAGACAATTGAGCGCCCCAAAATTGGAGAGAGCTCCGTCAAACAAGCGCCCGGGAGCGAGTTCGGCGATCTGTTCGGCCGGCCAGGTGCACAGATCCACGGAAGCATCGTGGAAGTAAGGGCGACGATTGTGGACGCGCGTATCGGCAACCCGGATCATCTCCGGCGAACGATCGATCCCGAACACATTCACTCCCATCTCCGCCAGAAAACAGGCATCGAACCCGGTTCCACACCCGATTTCGAGCACTTCGGCCCCGGGACGGAAGGCCTCGAGCAACTCCGGCCACACCGCCGAGCGCTGCGCCCGGCCGATCGGCGAATCGGTGAAGGTTGCGTCGTAGCTGCGGGCAATCGCGTCAAACGGGTTCCCTGCACAGGCGGGTTCGCTGAGGCTGACCATTCGTCTCCTCAGGCCTCCAACTCGGAAACGCAGGAACGCATGCCGGCGCGAAATTCCAGAATTTCGCTCTGCTTGCTGGTAATCAACGAGGGATCCGGATGCGAGGAATTTTTCAGCCGCTCCAGCTCAACTTCGGTCTTGAGCAGCTGGTCCGCCAGGCTGTAGTAGCGGCGGGAGTGGCGGCCGCGAATTCTCGCCTGCCGATCCGAGCCCGTTCCCCAGGGATTCGGATTCTCGACCCGGTTGGAGATTTCGGCGAAGTAGGGCGTGCCTTTGATCGGATAGGCCACGGTTGTGAAAAAAACATCGGGATTGGCCGTCTTTACGTGCTGAATAGTTGCCTCGATGTCCTCGGGCTCCTCTCCCTCGTAGCCCCACATCAGGAACATCCCGGTCTCGATCCCTCGTTCTTTGCAGAGTGCGACGGCGTCCTGGACCTGCTTTACCGTAACCCCCCTCTGCATCCTGTCGAGGATCCTCTGGGACCCGCTCTCCGAGCCGATCCACAACCGGAAGCAACCGAGGTGGGCCAGAATGTCGGCGGCCTCCTCATTTAACCGGTCGGCCCGCGATATGCATTCAAAGGGAATGCTCAAGCCGCGCGATTTCAGCTCGGCGGCATACTGGCGCAACCAGCCATGGTGAATCGTGAACACGTCATCGGCGATCCATGCCATATCCGGCTGATAACGTTCGATCAGCGCAGCCAGTTCATCGGCGACCGCGCCCGGCGCCCGGCGGCGGTGGCTTCTGCCGAATACCTCATGACTGCACCAGCGGCAGTGGTAAGGGCATCCGCGGGCAGTGATGATCGAAACCGATCCCATGCCGTGATGCTCACGCCAGGTGGACACATAACGTTCCGCATCAATGGCGTCACGGGCCGGCCAGGGCAGAGCGTCGAGCTCGTGGATTTGCGCACGCGGCCGCGTCGTCACGATTTCCCCCGCCGGGCTGCGGAATGTAATGCCGTCAACCTGGGCCACTCGATCGGGAGAACCCGATCGCAGCGGCAACAAAAGCTCGGCGACCGTCAACTCGCCTTCTCCGTTCACGATCACGTCGGCGCCGGCATCGAGGTATTCGCGCGCATAGGCGCTCGGCTCCGGCCCGCCAACCACCACCTTCCATCCGCACTGCTTCGCTACCCCGATGATTTCCACCACCGAAGGCCGCGTCATCAAGTTGGCATACACCCCTAAAACCGACGGGTTCGACCGCTGGAGGACCTCGAACAGACTTTCGCGGGAGGAGAAGGTCGAATCAAACACCTCCACTCGGAACCCCTGCTGCCGCAAGTAAGCGCAGATATATAAGATTCCCAGAGGAGGATACGGCTTCATGATCTGAAGCTCCTTCGGGTCTTCGTACAGGAAGTATCCGTGGGTTAGAAGCAGGTCCATGGTTCTCGTCGTCTACTCTAAGTGACTAACTCATGCCTACGGCTTTGTTCGGCGATAACTGCACCAGGCCCTCGCGCGCAACATCGAGGACCAGGGTGGCATTGCTATTTCTCGAGGTTGCTTCGAGCTCGACGATGCGTTCCCAGAACCCGGCAAGAAATTGATCCCTACTCTCCGGGGTCTCGGCGCGCGTGCGCGACGTCCAGGAATCAACCTGCGCGTGCAGATAATCGTGCAGCGCGCGATAGAACGCATCCGTATACGCGCCCTGAAACATCATCGAGATGTCGCCGCTATCCGCCCAATTGCGCTTCGAGCCCAGCTGCTCGCGAACCCGCTCAAAGAATTTCGTCCCGGGAAGAGGGTAGGAAACCGATACTCCCACATCGTCAGGGCGGGTGAGCCGCACTAACTGAACCGTCTGTTGAATGGCCTCCCAATCCTCGCCGGGGTAGCCAAACTGGATGAAGTAACACGCTTTGATACCCTCGTGGCCGAGACTTTCCCGGGCCTTCACGATCTCGTTCACGCGCGTACCCTTATCCATGGCGTCCAGGACCTTTTGCGATCCGGACTCTACCCCCATCCACACCTCCCGACACCCCGCCCTTTTGAGAGCCTGCGCGTTCGCGGGGTCGATCAGATCCACGCGAGATTGGATTTTGAACGGAACCGCGGCCTCCAGTTTTTCTACAGCCACAGCGAAGTCTTGGACCCACTTAGAGCGCAAACCGAAGATGTCGTCGGCAAACCAGAGATGCTCGGCGCCGAAGTCGTATTTGAGCGAGCGCATTTCCGCTGCGACCTCCAGAGGAGATCGCACCGCAAACGAGTTCCCGTAGATCGGCTTCGCGCACCAGTTGCAGCGGTAGGGGCACCCCCGGCTGGAGATGATATTCAAGGAAAAGAAGCCGTGGGCCGCATGCCAAGCCTCACGATAAGGCCCGATATCGATCAGATCGCGCGCCGGCAGCGGCAGTCGACCGAGATCGCGCAAGAGAGGCCGGGCTGCGGTTCGCACCAGTTGTCCGGCGGAATCCAGGTGCGCGATGCCGGCAATGTCGGTGAGAGCGCGCGGGGTTCTTTGGGTAAGCGCTTGAACGGCTTCTAACAGTGTCAACTCCGCCTCGCCCAACAGGACACATAGAAAACCGGATTTCAGATACTCGTGCGCGCAGTCCGAGGCATCGGAACCATTGATCAGAACCAGAGCACCCGCACGCAAAGACTGCTCCAAAATCGAGTGCGCTACCTGCCGCATTCGCGTCAGGCACATCTTTGAAAGGAAGTTGAAGTTATCCTCATACACGACCACAATTCTGGGGCGGTGGCGCTTGAGGGCCTCGGAGAACTCCTGGTCCGGATCGTTGAGCATGGTGTCGAACACCGCCACCGAATACCCCGATTCCCGAAGAAGTGCCGCTGCGTACAAAGTTCCTAAAGGCGGGTATGGCTGCATCTTCTTCACCTGTTTACTGTCGTAGTAAAGGTGATAGGAGTGCGTTAGCAGAATGTCAGCCACGGGGAGTTGGCTCCTTCCTGTCCTTATTCAACTCCTTATCCAAGTGCTTCATGCAAAACTGAAACCATGCCCGTCCAGGGTGATTCGAGGCAAACGGCCAGCCCATGCTGCTCGCCTAAGCCGGCTCGGGTCAATCGCGGTAACTCGAAGCGGTCAAAATGGGCGGGGTCGGAAGCGGGTACCGGCAAGTCCTTGAGGTTGGCAACCGGCCTCCCCATCTCAAGATGAACGTCGGCCCCATGCTTGAACGAGATTTGCCGGATGCCATCCCAAGCATGACCTCCGGCGATTCGTTCGACAAGCTCACAGAAGGCCAGTTCCCCTGATGCCCGCGCGAACGCATCGACAGAAGGTTCGATTGAGGTCTCATCCGGCGTCAGGGTCGCGCTTTCAAAGTCGGCCGCAGTTACGCTAACCAGTACTATGTCCGATCCCGGAGGGAGAACGGGCGAGGCCAGCGTAACCAAACCCGGCGGAGCCCCCAGAGGCGGTCGGCCATAAGCGCGATGAAACAAAACCACTTTGCGGTCTGCCGTCACTAACTCATCCGCCTTCTGCCCCTGGTTAGATTCGCGATTCTAGCTCTCGAGGAAACAGTCCTTGTCAAGCCGTTGTCAATTTTGTGTCATCGCGCTAAGACATTTGAAAGTCCAACCAGTGGCTTCATAGATAGATAGATCCGGAGATGGCGGCTCGCGGGCCATCGTGTCTAGATCGAACCCCCGCTTTCTCCCTTGTTTAATCTGCCGGTCTCCTGCGTAAGTCGCTGTCTTTCGGTCGCTCGGTCGAGCACAATAACGATTAGGCTTGTTCACAACGCCGGTTCACCGAGGAGATGGACCGGGCTGAAAGTAACTAGTTACGAAAGTTGTAAGAGCAGGCCATTTCAGCGACTAAGCAGCCGATCGAGTAAGCCGGGCATAGAGGCGGTCTCGAAATGAGAAGTACATCTATCTGAAGTACATCTGCTTAATGAGAGAGATATCGTCTAATGAGAGGTACATCTGTCCGACGGTGATCTATGTTCGCCACCGGAGCTATAAGATATTAAGACTAAGACCATGAAAACACCGGAACTCTTCCCTTTCATGTCTCGCATCCGCCGATTTTTTACAGAAAGTTGACATATTTCAGACACTCACCGGCCGGCCGAAGTGTGAGCATCGCAGGGATACTAATACCGGGAGCAACAGGGTGAACTCCTCCAAGAAGATTGTCTTTTTTGTAGCGTCTTTCTCAAGCATCGAGGCTACGGCTCCTTTAGGAATTCTCGCGATTTCAACTCCCCTGCTTGACGCCGGGTACGAGGTGCTAATCGTCGACTCGACGATTTCGCCGGATTACAAACGGCGCATCCTCAAGGAGGTCAAAGATGCGCTCTGCCTGGGCATATCCGTCGTCACCGGACCCATGATCCGCGAGACCGTCGATGTTGCCAAAGCGGTGAAGGCCTGGAACCCGGATTTCCCGGTCATTCTTGGAGGCTGGCATCCTTCATTGCTTCCCGGCCAGACGCTCGAAGCGCCGTATGTGGACATCATTGTGCGCGCTCAGGGCGAAGAGAGCATGCTCGAGGTTGCGGAACGATTGCAGGACGGCGCGCCTCTCGATGATGTCCCGGGAATCGGCTTCAAGCGGGACGGAAAACTCCATCTCACTCCTGAGCGGCCGCTAAAGCGCATCGAACAGATGCCGCGCAAGGCATATCAACTCGCGGACTTCGATGCTTACGAACGAATTTGCGGACGCCGCTGGGCCATGTACGTTTCCAGTCTTGCCTGCCCATTCAACTGCTCCTATTGCACGAACGCCGGCGTCTATGGCCGCAAGTGGAATGCACTGCCGGTGGAACAGGTAGTCGAGGAAACCATAGAACTTACACGGCGATACCGCCTCGAACTGCTCTGGATGGCCGACGATAACTTCCTGGTCGATCTCGATCGTGCGCTCGAAATCGCAGAAGGCCTGGTACGTCGCGGGGCCAGTTTCAAGTGGAGCGTCCAGGCAACAACCAATCTGACCGCCCGGCTGAGCGTAGAAGAATTGACGCTCCTGCGCCGCTCCGGCCTTCATCAGATCTGCCAGGGCATCGAAACCGCGTCGCCTACGGTCATGAAGTTGATGAACAAGGACTTCCAGGTCCTTGAAGATATCTATGAGTCTACGGCGCGGTGTGTCCAGGCGGGAGTAATTCCTTCGTTCAACATTATCTTCGGATACCCGGGCGAAGGTCCTAAGGAGCGTCGGGAGACGGTAAATTTCATGATGGACGTATGCCGTAAATTTCCCGGCGCCGAATTTTGGACCAACATCTTTACGCCCTACCCGGGCTCGCCTATCTTCCACAAGTCGCAGCAGCTGGGGATTGAGATACCAACCAGCCTCGAAGGATGGGTCGACTACTTCCCGCGATATACGGTTTTGCCGTGGCTGAAAGGCAGGGATCACCGTCGCGTGCAAACCATGCGCGACTACCTGCGCATCGCCTTCGATCGCGCCCCGATCGCCAAGAATGGTCCCGGCAGGTTCGCTAAAACCATACAGCACCTTACTGCCTATCCCGCCCGGGCGCGGCTCAATCACGATTTCTACCGCTTTCCCGTTGAGCTCTGGATTAACCGTCAGCTGAAAAATATCGTGAAACTTCCGAAGCCGAACATAGACGCGAAGCGATTGGAACCGAATCCGGCCCCTTCGTGCACGACCTAGGCAGGCCGAGGACCGAATTGATTCTGAGAACCAGGACGCCGTTTCGACTGCTGCGATGATTGTCTTGTATAACCCGAAAGCCACCAAGCCCAAAAATCGGCGTTTTCCTCTGTCGATTCTCGCCATGGCGGCGATGATCGAGGGCCGCGAAAACTACGCCATCGTGGACGGAAATCTCGATCCCCGTCCGACAGACACAATCGCCGCCATCATGCGGAAGCAGTCGGTCGAACTTCTGGCCGTGACGGTCATGCCCGGTCCGCAGACGGTGGGAGCAGTTGCGACCTGCCGCGAATTGCGCGCGCAGTTTCCCCAGGTGCCGATCGTATGGGGCGGGTATTTCGCCTCGAATTACACCGATGCGGCGCTAAATACCGCCTACGTCGACTATGCCGTGCGCGGGCAGGGAGAGGCGACGTTTCTCGAGCTGATCGATGGGCTCCGCGGAAACCGGCAACTCGACGCCATTCCCGGTTTGTCTTACAAAAAAGACGGGCGGATTCGCCACAATCCCGAACGCCCGATGCGGCCCCCCAACGAGTTCCCCCCGTTTCCTTACCACGCCATCCCGGCCGAGAAATACCTTTTGCCGACATTCCTCGGACGGCGCACCGCGGTCCATCAGGCGAGCATCGGCTGTCCGTTTCGCTGCAACTTTTGCGGCGTGGTTACGTTTTCCGGCAGCCGGGAAAAGATGGAGTCTCCGGAGCGAACCGAGGGCACGCTTCGCTATCTCGCCCAGACCTATGGGGTCGATGCGGTTCAGTTTTACGACAACAATTTCTTCCTGCGCGAGGACCACACCTCGGAACTAATGCAACGCATCCAGCCGCTCGGATTGCGCTGGTGGTGCGAAGGCCGCACCGACATCATGGTGCGTTATTCCGACCATACCTGGGAGGCAATCCGCCGCGCCGGGTGCGCCATGATTTTTTTTGGCGCCGAATCCGGTTCCAACCAGACCCTGAAGGAAATGAACAAGGATTTGCGCGCCGAAGATACCGTCGCATTGGCTTCCCGCATCCGGCGTTTTGGAATCATCCCGGAGTTCTCCATCATATTTGGCAACCCCAAGGATGCCGAAAGCGATACCGCCGAGTGCATCCGGTTTATCCGGCAGTTAAAGCGCTTGAATCCTGACGCGGAGATCGTGGTCGAGCACTACACCCCGGTACCCCAGCGAAGCCGGATGTACGGAGAGATAGAAGGCCGGTTTCAGTTTCCGACCACCGCGGATGAATGGGCGACCGAGCGCTGGCAGCGGTTTGCCACCCAAAAAGATCCGAAGACGCCGTGGATACGCGAAAGCACCAAGCGCCTGATCGACAACTTCGAACTGGTTGTCTCCTCCCGCTGGCCGACGGTTCAGGATATCCGTCTTCCCGGCTGGGGGCGAATGGTGCTGAAAGCACTGAGCGGCTGGCGTTACTCGCTCAAAATCTACTCTGCTCCGCTCGAGCTGCGATGGGCGCAGCGTGTGATCGATCTGCGCAAGCCGAAGGTGGAGAGCCTGTGATGTCAAGGGTCGAGGAAGGAATGGCGCTGGCTGCGGGTCTGGGCCGCTCCGGTTCACCCTCTCTGCTCTCCGTGCTGGAAGGTTACAGGCGCTGGGCACCGGTGTACGACGAATTTCCCAATCCCCTGCTGGCTTTAGAACAGAGAGCGATTCTCCCGTTCCTGCCCGAGGTTCGCGAGCGCCGGGTGCTCGACCTCGGCTGTGGAACCGGACGCTGGTCGCGGGTTCTGGCGGCGAAAAAGCCGGCTGCCCTGGTCGCGGTCGATATCTCGGACGCCATGCTGCGGGAGGCCAGCGCAAGACGCGCGCCGAGCCAGCTCTTGATACAGGCCGACTGCTCCGAACTTCCGCTCGCCGGCCACAGCTTTGACCTCGGAATCTGTTCTTTTGCCGTCAGCCACATCAGCACTCTGAGCGCGATGGCAGGAGAGTGCGCCCGGGTGCTCAGGCGCAGCGCAGGACTCTACATCAGCGATGTACACCCTGCCGCCTACCGCGCAGGGTGGCGCACGTGCTTTCGCGACGCTTACGGCGCGGCCGAGGTCGCCACCGTAAGACGCGGCTTGACGGAGGTTATTCAGCCCTTCTTGGCCGCGGGACTCAGCTGTGCGGCAGTCGATGAATTCCGTTTCGGCGACGAGGAGCGTGGAATATTTCGCTCGGCCGGCAAGGAGGACTATTTCCGGGAAGCGAGCCTCATACCGGCGGTCGTGGTTTGCCGGTTTGTCGCCTAACGGATATCCAGAAAGGGAAGGGGATGAGAGCGACGATCAAGGACTTGGAGGCAATGGTTAGCATGCGGACCGGGAAGCAGTCGTGCATCGAGAAGTGCCTCCAACTCGGAGGCAAGTTGCGTCGATGATCCAGAAAACGGAACCGTTCATGTCATTGCCAATTCGGACAAGGCGCAGCCGTTTGCCGGATACGAGGTCGACGTCGTCCGAACTCTCAGCAAGGAGAAACTCGCGATTGCAGATATTGACACGAGTCGTTTCCCGTAGCGAGTCGTAGCCGATGCCCAAAGCTAAAATTCACGCGATTGTAAGTGCTCTCGGTGCCGGGTCGCGGTCATTGCCCATTTCGCTCGGCGACGGAACCCGGCACGAGTGGCGTCGGGCCCTGAACTGGCTGGATGCTTCGGGTCTAGCGCTGTATTTTCTCGACCGGCTCAAGCAGAGCCATGCAACCGATGCAGTCCCGGCGGACGTTTTCCTCGAGCTCGAAGAGCGCCAGTCGAAGAATCGGGAGCGCGTCGCAATCATACGGCAAAAATTCCGAATGCTGAATGAAGACTTCCACCGGGAAGGCGTGGAGTATGCGGTCCTCAAGGGATTCTCGCTGGTCCCCGAATATTGTCCCGATGCGACTTTGCGGGCCTTCAGCGACATCGATTACCTGATTGGAAATGACTCGATCGATCGGGCAGAGAAGGTGCTCGCCGCACGTGGCTATGCCCTCAAAATGCGCGCGCATTTTTCCCAATGCTGGTGGACCACACATCCGGGCGAAGAATTCATCTTTTGGATCCCGGTGCGCGCCCCGAAGAGCGAAATCGAGCAGTACTATCCCGAGACCCCTTGCACGGTCGAACTTCACGTCACGACCCCGGATCAGGCTCAGAAGGAGCCTCCCGGAGCCGCACGCGAGCTGGCTTTTAACCGCAGGGTACGACGAGAGTGGGAGGGAGGGGCTTTCTTCTCTTTGCCGGAGGCGGAAATGTTTGCCGGACAGGTCATGCACGCTTTCCGGCACTGGGTCTTGGATTCGAAGGTCCGACCCTGCTGGTTATTCGAAATCGGATATTTTCTCAGGCGTCGCCAAGACGAAGATCCGATCTGGGAGACAGTGAATTGCCTCATGCATTCCGACTCTCTCATCGCCGAGGTCATCCGCATCATGGTCCGCCTCACCGCGCTCGTCTTCGGTGAGGTACATCCGAAAGCCCAGCTCTGGGCCGCGGCGCTGAATCCTGCCATTCAGCGATGGCTGGACATGTATGGCAGAGAATCGGTACTGGCAGGGTGTGATGGCTACGATGCCAGCCTTTTCCCTCGCTCGAAACTCATGCTGTTTGTCAAAGAACAGTACCCGCCGGATGTTCAAACTGCCCTGGGATTGCGCCGGTGTTCGCTGCTTCCCGTGCGCCGACTCCGAGAGCTCATTGAACTCCCGGCTCGAACCTACAACTCCAACTTCGTAGTGATCGGAGACCAGCTCGGCCGGTTCGCCTCCCGCGCCCTTTACCATGCCGGAGCCAGTCTTCGTTATTTCTGGGAGCTGCCGCGCTGGCAGGGGATTCGCAAATCCCTTCCCCTGCGCCCGCAAGATTGAGTCAAAAAACATCCGCCTGACCTTAGCCGATGGGAGACTTTCTACGTAAGAACGAACCGACGCCCTACACACAAAACTTCCTCGTGGCCGGCGTGCCCTTTCGAATCTCAAGCAACTTCCGCCCCATTTTCGAAATCGCGCAACAAACGTTTTGGCGGGCGCACACCCCAGAGATCGTCCCGGCGTTTTCGATTCGCCTCTGGGTTGATCGCCACAACGAGAGTGCGCCACCCTGGCCACAGCCTTATCTGCGCGGAAATGAGAGGCTCGTGTATGCGAGCTTTGCCCCGGGTAATTTTCTGCTGGTTGACCTCGCCACCCGGAGGATCGTGGCGCGCCTTTCGCCAGCTATGGCGAACGACTGCGAACATTGGACTCGAGTGATCTTTCCCATGCTGATGTCCGTTATCGCGGGCTCGATCGGCCTTGCGGAGGTGCACTGCGCCTGCGTGGCCAGGAATGGGCGGGGGATGCTGCTTGCAGGCCCCAGGTGTTCCGGCAAATCGACCCTGGCAGTGACTCTCGGACTGCTGGGACTCGATGTCATCTCTGACGATCGGACGTTTTGCGCCGCCAGCGGACATCTCGTCGCCTGGGCTCCTCTCGCCGATTTCAAACTGCGGGAAGATGCCATCCGTTGGTTTCCGGACCTCGACCTGGCGCTCGCCGGCCGAGCGGGCGCGGAGGGGATTCGCTTCGCGCCTGAGACCGTCCCTTTCCTGAACCGGCTGCAGCAATGCGAACCCTGTGAACTGATTTTTCTCGAGCCGAAAGTACGCGGATTTCAGTTGACGGAAATTTCGCCGGCGGAAGTTCGAGCCCGCCTGACCAGCGAACTGCTGCCCGAAGACCTCCGGGGAGCCGAGCGCGAGCTGGTCATTTCGGCATTGTCGCGCCTTCCTGCCGCCCGA
>Ga0123355_10017805_pt1 | contig 11238 bp, 13 predicted proteins | sample TergutEmb28metaG_3_FD_89872 | JGI IMG/M metagenome (GOLD analysis project Ga0123355, IMG submission 89872) | Embiratermes neotenicus P1 segment gut microbial communities from Petit-Saut dam, French Guiana - Emb289 P1 | ecosystem: Host-associated > Arthropoda: Insects > Digestive system > Gut ...
ATAATGAAGGGTGGCATGTTGGTGTTTTTCCAATATGCCCCTTTTAACGCTTCTCTTTTCGCTCTTCGTCAATACGTGTTTTCATAGAACACTTTACACTACCATACGTTTTGATTGGTACTTGGAAAAGTTTGTTTTACATGAATACCTCAAGGAGAAACCAGAGCCTACGTCTACACAAGACGAGCAAAAAGAATCATCAGATGAACACACAGATAAACAAGCAAAAGATAAGTCTGGTAAGAAAAATACACATGCACAAACCGCTTAACCTATGGAATCAAATATGATGGATAGAAAAGAGTTGCTTAAACAAATAAACAACCAGTGTTCGGTTGTTCAAATGGCGATAGCTATTAACTACGAATCACCAGAAAATGAGGGGTTGAATCTCGAATTAAAAAGTTTAAAAGAAATGATTGATACTCACTTCAATTATCCGTTTCAAACTTCACCCTACCATGATACAGTTTAACGTAGTCAATCAGAAAGTTAAGTTCTGCATCAGAAGCATTTCTAAGCATAGTAAACAAAGTATCTTTTGCGTCAGACGGAGAGGGCTTATTATCCTTTCCGTCTAGCACAAGATAATCTGCACTTACATTAAGAGTTTGGCAAAGATTGATTAGTGTTTCAATGCTAATACTGGATTCGCCACGCTCAACCGTGCCAAGGAATGATTCAGATATTCCGACAAGTTCGGATAATGTTTCTATAGTTAAATTTTTGCTTTTTCGTGCAGTGCGTATATTTTCTCCCAAATATTTCAAATAGTTTTTCATTGCATCATCACCCACATAAGGGTATAGACACGATTTTATTTTTTCAAGAAGGTGTTATGGGTATTTAAAATACCCATGTTGTAGTTGTTGGTGTGGCGTGGTAAAATCAGACTATTATTTACAAGGAGCGAAAATTAAATGGTAAATAGGGAACAATTTATCGAAAAATTGTCACGGCATGAAGAATGTGTTCGTGCAATTGGTAAAGAAACTCATGGTATTATTGATGCAAGCACCCGTGAGGAACTTATGGTTTTAGAGAGAAATATCAAGGAACTGCACACACGTATCAAGGAAAATCATTTTGAAATTGCAATCGTTGGACTGGAAAAAGCGGGCAAAAGCACCTTTGCAAATGCATTAATTGGTTTTGATATTCTTCCAACAAAGGAAGAGCGGTGTACATACACCTCATCTTGCGTGAAGTATGGAGAATCTACATTTGCAGAAGTTGAGTTTTTTACAGCAGAAGAGTTTAACGATAGATTTGTTTCAGGGTTAAAAGAGCTGGATGTAGATTGTGCAAATGTTTCTTATGGAAATTTTAGCGAACAACAATTAAACAGTTTTCTTGACGGTAAATATTTATCACCAGAACAAAAAAATATCGTTGAAGATATAACAGATATGATTAAAAGCCACTTTGAGATTTCACGGTGGTTAGGGCAGCCTATAAAAAGATTTTCCGAAAGTGAAATGCGGGAAAACGAGTTTAAAAACCTAATACAAAATCCAGATAGAACAGATGGAGGCTATGTTCAAAAAGCAACTTTTGCAGTTAAGGCAATAACAATTTACTCCAATCAATTTGGAGATATGAAAAATATCATAGTTTATGATGTTCCTGGTTTTGACAGTCCAACTGCAATTCACATGGAGCAAACAAAAGTAATTAAGAGTGAACATGACTTACAGGTTCTTGCCAACCTAGAACGGCACGGAATTACAACAGGGATTGACAAAATTAACAGCAAACTAAGCGAATATAACGACAATGTACGTGTTGGCATTTTGGAAAAACGTATACGCAATATTGAAACACGTATTCGCAACATTGTTAATCAAATTGAAGAAATGATTGATGAGGACGGCTTTGTTAGTATGGACGATAATTCGGCTGAATTTTTAGCAGAGTTCGCAAAAGTGCAAAGAGCTTTTAGAGATAGCCTGTTTGACTATCGCCCAGATTTTAGGGCTTTGTTAGTAACACAACCATTAACACAGGGTATTTTAAATGAACTTGAAACAAACCTTCATCCAGAGGCATTATTTCCGCTTCCAGAAGACATTGAGAAACAGAAAAAAACGTGCAATCCAAGGTGTAGGAGATTTTGAAATTTCCTTACGCAAGCAAGAGCATCCCAAGATTAAGGCAAAATTTGACCAAATTGTATCAGGCAAATCAGAAGCGTTAGAAGAGGATGTAAAATCAAACTTGACACAGCGACTTGTTGAATCTTTGGGGGTTGAGGAATCCCATTTATACTATGATGAATTACTTGCTATTTCTCGTGCCTATGTAGATGAATACTTTTCTATATGAATCCCAAAAAACCTTGTCGCATTTGAAATTTATTCCTGTAAAATGATGGCATTTTGGCTATGTGGCGACCATGCTCCGAGAGTTGAGTTTGCTGGTTTTTCAAATTTTTATAACTCTGAGAACAGTATTTGCTCTAAGCAAAACGCTCAAAAGTGGCTTATTTGCTGAATTTACCGAAAGTGGGTCAATGATTAATGGGTTTCATATAGGTTTGACTTTGAACTTATCTATAAGGCACTGTCTTTGCGTTTTTCAAGAGAAGTTCTTGAAATATTAATGCACATCCCATATCTTTCTGATGACCGTTTTGATTACTTTAACAATAACAGGGCAAATATCCTAGCTCTTGCTCTTTATGCAAGAGAGGCACAAGAAAGCATTAGAGTGAACACACCCATTTACCCTGATGATTTGCCTCTTGTAAGCAAAATTTTATTACATGAAAGTTCTCAAAAGGCAATCAGTGATGAAATGAAAGCGGCTTGCGTAAACGAATGTACAGAAATTATTAAAGAAAAAATCAATCACAAACAAATACAAGTAAAAGACTATGCAGAAGCAGTTGTAGGCTGGGCTATTGGAGAAAATGTTTCCTTAGATGTTTTATGTAGCACATTAAAAGCTGTCGTTCCTGATATCAAACCCAATAATCATGATGAAACGGGAGAACGTGAGGCAATTAAACATCACTTAAATACAGTTGTAACTCAATTAAAACCCGCATTAGCACCAACACAACAACAAACTCAAAAGAAATACATTCCGCTTAGTGAACGCTTTACAATTGCTAAGAATAGCAAAGAAAACACTCATGAATGGGTTATTGAGGCATATAAAGAAGATGTGCGTGTTTTGGCAGAGGTAATTCGTGAATCTGTTGTAAATGCATTTAAGTTAGAAGTGCCATTTGTTGAAAATGTCACAGAAGTAATTGACAAAATGCGTCTTGATACTGATGAGGATTGTTTTAGAAAATTCTTTGCTACAGTAAGAAGTAAAGTTGAATACAAGAAATTTGAAGAATTGGAAGCGATTCAACAACGTAACGATGAAAAGCGGGAAATTCTTGATAAAGTTAATAAAATAAAATCTGATTTGAAGGGGTAGAATTATGGGGCTTTTTGACACTAACTATGGGCAACCAACCACACCAGAAGTACCACAAGCACCACCAACACATGCACAATTTGGGCAAGCCGCACAAATTCCTAAAGCAATTTCGGAAAGACATGTAGCTTGTGTATTTTTGCTGGATGTATCAGGTTCAATGAATACAAATGGTGCAATTGATAAACTTAACAAAGGTATTGCTTCTTTTGGAGAGCATATGCAAAGTGACTCCAAAACAGCCGATGTTGTTGATGTTGCAGTAGTAACCTTTGGTGCAAAAGTTGAAATAGCGCACAATTTTCGTCCAGTATCAGAAATGGATGTTCCCACTTTAACTGCCCACGGCGCAACACCCTTGGGCGAAGCTCTGAAAAAGGCGTTAGAACTTATTGATGAACGCAAAAATGTTTACAAGAGAAGCGGAACACCTTATTACAGACCTTGGGTTTTTTGTATAACTGATGGTGCGCCAACAGATGATTATAGTCATGCTGCCTCAAAGTTAAAAGAAGAAGAAAATAATAAACGCTTACTTGGTTATTGTGTGTATGTTGGTAATGGTAATGCTCCTCCTGATGTGAAGCAAATTTTTAATAATGGTAGAATTTTCAAATTGGATGGTTTAGATTTTTCTGGCTTATTTGAGTTTGTATCAAACAGTTTAACTGCTGTTAGTCAAAGTAATCCAAATTCTGAAAGCATTAATGTGGAAATACCACGAACGATTACTTTAGCTATGTAGGAGGGCTATGTTTGTTAGGTTATTACAATCTATCCCTACAAGGGGATTCGCATAAGGATAAAAATATAGTATGCCAAGATGCAAGTCTAATTAAAGAATTACCATGTGGCTGGATAATTGCCGTAATTGCGGATGGTGTAGGTTCTGCAAAATATTCTGATGTAGGGTCATTGTTGGCTGTAAACAACATAGTTGAATACTTTAATGAACATTGCCCTCTTGAATGGGATATAGCGGAGTTAAAGGACACTTTATTGGTTGCATATGAAGCTACTTTGGAGAAAATTACAGAACATGCAGAGGTGGAGGGTGAATCATTATCAGAATATGATACCACCCTCACCATAGCAGTTTACAATGGAGACCAAGTAGTATATGCCCATGTGGGTGATGGTGGAATTATTACACTATCAAAAGATGGTGATTTTGCGTTGCTTACTTTGCCACAAAAAGGAGAAGAATTTAATGTTGTAAGTCCACTTAGGAATAAAAAGGCGTGGGTGTTTGGAGAAAGCAATTTGGATGTGTGTGCATTGGCAATGTTTACAGATGGCATTTATGATGTAGTTTGCCCGTGGATTTTATCACAACAAGAGCAAAAAATTTATATCAATTATATTCGCCCATTTATGGATAGAAATATTTTAAAGTCTGACACAATGGAAGATTTTGAGGTAATTAAAAAAGAGGCAGAAAATTTTCTTAATTCAGCGCAAAATTCAAGCATTACAGATGATAAAACCGTGGCAGTAGTGATTAATACCAATTTTATACCAGCAATCAAAAACAGTGACTATTATGCAGAACCTGATTGGGTGCAATTGCAAAATGAAAATAAACAAAATCTTTACAAAGATGATGGTGGTGACAGCAAATGGTAACATTTAAAACAGGGGATGGGGCGATTATTGAATTTGATGACAAGCCCCTCAGTCAAGGTGGAGAAGGGGCGGTTTATAAACAGTATGACAGAGACGGGCATGGAGACATAGGCGATTTGGCAAAGGTTTTTCATGTGGGCAAATCTGCGGACAAAGAAGAAAAAATAAAAGCTATGTTGGTGGTGGGTTCGCCCACCCCTTCATACAGTTATACTTGGGCTAAGGATATTCTCTATGATGTTAATACAGGGGAATTTCGTGGTTATTCAATGTATTTAAAGGACGGCAAAAAAGAAGTTGCAGATATTTATGGTTATGACAGCAAATTTCGCAAAGATAAGGATTGGCGGTTTTTTGTCCACACTGCCAAAAATTTAGCACAGGCAGTAGCGGGGGTTCATGCAAAAAATCAAGTAATTGGTGACTTAAACGCTGCAAATATTCTAGTTTCTCCTGATGATGCACAAGTTACCTTAATTGATACAGATTCCTTCCACATCACGGTAGGTAGTGGGAATAATGCAATAACTCACCGTTGCGCTGTTGGTATGTCCGAATTTATCGCACCTGAAATTCATGGAATAAACTTTAGAGATGCTCCATTACCAACTTTTACAAAGCATACTGATAATTTTTCTCTTGCAGTTTTAATATTTAGGTTGCTTTTAAATGGACTACACCCTTTTTATAATCCAGATGGTAGTTCACTAGAAGATAATATTCGTCATGGGGTTTCAACGGCTCTAACTAAACCCAAAAAAGGAGACTCTTTTGAGGTTTCTTATGCACCAATGGTTAGCATTTTACCTGTTTCTTTACAAAATCTGTTTAAACGTGCTTTTGTTGATAGTGTAACTGCACCCAAAAAACGCCCTAGCGCACAAGAGTTCTATGATGAACTGGTAAAACTTGCAAACGATGCAAACATACAGCAATGTAATGTAGACGCAAATCATAAATTTCCAGTGGGGAATACTGAATGCCCTTGGTGTGGTGTAGCTTACAAAATGGCTGTACTTCAAGGTGGTGGGACAGTTGCGAATATACAAAACATGTCGCAATCAGTGTCTACGCATACTCCCAATAATCATGGTGATTTTTCACAACCTTATACACAACCACCAATGACTTCTGTATCCATGTCATTCACTGGAAGTAATTTGCCTCCACCAATTAAAAATTCAACAAATATAATTGCTAAAGTTGTGTGTGGTTTGATTGCTCTTGTTGCTATAGCAATAATCGCTATTGGTTATGAGATGATTATACCAGAAATGCTTATAGTTTTTACAATAATTGCTGGAATAATCGCATGGCTTAGACTTCCCAAACTGGATTATAATAATTCCTTTGACTCGCCACAAAATGTACCATCTTATATGTTGGTAAGTTACCAAGAAAACCATAAATTACGATTCATTTTTGTTCCAAAATGGCGATTATGGATTTTTAACACTCTATGCTTAACATTACTTCTATCCTCAATTGCTATTATTGTGGTGGGTGTGTTTGACCTTCTTTCTCTCGTATGGGTGTTTATTGGCTTAATGTTGATGGGCATGTTTGGTGCATTATTTTTGTTTGAACGGCGGACACTTTGGACTAAAAACCCATTAGGGATTGTTATGGGTGTTGTGTCAATATTAGCGATTCTTGTAAATGTGGGAATGCTTGTAATATTTTTCGTTTAATCTCACTGTTATGTAGGAGGAAATTCATATGAATTTGAATGTATTTAAAGGAATTGTTGTAACTCTAGTTTTGGCAGTTGGTCTTGTTAATATTTATCTGCATGATAATGAAATTGGTGCGTCCAATAATTTAACTGCTGTAGCGGATGTTCCTGTTGAGACACCAACACATTCACCGCTTCCAGAGGTTGTAACTGTTGTAGAACCACAAGAAGAACCCGTTCCAGAATTACCAGTGACTACACCAGAACCAGTGATTGAAGATGAACCTGAATTACCTGAACCAGTTATACCAGAGCCAGAACCAACTCCAGAACCAGTGGCAGAGGATGAACCTGAACCAGTGATTGAAGACATACCAGAAGAACCAACGCCCGCATTACCAGACCTCCCACCATCTTGGTTAAATGATATGATTGTTTTGCTTGATGGTGGTTTAAGAAGCCGTGAAGGTGATGCTACTATGGGAGGCGCATTATTCCCAGAATTTCATCGTTGGATTGAAAGTAGAAGTGGTGATAGGACTGGTATATATTATCTGGGTGGAAGATATTCCAGATTAGAGGCAATGTGGGAAAATACAAGCCATAGTGGTGCAGTAACACTTGAAATATTCGCTGATGACAGAATGATTTACACTCAAGTTTCTGCTGGAAATCAACTGCTTCCCATCTCTGTTGATGTAACTAATGTTCTAAGATTAAGAATCGTATTTAGTTATGATAGGGCGGCTACAAACGCCATAATTTGGAATCCAATGCTAGTACCTAACCCTGATTTTGTCCCAGCACAATCAGTGTTTGCTGTTACAGGAATACCAACTTGGTTGGTAAGTATTGCACCTGTAAATAATCCAAGCAATATTATCACCCTTAATAATACTCCTGGAACTTCCAATACGGGTGAGTTATTCTCAAACCATATTAGCCGTAGTGTAAATAGTGGCAATTTCGCAGCAGACTGGAGATTAGATGGAAGTTTCAAAAGGTTAACTGGTGTATATACAATTCCACAAGGTGGGAGTCCCCTTTCATTGCCCTCTACTCTTATTATTGAATTAGATGATGTAGAAGTATTTTCAGTTACACTTAATACAGGTGATTTACCTGTTTTTGTTGATATTGACATTTCTGGTGCAACAAAATTGACAATTCGCCTAAATGGTCTTGGGAGTGCTACATTACGAAGTGTTTTTGCAAATGTTGCTTTATTTGAATAGTGTAACTTTGTGATTATAAAAGCCTATTCTCATATCCAGAGGGTAGGCTTTTATGCTATCACTTGTATATAGCAATTCCATTTGACATTAACACTTATGCTTGCCGAATATCATGCCCCCCGAATGGGTGGAATGACTCAATATTAAGTGGAAATGCTATAGGTACATTCATTGCATTTTTTTGTGAGTACATTGCGTTGTTGAAAAGGAGATTGTTGGAGGAGTTTATGGATAGATTATCATTTAGAAAAACGAAATCAAAAGAGTTATATCAAAATGGCAAGCATACTGAAAGTGTAGAAATTATTTTGAATGGCACTCCGCTTTTAGATATTGTAAAGAATGTGAACATAAAGCCTTGGCTGATGTGGGTAAAGCATTTAATTATTTACAAGCTGGCGATTATGTCTATTTACACCCCCGTGATTTATATGAGGAATTTTTAAACCCATTCCATAAAAGTATATATCCAGATAAAAATTTGGTTGAGGTATTGGCTTGTAGTTGTGGTTCTATAGGTTGTTGGTCGCTACTTGCGAACGTAGAGTATACCATGAGTGAGGTTATATGGAATGGTTTTATTAGTCCAATTTGTGAACATGTTGAGAATCTCAATGTGACGTTTCCTACATTCAAATTTAGCAAAGGTCATTATCGGTCTGCAATAGCACAGCTAAAAGATATTTCTGGCATAAATGGCGAACTGCCAAAAGAAGTAGGCTTCCCTGAATTTTCCGAACCTGCTCTTATATCTGACCGTATTTCAAAATTGAGAAAAAAAGCTAACCATGCATGGAATGAAAAATTAGTAGTTCATGATGAAATATGGCGTAGTAAAGATTTATTCCTTGAAATTGCAAAAAAAGTAACCATAAAGGATTATTGCCATGATGTTTATTTGGTGGCAGACTTTCCTGAATATTTTTCTATCTGTATTTCAACTGATTTAAGGCAATGGAACGGCAACTACAGAGATGCATTTGCCTACTGTATGATTAGACGATTCTTTATCCTTCAAGAAGCTATGCCATATCAAAAACTATCAAGCCAGAAAATTTGGTTAGACGGGGATTTTAGTTATATGAACAATGACTACCACTTTTCAGGCATCCATTTTATTCCTCGCATCTCTAAAACTATTAAAATTTTTGATAACGAAACCACAGATGCTAAGATTTTTCATCGGTGGCTTAGGGATAGGAGCATTTTTAATGCTGATGAACAAAAGGCTAATATTCAGATAAGTACGTTCATTGAAAATGGTAGCTTTATAACTCTGTGTTGGGACATGTGGCGTACATTTTTGTTTGGCGAAGCTATGGGAAAGTTTGTCTTAATAGAAATGAAAAGTTTACTGTAGCGTTGATGGAGATGAAATGTTTGAAATGGCAGTCATTATAGGTCGAAGTAACCGCCCTATGTCCTATAAACACATAAGGCAATCACTTAAAAATCATTTTTGGCTGTAGCTCTACAACGAACACTAGGAATTGAAAGCTCAAGTTTCGCTGTTTTGGTGAGGAGATTGATGTAATGAGTTGGTATGGAAGAAGAAGAAGATTTAGCAAGTTAAAGGCACGAATAGAATCATTATTTGATGCAACATTGAATATGCAAATACGTTGTACCGTATATCAAAAACGAGAACCCAAATATTGGACTCCTAGCGAATATCTTAGATTTTGGATAACTTTGGATAAAGTCGTTATTTATGATTTAATGAAAGATACCAAACATCTAAGAGAAAAATATGCTGATAATGGCAACCAAGGTCATTTGGTTACAGAGTGGGATACTATACGTGTTAATAGTCTCATACAGGAGTATATTGAAACCCCAATAGATTTATTATTTGACCATGTGTTTCAAAAGGATATATATGGAGTGACAGATATTCTAAAAGCCGCTGACAGACGCATTGGAAAAAGAAGATTGAGAATACTATATGATAGAACAACGAGTCAAATTGCGAAAGAGATAATAGAAAAACGAGACAGGGATATCTGGATGGATTCGTACTGGGAAAGAGAATATGCTTTTCTTTTTAGAGCTTATAAACTTGAAGATTTCCAGCGCACTGATGATTTTGGATTTGGGTGGGAACACCTATGTTACAAGGAAATTAACGTACCTACAGAGTTATGGATATATGACGGCTCATATCTTGATTTTTCTAGCCGTATCCCATTCGTAATCGTATTTGGTCTTAAACATACCGTCTTTTATGAACGTGACCATAGCAAAATGATTCCTGTTAGCATTTCGGAAAATCCTAAACCAATGATTACGAAAGACTTGTTTGATGAGCGCACAAATATGTCCAGTGAAGATTGGGATATTATTTATGATTTCATTCAATTAAACTGCAACGAATTGTTGGATTACTGGAATGGCAAATATCATCATGGTATTACAATGAATTTTAATGATAATGGTGGATATGAGATTGACGTTGGAGATGGAATTGATAACATTTTGAAAATCAGAACCGAAAATGGCATTAAGGTTGGGATGGAGATTGATTTAGCAAACCATGTAAAACCAAATTTCTTCTAATATTACAGTTGTAAGTTGCGAATCTCGTAGTGGTATATGAGGAAATAAGCTCCTATATTGATTAGAGTTGGGTCAAAAGGGCTTTTTTGATGATTAAATATAGTTCGTATCTGCGTATCTACACAAAAATATAAATAGATATTATTATCTTGTACTTATGTACACAAGCCTAATGGGATTTCCTGTTAGGTTATTTTTATTTTGGAGGTGACAAATATTGAAAATATTTCTAACAAATCTAGGCATGTACAATGAGGGTGAATTAGTAGGTGAATGGTTCAAACTACCATATACAGCCGAAGAATTGGATGCTGTCTTGAAACGAATTGGCATTGATGAGGAATACGAGGAGTATTTCATCACTGATTACGAGAATGACTGGGGACTACGAGTTGATGAGTATGAGAATCTAAATCTCCTTAATAAAGTGACAACATGGATTGGTAGGCTTAGTCAACACGAACTGCAGACACTCAAGGCAGTAATAGAACTGGAAACATCTGATGTATATAGCATAGCAGAGGTTATTGAGAATTTGGATAAATATATCCTACATGCAAATATTATGACATTTCACGATTTGGGTCATTACTGTTTTCGCTAACATGAAATAACCATAAATAGTGTAGCGACTTTGTCAATAAACTGCCAATAGTGATGTCAATAAATAGCGCGAGGATGTCAATACTATAATACATTCCAATAAATGGAGGG
>Ga0123355_10017806_pt1 | contig 11238 bp, 9 predicted proteins | sample TergutEmb28metaG_3_FD_89872 | JGI IMG/M metagenome (GOLD analysis project Ga0123355, IMG submission 89872) | Embiratermes neotenicus P1 segment gut microbial communities from Petit-Saut dam, French Guiana - Emb289 P1 | ecosystem: Host-associated > Arthropoda: Insects > Digestive system > Gut ...
AGCGAAGCGAAGCAATCCATGAATGCCGAAATGCGCAAGTTTCCTGGATTGCTTCGTCGCTTCGCTCCTCGCAATGACGAGTGGAGTGCATAATTATTCATAAAATTGCTTAACGAGACAGCCCCCCTTTTTTTTGTCCACATATTTTATATAAAAAAATAGGTCTTGTAGCCTTCTTTCAATGCTTTGTATGCCGGTTTTGGTTGTTGGTTTACATCTACACAACCCCATGCACATTCTGCTGGGCAGTCCGCTTCGCCGCATTGCCAGCACTGATTTACATCGCTCCAACGGAAAAAGAAATTGCCAATAACCGATGGATGCTTTGCAAAAATGGGCAAACATTCTTCTATATAGCGGGCTTGCTCCTCGGCTGTATGTCCTTTGCCCCATGTTAGTTGCCAGTGTTTATAATAGCAGACATCTTGGTTGTAATGGTTTTTACGCTCTATATCATTATACTTTTCGCCCCATTGTAGTGACGAGAAACCCCATTCGTTGATAATAATAGGTTTTTTGGAGAGCTGCGCGGTCTCTTCGATGTATGATACCCACGAATGCGGCCCACCCATTTGCCACGAACCTTGATATCCATCGATCCCTAGATAGGCAAATGGCGAATCTGGAATAGCATAAATTTCGCGGATGAGCATACGGGCATAATCATTTATATAGCCCAGATTAATGCCGCACTGTGCGTTCGGGTTTCCTTTTAATACACCTTTTGTGGCATTCATAAGGAAGTTAATATTTTCTTTTTCTGATAAAGGACCGTAAAAAATGTCTATATCTGGTTCGTTGGCGATTTGCCACCAGGTAATCCGGTCTTTTGTATAGTCGCCAAGAAATGCTGCTGCTTCGAAGAGTAACTTATGGTATTTTTCGTCAGACGGACTACCAAGGTAATCTGGAGTGCCGCGTACATATACGGTTTTGTTTGCTTTTGCATCATAACGCATAGAGCCAGGTCCTTGGAAACCGCACAAGATATCAAAGCCCTCATCACGGTATTTTTCTATGATTTTGTCTGCTTGCAAAAACTTTTCTGACAGAGTTCCTTTTTCATCTGCAAAGGGGAACGGATATCCCTGGCGCACCCATTTTACTCCCATGTCGCGCATGAGTTTGTAATCGGGATTCTCGTGAGCTGGTGTCAACCCAATCATGTGATTTTTATTCATAATTGTACCTCCTTATTTAGTGGTAGTAATAGTATCAAAAAATCGTTGACACAACTACTCTTCCAAGATAGTATGCAAAAAAACAAGACAACAGGAGGCAAACCTATGAAGCATCATATCCCAGAAGGCTGGTTTTTACACGAATCGCTTATAGATTTTGCAGACAACAGCATTTTGTCAGTGGCTGACCGCATCGATAAACCGGCAGGCCGTCATGGCTGGCTCAAGGCAGAAGGCGAAAATCTGGTCTTCGAAGACGGCACTCCCTTTAAATTTTGGGGTTCAAATGTTACCGAGGGGCAGGTATGTAAACCGGGTCGCCCTACACTTAATGCAAAGCGCATGACGAAACTTGGCATCAATGGTATGCGTTTTCATAAGTTTACATGGGCTGGTAAAGGTATTATTTCTGACCCGCCAACCAAAGTAACAGACCTTGACCCGGCTCGCATGAAAGAGATGGATCAATTTTTTCACGAACTAAAACAAGAAGGTATCTATGTCACTTGGAGCCATATTTTTGGGCAACAAGCATCACCCTTGGATGCACTAGAAAGCGGCTTTGTTGGGATGGGGCTGTTTTATGATGATGACAATGGATATGCTGTAATCAACGCTATACATGAGTTGCAAGAGCTAGCGTTTACACTAACAAAAAATATGCTCAACCATAAAAATGAATTTACTGGTCTACGTTATGCCGACGACCCAGCACTTGCGATCATAGAACTTCAAAACGAGGATAATGTATGGTGGGTTATGCAAGAATGTGCCGACAAGCATCCCACTTACCGCAAAATGATGAACCGCATGTTTTGCGAATGGCTACGCAAAAAATACGGATCCGCCGAAAACTTGACAAAAGCATGGGGCCAGGAGGCATTTCACGACAACGAGTCCTTAGCAGACGATACAATCTATTTTTACAGCAACCGGACGCTTTTTGGCAAAGAAGGCATGAAACAAAATGCCTATCGCCGCAAAAGAATGCTGGACAGTGCGCGCTTTGCATACGAAACGCAAAACGATTTTTATAGTAGGTTTATAAAAGAAATACGCGCCACTGGATACAAAGGGCTTATTATTGGTTCGCCTTGGATGGCTGGCGACGGTATGCCGCATTACTACAATGTGCATAGTGATGTCCTATGTGGTATCGTAGATCGTCACGCATATTGGGGGGGAGGTGACGAAGGTCATACGTTGGAGCTGGGCAAAATCAGACATCGTACAATGCTAGCAAAACCTGGTTCTGGCCTTTTGTCCATGAATGCTAGCCGCGTAAAAGATGTACCATTTGTCACATCAGAATGGATGAGTACAGAGCCTAATCAGTGGTTGTGCGAAGCACCGATATTGATTGCGCTATACGGCATGGGCTTGCAAGGTTGGAACGGCTCATTTTCATATTCTATAGACCATTTGCACAACATTTACAACGCAAATTATCCTGCACACATCGGCAGCTATCCTTTGCTTGCCCGGATGATTTATAGAAACGAAATCAAGCGCGGAGATATTATCGCATCCAATTGTATCGATATCGAATGTTTCCAAGAGCATGGATATGAAAACGAAGATTTCCCAGAACATTTAGTAGCCGGCGGCGGCGTAGAAATCAATTTCGGCAAAGGCAAAACCTTTAAGAACGAAGTTGGGGTTAGTGCTAAAAAAATCCGCTCCAATACAGGACAATTGTTGTGGAATTATTCTGACAATCCTTTTGTGCAGACGCAAACAGACTATACGGAAGGTTTTGTAGGTTTTGCAACCGACCAAGAGATGGACTTTGCACATACCCGATTTACAACCACCAATCGTTTTTGCGCTTTGTTTATTTCCAGTGCCGATGATGTACACCTAAAAGATTCTAAAAATCTGTTTATTACAGCACTAGCAAGGCATAAACATTTGGGTATGGAGTATTCTACCGATGAAAAAGAGTTGGTGTCCATCGGCGAAAAAGGGACTATTATTGCAGAAGGGGTCCATGCAAAAGTTGAAATCAAACGAAATGGCAAGTGCAAAGCATATGCGCTTGATGTAAACGGCAAAGATTGTGCCGAGATACCAACAGAGGTAAACGGGGATACAGTGACGTTTACAATTTCTCCAGAATATAAATCGTTTTGGTACCGCGTTTGTTTTTCGTGAAGTTAACTTAGAGTTTATGGAGCAAGCACAAACGGCAATGACTAATTTCGAATTATTTGTATATTATTTTAGCAAAAGAAGCTGTTCACATTATGTGACAGCTTTTTTGTTAGTACAAAATATTAATGATAATTATATTCATATATCTACAAAGAAGCACTAACACAATTCATAATATGGCATATAGTGCCAAAATTATCATGGCGAATCTATGCATATTTTGTGAGATTTGCCAATCTTGAGTTATTTTTCCAGTACATGTAGAGACTTTCTTCGGCTCTGGTAATATTATAAGATAAAACCATTTCGAATAAACGATTATACGTTAAGATATAAATAAACACGGCTGATTACCAAGTCGTTATATACAATTTATGATAGGGGATTTTACAATGAAAAAAGATAGCTACATGCAAACATTTCGTAAAACAATCAATACAACACGTTATATGTTAAGCTATGTATTGAAAGAAAGGTACGGGAGATTATACATATATATAAAATCTCTACTTGCTATTGCAAATGCATTAGTACCAATTGTGTATATTTTGTTCCCTGGTTTAATTATTAATGAATTGACAGGAGCTAATCGAATTAACATTGTATTATTGTATGTTGGTATATTAATTACTACTCCTGTCATTAACCGAATTATAAATGAACCTCCCCGCCGCAAGCAGCGGGGTATCTTTCTAAATGTGCGCCCCAAGGTGCGGGGAATATACCCGAAGAGATTCAAACATAACGACTATAATTTCCACATAAAAATCTCAAAAAAAGTGGTATGGTGTCATACCGCTTTTTTCGCGTGGATACTGCATTGTTGAGTTTTTGTAAAAATATATGTATACCCAAAATTGATAGGCAGTGTTCTATTTTTTGGTAACGAATAAAAACCTTGCGATCCTAGTGATTTTGGGGTTTACATATTTGACATACGATGACCTATTGCTTCATTTCTTTTCTTATATGCCAACTCAATAAATTCTGCTCTTTCATATAAAATATCTTTTTTATCATGATAATCGCAAAGCGAAATCTGCGAATAATTAGGAAAGTATGTTTCGAGTAGCTGTCTTTCTATTTCGTCTTGCGAAATTGACTTACTGTTGAACAATAAATGATCGACTTCGTACCTATTTTCATAAAAAACCTTTGATATCATTATCGCTCTATGACAGTCAAGGGGATCTTTTTCTGCGCACATTAGGACATGGGTATTGTTTTGACTCATGCTCTTTTTTATTCTATCAAACCCAAACAAAGCTATCCGACAACGAAAATTTATTAAAATCCAAAAATCCTTCACATGAATAAAAACGGGTATCTTCTTGGCGTGCGCCAAATTCGCTAGCATAACTGCTATACGAAATTCCACTAAGGTCAAGAAATGCCTGAATGTTTTTTTTGTTAAACTCTTTGTACCGCCCAGAGTAAGGGACACTTCGGACATCTACAACGACATTTATATTATTTGCTTTTAACACATCAACAAAGTCCTGAATAGCAAATCCCGCATACCCAATCGTATACAACTTGTTTACCATAAATAGTCACCTTCTCTTATTAACATAGCTTCTACAATTGCGCTCACACATTATTAAGCCGTTTTGCCTTTTGCCTGTATGAAAAAAATCCAAAGGCTTTGTACATAGCGTAAGTAATACCTGTACCCCATAATAAACCTACAATGTTTCCAGTCATAACATATAAACGGTCTGTCATAGGGATCAAGCCAACTATACCTGCCCAGTTTATAACCGTCATAACAGCAACCAAGAAAATACTCCACAAAAATGCCCGACCACATGATCTGCTTAGCTCAATATAATTATCTGCTGAGTGTGCTTTGTCACATGAGCTTTGTAAATTAGATGAAATTTGATCTTCGCGCAGTTGTGCCACTCGACGCTTGTTTAACAAAAATCCATCATACATAGCCCAGCAAAGTCCAACACCAGCACCTAAAATTGGCAAGAAAAAAAATTGTGGAAATGCAAAATATGATGCAGCGTAAATAGCAATAAAAATGAATGATACTACCACCCACCATTTGCACATATCTTGCATTTGTACGTATTTTTCTGCCATACTCGTGCTGTCTGTGTATATTGGTTTTGTGCTTTTGGGTGCCTTAAAATAGTGGACATTATCGATGCTGGTGACATATCCCCAATTGCTTGCGCTAAAGATATCAACATATTGTAAAAAGCCATCATCTTTTTTGCATATATCCGAAAAATCGATGGCATATGTGCAATCATCCGGCTTGCTGGCGCAAAATTTGTAATAACCCAGTTTGCTTACTTTTTCTAAAGCATATCCTTGTGCAGCCATATCCTCAAGCATTTTTATATCTTTATTTTCGTAATGTGCTAATCCATTGCCAAATTTGTATCTATATTTCTTCATGGCTATCCCTCCTTATTTTGTTTAATGCATTTTTGCCATACAAAGCATATCGCTCTCTTTTTTTGATTTCTACATCCAATGCTTCATATCCACTGTTTGTAATACTGTATACCTTTTTTAACCCGTCATCTTCTAATAATTGTATAAACTTGGCTTGTGTCAATTTTTTTAGAGTGGTATACAACGATGCAGGTCCTATGATTACATTACCTTCTGTCACCTCTTCGATCTTGTTCATTATAAGATAGCCGTGACAAGGGGTTGTTAGGCTTACCAATATAAGATAAGCCAAGTCTGTTAGTTGACCTTTTTGAAAATAATCCTGTTTTGGCAATAGATTCACCTCATATCGATTTACACTATATCGTTTATTGATATAATATATCATTGAACGATATATTCGTCAATGTAATCTCCTCCAAAAATACAACCGCGTTTATTAATACCCATTTTGCATCCATCTCCCTTTCTGATATACTGCCTTGGACATTTTCTAAGATTTTGTCATCGTTTTTGTATACATAAGGGGATGATTTCATGAAACTTTCTTTGGCTTCTTGGAATGTAAATGGTCTTAGAGCCTGTATGACCAAAGGATTTATGTCTTTTCTTGACAATGACTTTGACATAATTGGCTTACAAGAAACCAAAATGCATCCCGATCAAGCTGATTTTTCGTTCCCCGGATATTTTGAGTATTGGAACTCAGCAGAAAAAAAAGGTTATTCTGGCACTTTGGTATTGTCACGAAAAGAGCCTATTTCTGTTACATATGGCATGGATATCCCACAACATGACACAGAGGGGCGGATTATTACCCTCGAGTTCGAGAAGTTTTTTTTCATAAATGTTTATACTCCCAACTCAAAACGCGAACTTTTACGGCTTCCGTACCGGATGGAATGGGAAGATGCTTTCCGCGCATATATAAAAGGCTTATCAAAACCTGTCATAGTCTGTGGCGATCTAAATGTAGCTCATACTCAAATAGACTTGACCCATCCAAAATCCAATACAAAAAGTGCTGGATTTACACCACAAGAACGCGCCAAAATGTCAGAGCTGCTTGCGTCAGGACATATAGATACATTCCGTTATTTGTATCCAGACAAAAAAGAGGCGTATACATGGTGGTCTTATATCGGTCAAGCCCGAGAAAAAAATGTAGGGTGGCGGATCGATTACTTTTTAGTATCAGACGTATTGGCTCCATGTATAAAAGATGCAACAATTTACCCTCATGTATTTGGATCAGATCATTGTCCTGTAGGGTTAGTTTTGGAGGATTTATAATGAAAAAAATCATCAAATACCTAAAACCATACTGGCCTATGCTGCTACTAATGGTGTTTTTATTACTCGGTCAAGCAATGGCGGAGTTGTTCTTGCCAACTTTGATGGCAGAAATAGTCAACGAAGGCATAGTCCCTAGTATCGAAGAAGGGATTAATCCTACGCCTTTTATCTTGCGTACTGGTGGATTTATGCTTTTTATAGCACTGCTTGCCGGTAGTGCATCTATTACCGCAGCTTATATAGCGCCTCGTATCTCTGCCGGCGCGGCACGAGATATGCGCAGGGACTTGTTTGTGAAGGTCGAAAATTTCTCTCAAGGGGAGTTTGACAAGTTTTCTTCTGCTTCTTTAATTACACGCTGCACAAATGATGTTGCTCAAGTACAAAACCTTGCCAATGTGACCGCGAGACTACTTTTGTATGCTCCACTCATGGGCATTGGCGGTGTAATTATGGCACTTAGCCGCTCGGTCAGCATGAGCTGGATTATTGCTCTTGCTGTTATTGTGCTTATGGGATTTATTGCAATTCTTATAACCGTACTTATGAACAAGTTTAAAATTTTGCAAGAAATGGTGGATAAGCTCAACAAAATAGCCCGGGAAATCCTTCACGGCTTAATGGTTATCCGTGCCTTTGGTACCCAGCGTCACGAAAAAAAGCGTTTTGATAAAATCAATACCGACTTAAAGGACACCGGTCTATTTATTGGTCGAGTGATGGCTTTTGCAGGGCCGCTTATCACTTTTGTAATGGGTGGCACACAAATATTGGTCATATGGGTTGGAGCTCACCATGTTGCAAACTCTGGTTTGCCAATTGGCGACATGATGGCATTTATGCAATATGCCATGCAGGTTATTATCGCTTTTATGATGATGTCCTTTATGATTATTATGGTGCCTCGTGCATTGGTATCCGCTAGTCGTATCGCAGAGGTGCTTGATACAGATCTAATTATTACAGACCCCAAAAATCCAAAAACGTTTAGCGGCGAAAACACAGGTTTGGTTGAGTTTGATAACGTAAGTTTTAGATACCCGGGAGCCGAAACTGATGTAATATCAGAAATTAATTTTTGTGCGTATCCTGGTCAAACAACTGCAATAATAGGAGCAACAGGGTCAGGCAAATCTACAATGGCTAACCTGCTCTTGAGATTTTATGATGTAACCCAAGGACAAATCACAGTCGATGGGATAGACATCCGCCAGGTAAAACAAGAAGATCTGCGACAAAAAATCGGGTATGTACCCCAAAAAGGACAGCTCATTGGTGGCACCATTGCTTCAAATATCCGCTACGGGAAAACAGATGCCACAGATGAAGAACTAGCAGTAGCTGCCAAAGTTGCGCAAGCTCTAGATTTTATAGAAGAAAAAGAAGATAAGTACGAATCCGAAATAACACAAGGCGGTACAAATGTATCCGGTGGCCAAAGGCAGCGGATTTCTATTGCAAGAGCCCTTGCAAGAAATCCAGAAATCATTGTTTTTGACGACAGCTTCTCAGCACTTGACTTTACAACGGATGCGAAACTGCGCAAAGCTCTAAAAGAGCATACTGCAAATGCCACAGTGATAGTAATTGCACAACGGGTAGGTACTATTATGAATGCAGAACAGATTCTTGTGCTTGACGAAGGTAAAATAGTAGGTCAGGGTACCCATGAAGAGCTATTAACATCTTGCCCTGCTTATCACGAAATTGCATCCAGTCAAGGTACGATATAAGTTGTGATATAAATACGAGGAGATATTATGACAAATATATATTTTGTTCGTCATGCGACGCCGGATCGTTCGAAGGGTACAGACGCAACCTTCCCTCTAACCCCAAAGGGCCAGCAGGATGTGGCACTTGTTACAACCTACTTGCAGGATAAAAATATAGATGTAGTGCTTTCTAGCCCTTTTAAGCGGTCATATGACACCGTAGCTGATTTTGCCAATTCTGCTGGGCTTACAGTAGAAGTGATTAAAGATTTTAGAGAACGCAAGGTCAGTGATAACTGGATCGAAGCTGATATATTTTTATCATATGCGAAAAACCAGTGGGAAGACCACTTATACAAACTACCTGGCGGCGAAAATCTGTTAGAGGTGCAAACCCGCAATGTAACTGCGCTTATGGAGGTTTTGACCCGATATAGCGATAAAAATATTGTAATTGGTACTCACGGTACAGCATTGTCCACTATTATTTTACATTACGATTCTTCGTTCACATTTGATGAGTGGGAGGCAATGCCAATGCCCTGGATAGCAAAGATAACCTTTGATAACCAACAATTTGTCTCAATAGAAAAAATATGCCTGTTTGAGTTAAATGAGGTGAGCAATGTCTGATACCAACAAGAAACAAGAAACTAGACGCCATCATGGCAGAGGCGGAGTAGGTTTTGGGCGAGGGCCAGGTATGCCTGCAGAAAAAGCCAAGGATTTTAAAGGCAGTATGCGACAACTTATCCGCTATTTGGGTGCAGAAAAACCGGTCATGGTACTTATCGCATTTGTAGCAATAGTGTCGACAATTCTATTTGTAATTGGCCCATATATTTTGGGTAGTGCTACAGACGAGATATTTTCTGGTCTGATGCTCCAGATCGAAGGTCTTGGCAGCATAGATTTTAGCCGTGTTGCGCAAATTATGCTTATCCTGGTTGCACTTCAAGTGACAAGCATAGGTTTTGACTATCTTGCTGGCTTTGTAATGGCAGGTATTTCTGCACGCATAACATACAGACTCAGAAATCAAATGAGCGAAAAGTTTCATAAACTACCGTTTAAATACTTTGATAAAAACACTCACGGAGATGTACTATCTCGTATCACAAACGACGTCGATACAATCAGTAATACACTCAACCAAGGGCTTGGCACCATGGTAATGAGTGCAACACAAGTCATTGGCATAATAATTATGATGCTACTAATAAATCCTTGGCTTACCTTGGTTGCAATGATGATTTTACCCCTTTCTGGTGTATGTATGGCAATGATAGTCAAACGCAGCCAAAAATATTTTAAGATACAACAAAAAAGCCTAGGAGACCTTAACGGTCATATCGAAGAAATGTTTACAAGCCATCCTGTAGTCAAAGCCTTTAACGGCGAAAAAGCATCAATTGAGACATTCGACGTTCATAATAAAGAATTGTACTCTGCTGGTTGGAAGGCCAACTTTTTGTCCGGTATGATGATGCCTATTATCGGATTTATCGCCAACTTGGGTTATGTAGGGATAGTTGTCGTTGGTGGCTGGCTTGCCGTGAGAGGGCGTATCAGTCTTGGAGGTATCCAGGCGTTTATCCAATATAGCCGCCGTTTTGGACAGCCTGTAGCTCAGCTTTCTGGCGTTGCAAATATTTTGCAATCAACTGCCGCCGCCGCCGAGCGTGTGTTCGAGTTTCTAAACCAAGATGAAGAATCACCAGAATATCCAACTCCAGCAGCCCCCGAGCATGTCCAGGGTCGTGTGACATTTGATTCTGTCTGCTTTGGTTATGATCCAGAAAAGCAGGTAATCCACAACTTTACTGCCAAGGTAAACCCAGGACAAAAAATTGCCATTGTCGGGCATACAGGTGCTGGCAAGACTACTATAGTAAAATTATTAATGCGATTTTATGATATAAACGAAGGACGTATAATGGTGGACGATGTGGACATAAACCACTATACACGGGATGGCCTACGTTCCCATTTTGGCATGGTGCTTCAAGATACATGGCTCTTTAATGGCACTATAGAAGAAAATATCCGTTATGGACGCTTGGATGCAACAGAGGATGAAGTCAAAAAAGCCGCACAGGCAGCTCAAGCACACCACTTTATAAGAGCATTACCCGACGGTTATCAGATGACCATCAACGAAGAAGCAGACAATATCTCCGCTGGACAAAAGCAATTGTTGACCATTGCCCGTACAGTTTTGGCGAATCCAGACATACTAATCTTGGACGAAGCCACATCCAATGTAGACACCCGTACAGAAGTCCATATCCAAAAAGCAATGGACAACCTGATGAAAGGCCGCACCAGTTTTGTAATCGCTCATAGATTATCGACAATACGCAGTGCAGATATGATTTTGGTAATGAAAGAAGGCGATATAGTAGAGCAAGGCAACCATGACGAGCTATTAGCCCAAAGCGGTGTTTATGCTGACTTGTATAATAGCCAGTTTGATGTAA
>Ga0123355_10017807_pt1 | contig 11238 bp, 6 predicted proteins | sample TergutEmb28metaG_3_FD_89872 | JGI IMG/M metagenome (GOLD analysis project Ga0123355, IMG submission 89872) | Embiratermes neotenicus P1 segment gut microbial communities from Petit-Saut dam, French Guiana - Emb289 P1 | ecosystem: Host-associated > Arthropoda: Insects > Digestive system > Gut ...
TAAACGTTGCATTTTATATATTTATTCAACAAATATAGGTACTGAATATTTTAAACATGGTATATACTCTCCGTTTTTTACTCTTCAAAATGCAGTTTGTTTCATAATTCTGACTTATTTGGTTCCTGTTTTATTCACATTTTATATACAGTGTGTGATAAAATTAAAAAAATAATTCCGGCGCCAAAAGGTTAAGTGTTTTAAAGCGTTTTAAGTGGAAGTTATATCGGTGCATTTGTTGGTTAATAGCTGAAGAGATTTTGAACGTATTTGACAACTTCGCCATTGGTTTTGCCATGCCCATTTTATACGGAGACAATTCTCAGTGTGTACTTTCGCCCCCCCCTCAACACACTTTTGAATCAGCCGTTGTACGAGGTCCGACAGTTAAATAATGAGATTAATTTTCCCCTAGCTTTATTGGCAATACTGCATCCCACTAACACAGAAAACCTTTGACCTTGGTCCTTCCTCCATCACCATTTGCTGTGGCATGGCTTTGCAATGCCTCAGTGTGGAGTAGGTGCGTGACATGTGAGGTGTCTGTGAACCTTGTCATGGAAATGGAAGCACCGAATATCGCGCAGCGCTCTTCCATCTTTTTTTGTGTTAAACTCCGTGACAGTGCCAACGCAACACACGGAAAACTTCAGTAGGCCTTTGGAGATGATGCAATGTCAAGAGCACAAGTCTTTCGCTGAAATAAAATGTTTTCTGAAGGCAGAACCGTTTTTGAAGATAAGCAGCGCAATGGGCGACCATCAACATCACGGACAGGTGACAACACAGCACAGGCAAGAGAACTATTTCGATCTGATCGAAGATTAACAGTCAAAATGATTGCTGATGAAGTGAACATGAACTGGGAAACCTTTCGTTTGATACTGAAGTAGGAATTGGGGATGAGAAATATTTGTGCCAAGGTAGTGCCCAGGAATCTCACAGAGCAACAGCGGGGGAAGCGCGGTTGAGCGCATGTTTTGACATCCAGATGCATTACGGTGAGGCTGCAGCCTCCTTACTCACCTTATCTCTCACCTTGCGACTTCTTTTTATTTCAAAAAGTAAAATCGGCAGAAAAAGGAAACCATTTTGAGTCAACAGAAGACATCCACAGATCTATAAAGCATGTCCTAAAAGACATACCACAAACTGCTTTCCAGGAATGATACAAACAAGGGCAGCACCGCTGGAAAAGGTGTGTGCAGGCACAAGGGATGTTCTTTGAAGGTGGCCACATTGAAGTTGATAAGTAAATGAAATAAAACTTTTTTTGGAACCAGTGTCATTACTCTATTGTCAGACCTCGTGTTTCCATGAAGAGCGATCAAGGGAACTTACCCACTTGACCTGCCATCCATAATACAAGCATTACTCAGAACGAATTTTAATTTTGGAATGAGTACATTTTCCCATTAATTTAGTAATTAAAATTTTGTTGTAATATACCTTCTATATATATGTATGTATATAATGAATGTATATACATACGTATTGTGTGAAGGAAAATTTTTGTAGAGGTGTAATACCGGGGCCAAAGTGCGATCGGAAGGATTATGTCAATGAAAAATTCCACTGACACCATCTGATATCGAACCAGCGACCTTCCGATTTGTAGCACAGCACCTTAACCACTGTGCTACCGCGGTCGCCAGTTACGGACATAAGAGACTTAAAATTTGATTTTAGTTTGTTTGGGTGCAATAGGCACAGGAACTAACAGTTCATTATACTTCTTGTTGCCGAAATAAATATTTCGTACAAATTGGGGATCGTTCAAGATACATACACGTATTTGTACAATTTTAGCTTAATTGATGGATTGTTGGATTGATAAATACTAATTCTGCATGGACGTATAAATGGTGGGAGTTGGGGTAGCTAGTTGATATAGTAATTGGGCTGCGGGCTGGACGGGGTTCGAATCCCGGTAAGGAAGAACTATTTTTTCCCCCCTCAGAAGGTCAAGAGAGAGCATTGCGGCCCAGCCAGCCACCTGGTCCATGGGTACTGGGGTTCATCCCGTGGCCGGGGCATGAACCTAGCCACTCATTGCCATCTAGTACAGAGATTAAGAAAGAGTAGAGATATATTTTCCACTGCCCTCTACCTATATGGCTTCGTGGCAAGGGAAAACTTTACTTTGCTTTTACCTTTACGTTTACCTTTATAGTTACAGACGTAATAAATAAAAGGTAAATCAGTCTCATTACAGGCCCGCAGTTCGCAGAGGGTTCCAGGAAGTTAAGGTTCAAAGATTACGTGACGATGGCCCATGATGGTGGTAAGATTGTCAGCCTTACGCACCGGCCGCTTTTAGACCGAGGAAATACTCCTGGTACTCATTTCTGTTAGAGGCTGAGTCGACCCCAGGGCCATAGTGCGATAGGAAGGATTATGTCAATGAAAAATTCCAATGACACCTTCTGGATTCGAACCAGCGACCTTCCGATTTGTAGCCTTAACCACTGTGCTACCGCTGTCCCCAGTTACGGACATAAGAGACTTAAAATTTAATTTTAGTTTGTTTGGGTGCAATAGGCACAGGAACTAACAGTTCATTATACTTCTTGCTGCCGAAATAAATATTTTAAAGAAAAACAAGGGTGGTAATCTCTTCCCTCAGAATTTCCTTGTCTCTTCTACCTAAGTATTCAGTTACATTGTGTGGCTGAAAACCTTTCTGTCTTGCAGCAAAACTAGAAAGAACTGTTAAGTATGAGTGTACTAGTCCAAAGATCATTTAGAAGCATTGCAGTATTTGTTTACCGTATCTTGTTAGTCACAGTAGGCAGTGATAACGTAACGTTGCTTTATGAAACAAATGTCCCACAACGTACAGCGTTTGCATTGGAGAAGATGTTGACACAGGAACATTGAGCCAGCGTCAACATCAGCGTTGTAAGCCAGCAGAATATCGCACAAGAGATTGTAATCTCTGAAATCTGAAGAAATGCACTATCGTGTTTGTGTCTCCATAGTAAGGTCGGTGACATAATTATTAAGAATTACTTTAATGTCATGTCCGAATATCGCGCTCGGATAATCATCTTGATGTAAATGCTAAATTCAAGACGCAGCGACTTCTTAAAATGTGGGTTGTTTTGAGATAGTCAAGTAATTCTTTGCTATTTACAAGCCGCAACTTCTATTGCTGTGGTCACAGCAGCTCGCCATTACACGCTACGATAATGTGAGTCACGAGCTCAAAACACCATGCTTCTATAAGATGCAGTTTAATGTTATCCTCACATCTATGCCCAAGTCTACACAGTGGCGCATATCTTGCAACTTTCCGACCGTATTTTTTATGCATTGCTAATTTACGTTTCGTGCTTCACGTCCAGACCATATGAATTTAGTCGAACATTATCATGATGTGTGTGCATTTTTTATCGTTTTTGTTTTGAATATTATGTATTTAATGATGCATTCCGCGTCTGTTACAACTGCGACTGAATTTTGGATCCATAGAATATAAAATGTATGTATGTATGTATTACGTACGTACGTACGTACTTATGTACGTATGTATGTATGTATGTATATATTTACGTACGTATGTATACACACATACATACATGTAATATTTGTATCTATATATGCATGTACGGATATTTAGAGTTCAACAAACAGACTGTGTGAGCTATACATATCACCTGAATAGTGGCAGCATACTCCATCTTTTAGCGAACGGATTGGTATGTGGTAGAGAGTGAAGACCACCTTGTTGTACACGTTAAAGTTTGGGCAGGGAACAAGTGTATCTCTCACCAATTCTCGCGTGAAGAAATACTGTGACCAGGGAACAGAGACGGGCCAATACGGAATGTGTGTCGTAGTCTTCAGAGTTCTGCAATAACTCTGTGACACGGGGCGTTGCTGTACTGTCCACAATATCTGTACAGGCTTATCAGGTACCTCAGGTAGTTTAATAAACTGAGAGTAATCTTACTGTATCGTGCACATTTTGGCGCAATCCAACTGCTTGACTGTTGCTGTCATTAGGCCTCAAGCCTACTTCAGAGTGCTATACAGCACACCATAATGTAGATTGTGACGTCATATCGTTACCGTGTTTCGGAGCAACCTACATCTCCATGTTCTTTACCTGTCTACTAAAGTTTTCATGTGCCCTGTCTCTTGCAAGAAACAAAATAATTTGAAGCAGTGGCGTAGATGAGGTTATGGCACAGCTGGCGGCGCTGCGTTCGCTACAACGAACGGAATACTTTAATTTGTTGTTGGTTCTTTCGACACAAAAATTCCGTCCTCTTGATAGAGTGCTGCATTCAGAGAGATTTGGGGGTACCTTCGCTGGTGTATGTTAGGGACTTCCGAATGTCGAGTCACGGATGGCCCCCCCCCCCCGGCCCATGTTATACAGCACTGAATCGAAATTAATTTTTACTGGCATATGACTTATTTTCGATTGATAAATTTTTAACGACATTTGGAGAGTTTTGCGTCTTTGTTCTTCAGGGTTTAATCAGCCATCACTCTTTAGCCTACTTAGACCCCGAAGATGATTACGCAAGGCTCGTCAGAAACGCCGTAGTCAAAAGTACTGCTACAAACACAAGTCACAAGGACAAAACTGATCCACTGTAAGTGAATCTTCGATCTCTAGTTCACAGGGTCACTACGTTAATCCAATATTTAATCCGACAATTAGGGACTAACACAGTGACAGCTTATTGACTTGTCAATTCAGTTTGGATGATCGAGTGCACATGTACCGCAACATGACACGCGTAGGTGCGTAGTACTTGTAATATTGCTGGAAGTGTGCAAATTGAAACATCTTTGAGAAAAATCATCTCTATTCACGAGGTTTTCTGTTCTATACTACGCATTGCAGTTCTTGGAATATTCGAATAGTTTTATTTTGGGTGTGTTACATTGTACAGGGTTATGGTTCAAATATTTCACGAATGTCAAAATCGACGAGAGCTTCTTCCAGGGCGGATCTCATCTTCTCTGCTAAGAAACTGAGTACATCCTTCTCAAAGTAGGACTTTACAAGATTGGCCAATTCATTCACAATGTTGTCCAAAGCACCGCCTCCTTGAACTTCGATTGCAGTGTGGCTGAATAGGAAAAGAGAGTGATTTAAACAACGTGTTTGAGACGTACATAGCTGGATTAACGTGTTATGAAACACTACCATTCAAATGACAGTAAATATTTTATTCATATGAGATAAGACGCTGCATGGATGGTTAACAGGTTCCTCTGTTTCGAGGCAACGTAATGTGTTTATCATCAGGATAGGGAGGTCGCTGGCTCTTTGTGTCTTTAAAATACATTATGCAGATTTATGCTTAAAGTTTTACAAGCCATGGGTGACTGCTTGTGCCATCTGCAGTAACATTTACAAACGTTGAATTCTGCCCACATTCTACACTTATGTGTCGTGTACGATGTTGACAAGAAACGGGGATTTTTATATTTATAAGTATTAAGAGATTAGTCTTCATAAATATGTACGAAGTGTGTTTTCTTTGAGTAAGAAACTGGATTTTTTGTACAATTTCGATTAGCGTTAGGCGTCAGTTGGTTGATCATAATTAAACTAGTCAGTACTTGCTATTTGTAAAGCCGAAGTTTTGTCATCAAACTAACTCTTGTATCCTCTATTTATTACTCTTTGTGTAAATAAATAGCAATTAGGTAGAAGTTTCTAACTTATTACAGCAATAAGTGATAGGTATATGGGTCATGGAAGTTACAGTTATCGTCTTCTCTACGAAATGTTCAAACAAACTTTGATTATCTTCATTAAATTACCTTGAGAGTGATGCTAATATTAGTGCTAAGCAGGTTAGATCCTTCGAAGTATAGGATATTTTAAAACTGTCGTGACGATGATGATGATGGGGAGGAGGAGGATGAGGATTATGATGTTTCTCCTAGTTCTTTGCTGGGATTAGCGTTAAGGAAACTATAGGCCTTCCGCCTACAGTGTTGTGTGTATTTCTGATTTCTAGAGTACACACTAAAAAGCGCATAATTACAAAAACTGTTTTTCGACCTAAGAATTACAACTTACATTCGAGACAACGCGTTCACAAAATGCAGTGACATAGGGTAATTTTGACCATTGTTTCTCATATTATTTCTACTGATCTGCGAAGTATGAGAAGTGACTGCTCTCATCAGAATTTAATTGGCCTACTGAAACAATTTTAAATTTTCATTAAAAATGCGCATATTTTGTTGCGTATCAATTTGATATTACATCACTGTTTAGTGTGAGGTGTGCTATGTCTGAAACGTAATTAACATCAATTGATTTTTAAATAGGCAATACCTAGGTTACTACTTAATGCGCAGCGATTTTTAATGTACGTACCGAACCGCTATAACAAAAGCCTTATTTAATGGTGTGTATTACGCACAACTGTGGGGGTAAAGCTTAACTTTAAAGGCCCCGTAGTGTTCGGAATTATGGATGTAACTTATTAGCGAAATAGAAAATACCAAATTCTACAAGAATAAAATTACAAATTCGAAGTAGGGAGCAGCCAGAACATTAATTATTATTAACTGCATAATATATCTTACGTTGCGTTGAGAACTCTGAGGGTCGACAGCGTTGTCCTGTAACTGGCTAGGTCGGCAGTGAGATCCACTGCAAGTCGAAGGCCTTCTGCTTTGCCTATAATTTCTCCAGTTGGCTGTAATCCCAGGACTGTAACACGATAGTCATAATTTAGCTGGAAGAAGAGCAGAATTAAGTTCTGATTAGCGGAATTATTCAAGTCCTGTGTATATAAATGTAACGGTATATTCAGAGTGGATCAGTGTACTTAAGCGTATAATCATAGAAACAATGCTACACAAATTTTCGCGGAGAAACTAGTTCTCTTTTCACAGCCAAGAAATTCGCTGCCTTTTGTATAAGCGGAAGTTTCAATACTGTGTTTACAATCATCTGCTGCAGAACCATCTCAATACAGGTGAGACCCTCACAATCTCTTACTGTTAGATCCGCTTTAATATAATCACGTGTCATAAAAAATATGATTCAGAGTTGAGCACATTGAATGAGAGACCTGGATGTTTAGCCTATTTTAATTCAGATAGTTTCCTTGCTTTAAAATAATTATTGTAGATAAACGATGACGTATCTTGGTAGCTAATCTGTTAGTACTTGGTCTTACTGTATATTATCAGTGAGTATCTGTATTTGAAGTTGTGTTAAATAATAAATATTTGCACCATTTGATAACAACCTATACAACGATTATCAACTATATTTTTTAATGGTGAAACTGAAAGTCATTAACTCACAGGATGTACAGGGTGAGCATAAAGTCTTTCCCTGATTACAAACATTTATTACAAGAAAACTACTGTACGTGGAATACAAACTTTTTTTTTTCAAAATGTAACTCAAGAAGCTTTTTTTTTTATTTACAACACATTAGTACACTTCAACATGTGCTCCCTTTGTTGCACGGAGAACGTCTAATCGCTAATCAATTTCTCTCCACGTGTTCTCGAACATGTCTGCAGTTATTGTAGCAAAAGCATCCGTTATTCTTGCTTTCAAATTTGTAATATCTGGAACTGGTGTCGAAAACACGCGGTCCTTAACATACACCCATAAAAAGAAGTCAAAGGGGGTGATATCCGGCGATCGTGGTGGTCAGGGTGTCGGACCATCTCTCCCAATCAACCTGTTTGGAAATGTTGCATCCAAAAACCAAATGTTACAAATGTTACAATAAACACATGACATAAAATTTTAGAAATTAACTTAAGTAATGGTAAAAAAAATATGTTTGTATTCCACATAGTTTTCTTGTAATAAATGTTTGTTATCAAGGAAAGACTATGCTCACCCTGTATAACTGTGAGTCCATTTTGTTTAACACAGTTTATTTTAGATTGGTTTTTAAGTGAATCTTATGTTTATTGGACCGTACATCATTGTGACAGTTAAAGAATAAAAGACCAACTTGATGTCACTTGCTATTTTATTTCACTTCTTATATACCCAACATGTTTCGGACATTAATATATCCATCATCGGGAGCTTGCGCCTGATGATGGCTATATTAATGTCCGAAACATGTTGAGTACATAAGAAGTGAAATAAAATAGCAAGTGACATCAAGTTGCTCTTATATTCTTCAACTATGGTTTTTAAGTGTTAGAGGGTTTAACTTCAAAATCTCTGAACGTTCAGGTTACTTGTAGTTACTGTCTACAGCTGTGATGATGAATGTATTAGTAAAAAGCAATTCCTGGTCAGACCATAAGGATTCCAGGAGGTTGAGGCTCCCATATTTCTCAAGACATTCGGCACATGCAGGTGCTAAGTTCAGCCCCACACATCGGCCGCCCTTATCCCCCCGGAAATATTCATGATGCTGGTTTCTGTTAGAGGATATGTCGTCTCTAAGGACATAGTGCAGTTAGAAGGATTATGTCAGTGAAAAATTCCAATGACACCATCGGGAATCGAACCCACGTCCTTCCAGCTTATAGCGCAGTGTCTGAATCAACTGTACCATTGCAGGCCCAACTAATATATTCGTGGTTCATTGTAAATTATAAGCTCTTGTAAGTTGGAAATAATAGAGACAGTGTTTACTGTGCGTTATGATATAATATTTAACTGCAGTGCAGGTTAATTTCGTCTTTAACCCTTATCCTGCTAAAGTGGAGAATATGATGAGGTCCTAATAATGCCAGCAAATGGCAGATGGAATGTAACTCGGCGTTTAAAGGGTTAAAGGGCTAATGTATCTGTTTCCTATTTTTGAATTCTAAACCTAGATCCAGAGGTATGTAGGTAAAGGATGTTTATAAGGAATTCAATTAAAGAATGAAGACAGTTGAATGACGGTTCCCCAAGTCTCAACAGGCGTCTATAAGCCTGCATCACTGTGAGACTGAGTTCTCGGAATTGATTGGTGATCATGTCGGGAGTCACGTAACTTACGATGAGATTGTTGAACTCGATATCTGTCGTGATGTGCACCAGGTCTCCGTCGATTTGGACGTGTGCCTCGCCATATCGAAACGCTGTCGTTAAATGTCGCATCCAGCCGTTTGTTAGGTAAATAAATCCCTCAAATGTGGACGTGAAGATTATCTGAAAATGTGAAGGCTACGTTATGACCTTCGTTAGAGGGAAAAGTAGGTGTACAAATCTTGTGCGACTGTGGTGTCGGGAGGATTTGTTTTATTCCTTCTTTTGAGGTGGAAGAATTCTGAGCTTGTTCGGGAAATGCAGTTGTGGAGAAAGAATTTAATAGCGCATGACTTCGTTACTGAATATCTCCAGTTTATGAGACTTGAGTTGCTTATAGAAACCACTAGACTTCGAGCTTGGCATCTTATATCCACCGTAACTTTTTCACTCGAAATGAATAAAGAATTAAATTATTTATCTTAAATTAGATTTAATTGCCAGTTAATCTGAAGGATGTCGTATATGTTATTAACAGCGGTGTCAAGTATGTTGTTTTAATTTAATTTATGGCCGACAGTTTCTGAGCGGGTTAATCGTTTTGAACTTACTGACGGTATTTTTATTGCTGACGAATCGTGAATTTCGTAGGATGGTAACAAACACTATGATAAATCTTCATATTTACTCTCGTCTTGCTATTTGTGATCATTTTTTACTATTCTGTTTACCAAACTAACCGTTAGAGTGAATATAAACATACTGGATTATTTGAGGTTGATTACTTCGCTCTTCTCTTATAGTTAGGCCCAGAAAGCGCAGTCAGCGTTGCGACTGGCTACGAGCTAGAAATTCCCGGGATCAAATCCCAGTGGGGGGCGAGATTTTCCGCATACATCCAGACCGGTCATGGAGTACACCCAGCCTCCTGTACAATGAGAGGCTGGGGCGTGGCGTTAACCACCCTCTCCATCCAACGATGAGGTTAAAGAAAGAGATTGCCTCTACTTTCACTCTGCGTCTTCGTGTCCTATTCTAGGACGATCTTTACCTCTAACTTTACGTTCTCTTGCAGAATAGGATGACCTGTTTGTATGTTATTGATTATTTCAAACAACATTGTCGTCCGATAGGATGTGACACCGTGGTTTCTGGTAGAAATTTATCGATGTTTTGGAGGAACACATTGTCTACTATATAAAATGAGGATGGATTTATCGTGTTCCTCTTCAGCGTCTGTAAATTTGTACCAGAAAATATGGCGGCTCATTACTTTAACTGCATTCTTTTTGGTCACCGCCGTGACAATCTTAAATGCTGCAGTCATTTGCTTTGCACTTTGACTACTGAAACCTCATGAGTATGTGCTGTATGCCGTAAACTTTTGCAAGAATTCACAGGGGTACAAACTGAAAAAAAAGGAAACTCACTCATAACTTATAAAATTTTATAGATATATAGATGTGCAAAATATTTCAGTTTTGGCGCAAAAACAAGATATGCGAGAGCACAAAGCACGAATATTTGCTATTTTGTTTATGATTTTTTTTTCGTCCAAATGTTTTTTCCTTGCAACTCACCACATTGAACTTCTGTGTCATATCAGGGACAGCCAGCGGGTCCAAAGAATGTTTTAGGGCATATTTTTTCAGCAGTTCCAGCACACTATCAACAATTGCGTTGGCGGCAGTTCTGAGGCCTTCAGTAATTTCGGCCCGATTCCTTCAACAGAAACACGAAGATTTATATGTGTAAGTTGCGCTCTCAAATTTATTGCATACTGTCAGAGAGGCTGTGATACTATCGATGATATAATTGTCATCACATATCGGAAATATAGGTGAATATTCTGAGAAAGAGACTCTGATAATATCAGTAATATGTTATTCTGGCGGTCTCTGGCAATGTCGATAATACACATATAATGACAGACTGACAATCTCGGCAATATAGATATCATGACAAACTCTGGAAATGTCGGTAATATAAATATTTTGAGACTCTCCGAGAATATCGGTAATATACATAACCAAACGAAGAGACTGTTACAATATCAGTAACTTAAATATCCAGACAGGTATGGTCTAGCACTATGTACGATGCAAATATCCAGGCAGGTATGGTCTAGCACTATGTACGATGCAAATATCCAGACAGGTATGGTATAGCACTATGTACGGTGCAAATATCCAGACAGGTATGGTCTAGCACTATGTACGATGCAAATATCCAGACAGGTATGGTCTAGCACTATGTACGATGCAAATATCCAGACAGGTATGGTCTAGCACTATGTACGATGCAAATATCCA
>Ga0123355_10017808_pt1 | contig 11237 bp, 9 predicted proteins | sample TergutEmb28metaG_3_FD_89872 | JGI IMG/M metagenome (GOLD analysis project Ga0123355, IMG submission 89872) | Embiratermes neotenicus P1 segment gut microbial communities from Petit-Saut dam, French Guiana - Emb289 P1 | ecosystem: Host-associated > Arthropoda: Insects > Digestive system > Gut ...
CCATTAAAGCGGCACGTGAGCTGGGTTCAGAACGTCGTGAGACAGTTCGGTCCCTATCCGTCATGGGCGTAGGAAATTTGAGAGGATCTGTCCTTAGTACGAGAGGACCGGGATGGACGAATCACCGGTGTACCTGTTGCAGACCAACTGCACCGCAGGGTAGCCGCATTCGGAACGGATAAGCGCTGAAGGCATCTAAGTGCGAAACCGACCTCAAGACTAGATTTCCCATTGCGCAAGCAAGTAAGGTCCCTTGTAGACCACAAGGTGATAGGTGAAAGGTGTAAGCATGGTAACATGTTCAGCTGATTCATACTAATTGACCGAGGGCTTGTCTTACTATCTTCCTCATCTGCGCAATTTTGCGCTCCCTCTGGGTTATCCCAGCCTTCCTTTCTCCATGTCCAGTTTTTAGGGTGCGGGAAATAAAAATATGCCGGGGTGTGGCGCAGCTTGGTAGCGCGCCTGATTTGGGTTCAGGAGGTCGCAGGTTCGAATCCTGTCGCCCCGACTGACCTTTTATTATGTTAAGGGTTATATAATTATAACCTAACAGAATAAAACAATAGGAATTTGTACCTGTAGCTCAGCAGGATAGAGCAACAGCCTTCTAAGCTGTGGGCCCGGGGTTCGAATCCCTGCAGGTACGTTAAATTGTGCAGAAAATATGTATAATTTATGTAGTTCATGGTGGGCGTAGCTCAGCTGGTTAGAGCGCCAGATTGTGGCTCTGGAGGTCGCCGATTCGAATTCGGTCGTTCACCCTTATCCGAAATACGGGTTGTTAGCTCAGTCGGTAGAGCATTAGACTTTTAATCTAAGGGTCCTGGGTTCGAGTCCCAGACAACTCATGAGAGTAAATTAACAGCGTTCTGTAAATTAACAGGACGTTGTATTTTTATAAAATATTGAATGGATGGTATACTTATGCAAAATTATACTCAATGTACCACGGAAGATATTTTATTTGCTCTTCAATTGTTTGACCACTTTGATATCGTATCTAGCTTAAAAGAAAAAACAGGGTATGCTATTGCGCAAGATATGTTGGATGGTGTAGTTGAATTTACAGAGCATGAGATTGAGCAAGTTGCTAATTATAAAAATGTATCGGTAGAGTTTTTAATTACAAACGATGAAAAGTTCAAAAAATTTACATCGAATGGAATAGGTACAAAAATTATGATTGCAACAAAACTCATACATAGTGGCGCTGATATAAGCTTTGTAGCAGAAATTTGCGAGTTATCATTAAATACGGTAAAAGATTTAATAAATTAAATTAAAAAGTCGAATATGGGCGTACTGTCTGCATTCGACTTTTTTGTATATTTTTGGAGGAATTTATCATGAAATTATTTTTTGAAAGACCGGCACAGGATAATAATGACGGTTGGCAGAATTATTCATTCCCAATTGGCAATGGTTACATGGGTGCAAATATTTTTGGGCGTATTGACAGGGAGCGGATTCAACTTACTGAAGAATCATTATGGACAGGTGGGCCATCGGCTGGTGTGGACGGCATTGATTTTGCAGATTATGGGATTATTGATAGAGAAGGCAATATGTTAAACCCATCATATTACAAAAAAGCTAGAGATCTTGCACTTGCCAAACCTGGTGATATTTCACCGCCGGATACAAATCTAGTGGCCAGTAAAGATTATTCCGTATTGTATCATATGCTTCCAAAAGAACGCGTGAGGCTTGGCGCGTTTCAAAACTTTTGTGAATTGTATTTTCAAATAGGCCATGTACTAGAAGGAAATACAGAATATGAACGTTCTTTGGATATAAATACTGCCGTGTCTGAGGTTAAATATAACTATCAGAATGTGGTGTATAGAAGAGAGTATTTTATTTCATACCCAGCTAGGGTTATGGCTGTTAAATTTACTGCCTCTGAGAATAGTAAAATATCGTTTACGTTTAACCCAACAATACCTTATGTGATGGGGCGGCGAACGGGACAAGTTATAGCCGATACCAGCAACGGCCTTGAAATGTCTGGAGAATTATTGGGAAATGGCTTACGCTTTGCCGGTTATTTTAAATTGGTCAATGATGGCGGTACGGTGACCACGGCGACGCTTGACGATGACGGAAACTCCGTGATACGCGTCGACGGTGCTGATAGTGTTGTAGTTTATCTTTCCTTAGGTACAGATTACACAGCAGATTTTGATAAAAAATATCGTACAGGTATTGACCCCATGCTGGCAGTACGTAGCCGCGTAAATAAAGCTGTAGCTACAGGCTATGATAAGCTGAAAGAAGAACATATAACAGATTACTCCGCTATTTTTTCACGGGTAGAGTTATCGCTTGGCGGTAATGAAATTAATTTACCCGCCGATAAGCACCTAGATGCCTATCGAGAGGGTAATGACGCAAAACTAAAACGTGCATACGAAGAACTGTATTTCCAATATGGGCGATATTTGCTGATTGCCTCATCACGTGAAGGATGCTTACCTGCAAACTTACAAGGAGTATGGAATGTTTATAAAGATCCTTGTTGGAGCAGCGATTACCATTTAAACATTAACCTTCAAATGAATTATTGGCCGGCGAACAATACAAACATGAAGGAAACGCTTTATGCGCTCGTTGATTATGTGGACGCGCTACGCAAGCCAGGCCGGCTGGCGGCTGAGCACATTTACGGTGTAGCTGCGAAAAATGAAAAAGGGATAGAGGCTGGTTGGGTTGCACATTTGTCTTGCAATATTTTTGGCTATGTCGGATTTATGAACCCGCATATGCTTATAAACAATAGCGGGTCGGGATATTGTCAATATTCACCTGAGAGCGGTATGTGGTTAATACAAAATGTTTATAATATGTACCAATATTACCCGGATGAAAAATATTTGCGTTCAAAAATCTACCCAATGTTGCGCGAATGTGCCTTGTTTTTTAGCCATGAGGAGGTTTTAGTTGATGACCCTGTAAGTGGCCGCAAAGTTATGTCACCCACACATTCGTCGGAACATGGTCCGATGTGGGGTGGTGGAGCGTTCCAGCAACAGCTCTTATGGCAACTGTTTACGGATACGATAGAAGCTGCGGAGATTCTTGATATTGATGAAGAACTTCGAGTAAAATTAGCTTATTTATTGCCGCTGCTTCGGCCTGTTGAAATTGGTGAAAAGTCAGGTTTAGACGCTACACCAGGTATTAAGGAGTGGTGGTGGGAAACGGCTTACGGAGAGTCGGCGGCAGGCAAAATACCTGCTTTTGATCCTGGTCATAGGCATAACTCGCACCTTGTTGCCTTGTATCCGGGAAATATTATCACAAAGGATACACCGGAGACGATGAACGCCGCAATATCTAGTATGAATGCGCGTGGAGACGGCGCGACTGGCTGGTCCCGCGGGATGAAAACATGTCTCTGGGCGCGTACAGGTGACGGAGACAGGGCGTACAAAATCTTCCACGGCCTCATTACGGATGCGACGTTGCCTAATATGTGGGATTACCATTACGGCCTTGGAAATCCAGATACAAGCATTGGCATTTTCCAAATCGACGGCAATTTTGGCGGTACGGCAGGTATGGCAGAGATGCTTCTCCAAAGCCATGCTGGCTATATAGAGCCGTTGGCCGCGCTTCCGTCTGTTTGGCCGTCTGGTACGGTAAACGGCCTTACTGCACGTGGCGGTTTTGTGATTGATTTGAAATGGGAAAATATGGAATTAAATGAAATGACGATTACCTCTACTGTTGGAAAGCCTTGTATCATAAAATATAAAGGCAAGGAAATTAGATTTGCAACGGAAAAAGGGAATAAATATATTCTGGACAGGGAGCTAAAACTTATATGAACAAATTGAACCTTAAATTATTATCATCACTTGAAAAGGTTTTCCTCACGAAAGAACCGACGATAGAGATAACGAATGATGATTTGGTGTGCCTTAAAAACGAGACTTTATCTTTTCAAATCGGATATATGGCGGATGAAACGGGGTGGGCGCAGTATATTTTAGGGCGCGTTGATATTAGGTCAGCTATAACTGATAAGATTAAAGTGAGAAGAGTAGAGCAGGTTCCGGTAACTTGCCCAACTAACGGCCAGCACGATGATAACTATATTTCTACAGAACCTGGTTTATACCCTGACGTATTGGTAGACGCGCCGGACAACCGCGTACAGATGCTTAAAAGTAAATGGTCATCTTTATGGGTTGATATAGAAATTGACAAGGACATGCTTGCCGGGGAGTATGAAGTTGACTTTGCGTTCCAACGTCGCCTACATCAGAAGCGGGATAGCGGGTTTGAGGATATTGCAGTTATATCCGTAAAGATAAAAGTTTTGGATGCGGAGCTACCAAAGCTAGATGTGTGTCATACAGAGTGGTTCCATTACGACTGCTTGGCGAACTATTACGATGAAGAAGTGTTTTCGGACAGATTTTTTAGTATTTTTGAAAATTATTTGCGTATATATAAAAAGCATAATATAAATATGCTGCTTACGCCGTTATTTACGCCGCCGCTGGATACGGATGTTGGCGGTGAGCGTAGGACGGTGCAATTGATCGGCGTAACGTATGATGCTGACGAGGATAAGTACACTTTCGACTTTAACCTTTTTCGCCGCTTTATTGGTTTGTGCGAGAGTATCGGCATTGAGTTTTATGAAATGAGTCATCTATACACCCAGTGGGGCGCAAAACACGCTGTAAAGGTTATGGCAGAGATTAAAAAAGACGGCATTGTACGCGAGAAGCTGGAACGCATTTTTGGTTGGGAAACATCCGCTACATCGGATGGATATAAACGCTTCCTGCGTGAATTCTTAGTGGAGCTTGTGGCGGAACTTAAGGGGTTAGGAATTGAAAAGAGAACATATTTCCATATCTCTGATGAGCCGTCTTTAGATCATTTAGAAGATTATATAGCCGCCAAGACACAGATTATTGATATTATCAAGGGTTTTCCAATTATCGACGCCCTCAGTAATTATGAGTTTTATGAAACCGGTGCGCTGGCGAAGCCGATTCCCTCAAACAACAAAGTGCATGACTTTATTGGCGGCGGAGTACAAGGCTTGTGGACGTATTATTGTGTTTCGCAATCGCGGGGTGTTGCGAACCGCTTTATCGCCCAACCCGCAGCAAATAGCCGTATCTTAGGCATTCAGTTATATAAATACGGTATAGAGGGCTTTCTTCATTGGGGGTTTAATTTCTTCAATTCCGTTTATTCCTTGGAGCCGATAAATCCTTTCCTTGAAAATGCCGCATTTCATGCGTTTTTGGCGGGCGACCCGTTTATCGTCTATCCAGGCGTTGGTGGTATGCCGCTTGGCTCAACGCGATTGATGGTCATGAACGCCCTTATGCAAGATGTGATGGCGTTTAAGCTCTTAGAACGGCTTACCTCAAAAGAGCATGTGCTTGGCATAATAGAGAAAGGTTTAGATACTGAAGGTATCACATTTACCGCCTACCCGCGCGACGCGGAGTACCAACACCGTGTGCGGCGGGACGTATACAAAGAGATAGAGCTATATATTTAATGTCGCGGTAAAAAAATTCCGCAAGGCAACTTGCTTTAATGTAGATATTTTATTATTGATTGGAGTGATGTTTATGAAATATTTAGGCACAAACATAAACACGCGGAGAAAAACATCTATTTCTCCGTAAATTAAAGGAGAATTTTATGAATAAAAGCATCAACCTCGAAACGTTGGCGCGTGTGTTGAACAAAATGCACAATCAAACGATCGTCTGAACAAATAAAGGGTGGGTCAGTAAGCGGCGTATGGCTCGTAACGGGTATGGCAGAAACCGATAAAGGCGATAAGCTAGCATATAAAGTTATTTTAAAGATAGTGGAAAAGGCCAATTGCCCAGTTGATCCAAATACGGGGCGGAGGGAATATGATTTATATAGATCGGATTTCGGCAAGCTACTAACCGGTACACTCCGTTGGCCGGAATGCCATCACTCGGAAATGAACGACGATGAGAGTGAAACATAGTTATGGTTAGAATATATCGACGGTGTATCAGGAAAGGATTTGACGGTTGATATGTTTGAGCGTATTGTTTATGAAATTGGGAGGTTTCAAGGCAAACTATACGCGGAGCAGCCTCCCGAAATACGAAATATCTATAATCTAAGCAAACCTAACATAAAAAAGGGATATTTCCATATTAACAGGTCGCGGGATAAACGTTATGACTTCATACGTTCCAATAACTGCGGTATTCCGAAACATTTGCGTAAAATGATTATTGATATGGACGAAAACGAAGGCCAGATATGGAGTAGGATAGAACAATTGCCGCTTGTGCTTTGTCACAGAGACGTTTGGATGGAGAATATATTTTATTCGGACGGAAAAGTTATTTTGATTGACTGGGACACATTTGGATGGGGTTATTTAGGTGAGGGTATAGCTAATCTGATAGTGGACGAAGCCGATTACGAATACATGCTTGAACGTTACCAAAGATGTGTTCTGGCGTATTATAGGGGTTTTTCGGAATACGCTGATATATCGGCAGTTTCCGATCACTGTATATTTGAAATGGCACTTTTCATGCAAGGTTATAAACTTGTTGGCTGGTATATGGATGCGCTAAATGCAAACTTAGACTGGGCAAGAGAGTTGAATTTGAACACCTTGCAAAAGATTTATGAAATGAGGGAATTGATTTAATTATACTTGATAAATTTGTTTAGCAAGCGGTGGGCCGGTGAAGTGGAAAACTTTGTCGGCCAGTTGCTCCGCTTCCTGCTGGTCGTGCGTAATTAGGATAGTTAGGCGGGTTTTGCGGTTCCTATCTATATAAGGATATATGCTTTCGCGCGTTGCGGTGTCTAACCCTGCGAAAGGTTCGTCCAATATTAGTAAGTCTCCGCCATATGATAATGCACGGGCAAAGGCCAACCTACGCCGCATCCCACCGCTTAGCTCTTCGGGCAGAAATTTTAAATCGTCGGCAAGGCCGACTTTATCAAGCCACTCTAAAGCAATTTTTTTGGAGAGCGGCTTGTTTTTTTTATCGAGAACGGCAAGCATGTTTTCAAAAACAGTAACGCCGGTAAGCAGGCGGTCTTCCTGAAAAACGATGGATAGCTTTGTATGGTTTGATATAATCTCGCCGCCGTCCGGTTTTGTTAAACCTGTGATGATACGTAGAAGCGTTGTTTTTCCGCAACCGGATGGACCCATAAACGCCACGATGCCGCTTTCGGGAAGCTCTAGTGAAAAATTGGAAAGAACAATTTTATCCCCAAATGATTTTGAAATGTTATTAATTTTCATGAGATATTACCCCATTTACCTGATAAAGCGTGTGTCGTTAGGTTTAAGAAGAAGGCTATAAGTTTTTCCAGCAAAACTGATAAAACTATTACCGCAATCGTCCACGCAAATACGTCGGCGGTAAGGAGAAAAATGCGCGCCGTATAAATGTTCCATCCCATTGTGCCCATAGGGCGTGTTAAAACCTCTGCGCCGATAGCTGTCTTCCATGCCGCGCCCAGGCCTGTGATTAATGCTGAGGAAATATACGGCATTAAGGACGGTAGGAAAATATAGCGAATCTTTTTCCGCCATCCAAAATTAAAAACTCCACCCATTTCAAGTATTTGTCTGTCAATAACTTCTAAACCAGCGAAAATATTTGTCCAAATTATGGGTAAGATCATTAGAAATACTATAAAGACGGGTATGCGTGGGATGAGCATCCAAAATAACGCCAAGATTATAAGGGATGCGACAGGTGTGGCACGTACGATATTTAAAAATGGTTGGAAAAGATACTTAAGGAAAGTAAATTTGTGGGTTATAACCGCCAAAACCGTGCCGACCCAAACAGCGTGGAAAAAGCCTTCCAGTACGCGTAGCATGGTTGCACCGACTGCGCTCCAAAAATACGCGGTGCCGCTAAGCTCCAGTAAACGCATAAATGCGGCTGAAGGCGAAGCCAAAATGATTTCACGCCCGACATAACGGGCGGCAAGCTCCCACACAAGAAGCCAAAACAACAGTGCAATGGTTTTTATGAGGAATTTATTCGATAGAAATGACGTAAAACGCTTCACTTGGCAGATTGCCTCCTACAGATACAGGGTTTGCGTCGTACATAACGGAAAGGAACGATTGAGCGAGAACACGCATTTCCTCACCAACTATGTGTACGAGGTTTGTGTGCGGTATGGCTATACGAGCCACGTGTGTTGGTACAATCTCCAACCTTCCGATGATTTCCGCCGCATCGTCGATATTGTTATTGGCAAAGTTGATAGATGCTTCCTGATCGGCCAAAAAGCGTGCTACGGCCTCTGGGTGCGCCTCCAAAAACTCCGTACGTACGACGACGGCCGTCATAACCATTGTTGAGCCAGGGCTTACAGCCTCCCATTCCTTCGTGAGGTCCAGTGCGATTTGCACAGCCTGATTCTGTAGGGTTACGGTCGTTACAAAAGGTTGGGGGAGAAGGGCTATATCAATGTCACCAGCAACCATAAGCGCGGCGACTTCCGTATGCTCTGCCCTAAAGGCAAGTTCGACGTCAAGACCCGGCATAAGGTAGTTTTCGCGCAATATATGCTCTAACGCAAATTGAGGTATGGACCCTTGCCCGGCTAAGTTTACGGTACGGCCGCGTAAATCCTCTACAGTTTCAATTTCGCCCGTATTATCAAGGATAAAAAGTACGCCAAGGGTTTTAAGCGCGATAAGGTTTACGTCGATGCCATTGCGGTTATACAGAATGGATGCAACGTTAGTTGGTATCATTGCGATGTCCAGCGTTCCGTTTATTAGGCCGACGGTCATTTCATCCGGTGATCCGCCGAGAACGAAGTTGTAGATATTTTCCGTCTCAAAGCCTACCCAGAGCGAATGCGAAGGGTCTTCAGCCCATTCCATAAGCGGCGCAAGCCCCATACCAGTTGGGCCGCGCAGCGCGCCGATATTTACGACAAGCATACCGTCAACAAGCATAGGTTCTCTGCGGCAGGCGGTAAATAAAGCGGCGGTAAGTATAATTGCCAATGTTAATGTTATGGTAATAATTCTTTTCACCTGCATACCTCACTAATTGCATAGTTTTTCCAAATATTTATAAACTGTTTCATAATCTAAACTTGCAAGCTCGTTAAGCGAAAACTCCATCGCCGCGGCTTTTATAAGTTCACAACCCAGGAAGTAGCCTACATCGCTGTGTCCTTCGTAGCTTACCCAATCACCAAAAAAGTCCTGTGCGCTTACTTCATCATCAACGCGGTGGCGGAATTCTTGGAAAAGCTCCTGCCGGTTTGTGGCGCACCAGTTTTTCCATTCCTTACCGTATTGGTGGTAATAGTCCATATCACCCATAAGTATCTGCTCGCAAAACATGGCAATGCCTTCGTAATAAAGTTGATTCAACCATTTTTCGCCTGGTGATTGCCTTCCCCAATACAATGTGCCGACGGCCATATGCCATACGTGCCCTATTTCATGGTATATGAATGCACGCATCTTTTCGCGGCTTTGCCAAGAGAGTTCAACTATTTTTTCGATGCCAAGCAAGATAACGCGGCGGCCGTCAATCGTCGTAACCCAACCAGCACCGTTGCATAAACCTAAATATAAAATAACGTCGCAATCCACAGTTTCACCAAGCCCAGCCTCGCATGCGGCGGCAAGGTTTTGTGTCACGTAACGAAAGGAATCGCGCACTTCGGAGACGGCACGCTCGTTAGATAGGCAGGCATTTATGATGGGTGTAACGACGTTTTCCAAATAATAATCCGCCGCGTTATCCTTGCATAGTGTGGGTAGGCTAGGGGAAATCTTAGCCGCATATCCTTCCCAATCCCGCAAATTGAATCCCATGCTAAAGTCCGGTAAATCTGTGTATGTATCAATAAACCTCAAAAAATCCCTCTCTCATATATTGATGTATTTTTCTGATGGCTCATTGATAATACCATATTCCTGCGGATATGTCAATAAAAGCATTTTTAACGCTAACATTATCCCGTCAGCAATAATTTTAGACATCTGCATGATAAATGATAAACGCGTACTTTGGAGTATTACGCGGTGCGACAAAATATCACAGCCATTATCGGTGTTATACGTGTTTACGATACCAGTGATAAATATGTCTCCAACGGCTGGCAGGTCTTTTTTTAACGATGCGCCTGGCAAAATCGGCCCCTTGCCAACATTTATTTTGCCGACATTTTCTTCGCTCCCAAGGCAGGCATCTATGGCGATGTGCAAACGTTCGGCTTTGCGTTTTTCCAATAACTTTACGGTGTCCACGAGGTTGGCGGCATGAAGCGGCTTTTTTAGTGTGCCAAAGATACGCACGCCGTGGAATGACGACAAGTGCAGGAGTGAATGCTTCACCATACTGCCAACAAGCGGGCCAAGGCAGTCGCCAGTTGCCCTGTCCGTGCCTATACACAACAGGTCTATGCCTGCTCCATTCTTTATACCGCCGGAGCAAAGCTTATAAATTTTAAGTCCAATTTGTTTGTATTCTTCCATATCATATAGTATTTACCGTTTTGTGTAAACAATGTCGAAATTAAAATGTAAATTTATGGACTAGATACCATAATATGGCAAAATTATATTGATAAATATGGTATGCTTATCCCAAAAATAATTGGGAGGGCAACAGGAATATGCAGGGATTTGACTTACCAACCAATATTCGGCAGATAGGAGGCGTGGACGACCGTTTGCGTATTTACGTGGAGGATTATGCCATCAGCTATCTTAAGCGCTTCGCGGAGCTTGGCGGAGACAGTGAGCGAATGGCGTACCTTATCGGTAAATATATGGTGATTGATAACCAGGCCTATTTATTTGTATGCGGCGCAGTTCAAGGCAAGTTTACGGCACGTGAGGATGGTGCGGAGACGTTTACGAACGAAAGCTATGAACATGCCAACATGTGCTTGTCAAAGTATTTTGAGGGGTATGAAATCGTAGGATGGGTGCAGTCTCAGCCGGGGTACGGAACGCGCCTTAACCCGGTGTGCGGTGATTACCACATGAACAATTTCATAAAACCATACCATTGCCTGATGGTTATAGATCCGCAGGAGAAACTGGAATCCTTTTACCTTTGGGAAAAGAATATGTCAGAAATGGTTGAGGCCAAAGGGTATTTCGTTTATTATGATAAAAACCGTGGCATGCAGGACTATATCGCGGATAACCGTCTCACCGGCGTACGCGACTTATCTGGACGCAG
>Ga0123355_10017809_pt1 | contig 11237 bp, 8 predicted proteins | sample TergutEmb28metaG_3_FD_89872 | JGI IMG/M metagenome (GOLD analysis project Ga0123355, IMG submission 89872) | Embiratermes neotenicus P1 segment gut microbial communities from Petit-Saut dam, French Guiana - Emb289 P1 | ecosystem: Host-associated > Arthropoda: Insects > Digestive system > Gut ...
CCGGTTAGATAACCCCTTTATCTCATACTTGGAAATGTACGAAAAGGAAGTAGAATTCCTACGCATAGATTCAGACCTAACCGACGCGCTAAAAGGCGAAGGGGAGGAAGAAATCCACGTCGACTTGCAAGACTATTTCCGCAAAATAATAGGCAGCGAAAAACTAGGGGTAAAACTCCAGCCCCTTAAATCCGAAGGGGTATCCGCTGTAATACTCCTAAGCGAGCAATCCCGACGTATGCAAGAGATGTCAAAAATGTTTGGCGGTGGAATGGACATGCCGCCAGGTATGTTTGAAGAAGAACTGACCTTGGTGCTTAACCGTAACCATAGCCTTGTGAAAATGTTTGTGGACATGCACAAAGAGATGAAGAATGATCAAAATGTGGAGCTAATCGCCCAGCAGTTATACGATTTAGCCATGTTAAGCCATAAACCACTGCCAAACGAGCAGATGAAACGGTTTTTGGAGCGGAGTAATAAAATTATGGAAATGGTGGCTGGGGTATAAGGGTTTATATTAAGCAGGGTTCCACTCATAAAGTGTTATTTCAAAATAGGAGCTGCCAAGCATGGTGGCTCTTATTTTATTGTAGCAGCATCTGCCAATTGTGAAATCTAGCCACAGGACAAGAAGATTATTGCAAAAATATGTTGAAGCAGAAATAAATATGAGCTTTTTTGTACTTTACTGTTGACAAGTCAAATTAAATACCATATATTACATATATTACATTCACGTTGCTATTGGTATCTGTGAAGGGCGGGATGCTTATGAGAGTTTAGATATACAAGCAACCTCTGCTGTAGTGGGAATGCGGCTCCCTTGCTCACTTTGTTCTAACAATTGAGCCTATTGCAGAGCTTCAACTTGCCACAAGAATCACGATTTTCATTTTACAAAGGGTATCAGTTACCCCAAAAATTTCGTACCAGGGAGGATATAATATGAAAAATAAAAAACTTAAGTGTTTATTGCTATCACTAATAATGCTGTTTGCATTAGTAGTGCCTGTATCTGCATCAGCGATATACGACCACGAAACTGATGTCTCTACATTATCAATGCCATTTACAGAATCCTGTTGTACATTGAGCGTGGATGTTACATTGGAGTTAATAGCAGATGGCAATGAGACTGATTTCTCTGTATTTTCAATGCAATGCCCAATAAGCTGTGGCAACGTGTGGACAGATATTGCGACAGTCAATCTCGAAGCAACTGCTGAACGTTGCCTCGGCAGCACCCGAACAGTAGTAATGCGCACCTGTTTACATGTAGGCTGTGGCAGAGTAACTTGGTCCACTTCATATAGAAATCTACCTCATAATTTTAATACACCTATTCCTAATCCTGGCGGAATTCAGTGTGGCACTTGTAGATGGGTTCGTTTTAATTAGAATATCTTATATGTCTCTTATAAATGCAACTATTTTCTCTTCTCAACATCAGTAGTTTGCTAACCTACTTTATGCGAAATCACGAATACGAGTATATAGATTCTTATTACATCTGACCCCTTGTCATACCAAAACGTGATTTCGCATGAAGTTTTATGAAAGCAGGTGGCCTTGTGGCAGTAAAAAAACACGCAAACAGAATCCCAAATATTTTCTTTAAATCCCTACTGCGCCAACCCATTAAATTAATTATCCTTGTCGTTTTGATTGCTGCAACAACATTTGCAATCACCCTTCGGGTGACAGAATTCTTTATTGTCCAAAATGAAATAACACGTATAGAAGGGCATTTTCGTTCTATTGGCTTCTTAACACCAGTTGGTAGTTCAGATGAACATTGGCTACATACCCCCTTGGACTTTACAGATGATACCTGGCAAGACCTAATAGAAAACGACGAAACGGTAGCATTTGTAGACAGGCGCTTAATATATAGGTTTTTTTTTACTGATATAATGAATACCTTTATTGAGGGACAAGGTCTACCCGCCATCTTCACAGCATCTTTGCTCGAAGAAACTTCGCACTGGCAATTCGAAGGAAATATGGAGAGCGCTCCCATGCCAGGTGTGACAGATTATCTTATCAAACATCTTGTATCAGTAGATGTTTTTGCCGCACATCCAGAGCATCTATTACCAGGGCAGGAAATGAAGCTTCTTGTCCCTTTATCAGTAAGTGATGATCTGCAAACTTATGGCATGGAAGTAGGTAACACATATTTACTGCGAACTATATTCGATTCCAGCACATTTAGGTCAGTGGTTCATGGAAATCGTGATGTGCGATCAATTCCTACTAAAGATTGTACTCCTGTTTTGTTGCTTGTGCCATTGTACCGTGGCGGCGACGTTTATTTTTGGGATACTGCTGATGCTGGTTTTGATTACGCCTTATATAGCTTGCTCCCTGAAATTGAAATGGCGCGTGAATTCCATACTTTTATGTCGTTACGTACCACCGTTGACGGCAGCGCATCATACCCGAATCAAGGTTTTCATGGCTACAGGCTCCTTGATGGTAGATGGACAAATTATTCCGATTATATTAACGAAAACCATGTGGCAGTGATTCATTACGTTTTTGCCAGAATGCGCGGGTTAAGCATTGGCGATACTTTACGCATAGCCCCAACAATGGGGAACGATGAGCAAGCCTTATCTCTTGAAATAGTTGGTCTTTACGATAGGAACAATAGAGGCAATGATCCCCCAGCCTCTTCCATCGGCGGTGGAGATATTTTTGTACCAGCCTCCCTTCCGCTGTATGGCTTTACTTTTATGGATAGTATTACATCTACCCCAGATGACAGTCTTTTTAGCTTCGTTTTAAACTCCCCAGGCGACCAAGATTCTTTTATCAGAGACATGGCACCAACCTTACGCAACATGGGCTATGAACTTGCATTTATCCCAACCTCCTTTGACAACTTTATCTCTGTGGCAGACCCTATAAGGCAAACCTTAGTCCTTAATATTGTGCTTTTCTCCATATCCAACGCAGCTGCGCTATTACTTATTGCATTTATTTATATGCGCATCTCTCACAAAAATTTTGCATTGCAACGGGCACTGGGCACACCCAAAAAAGTAATAATGCGTAAATTAGTTTTGCCGATTATTGCGTTTATGCTGCCGGCTATAGCCATCAGTACCGCACTAGCACGGTTATACGCAGTTTCTACCGCAGAGGCCACATTGGCTAGATTGCAGGTACTTGAAGAACCCTATCTAATGCATGACGGCGGCATCACCATGTTTAACCCTGTTTGGCTTGCAGGGGGTATCGCTGTTGTGACCATTATAGTTGTATGTGCCTTTGGATATTATTTATCCAAAAAAACTATACTGCGACTACTGCAGCAAATTGGTAAATCATAATATGGATAAGACATTGTTCAAAAACCGGGCTAGATTCGTTTACAGGCATATAATCCGTTCCCCTGTACACACAGGACTGTTGTTTGGGGTTTTTGCTTTTAACGTAGTGGCTATTGCGTTTTTCTTATATACCATCTCATCCAATAACTCCAGGGTGGATTATCTTTACCATAATACACTGGTAACAGGCAGTATTGTACGGCAGGATACCCTTGCCGTAACAACTAAATCCATTGAGCCTCTGGTATCTGCAGGGGCGGTAAGTCGATTGCATGGAACCGGCTTTTTACAAGATTTATATTTAGAGATACTTGACCAACGCCATGCAATAGTCTCAAGCTTTTTATATTATGAATATTATGACGAAATTCTTGCAGGCAACCATAACAATTACTTGAGAAACCGAATTTACAATATGCTTGTCATTAACGATTTCGACACCTTTGTGCAACATAACGAACCCGATTTAATACAAACGATTGTACCGGGGGAACCACCTTTCAGAGGCCCCTTGGTAATAGAGTTTGCAGAAGGGTTTTGCAATGCAGACTTGAAAAATAGTAGCGATACAATCCCCATGTTATTTCATACGGCGTTTTTGGAGCGGTATGGCTATAGCATTGGGGATTATTTGTATGCATTTAATATGTCTTATGGTACATTTTTGCCTATTCATGTAATAGGCTCAATTATGGGGGGACACCCCTTAAGTTTTGGCAGGTTCCCAGAAGTCAGCGTCCCATTTATGGTAATGCATCATGATGTATATCTTGATATCTCAACTGTAATTCCAGGATATGCCACAGTTAAATTTACGATAGACCCAACCATGAATCATGAACTGGATTATTTCCGTTCAGAAGTGGAGGGCTTTTTGGCGTTCTCCCTTTCCCGAGCCAATGAAAGAGTTCCCATACGCTTACATTTGGACGACCAGGAATTAAGATACATTGTAATCCCGCTAGAGCAGAACTTGAACCTTCTGCGCCAGTTATGGCCTGTAGTTTTAACCGTAACATGCCTTTTATCTGGTGCAGTTTCTTTTTTGTTAATGATACAAAAAGCCAAGCTTGCGGCAATTTTGCGTGTGATGGGTACTTCTAAAAAACAAACACGACTTCTTTTGCTTGTACAGCAAATTATTATTTGTGTTCTAGGAGTTGTTATCGGTGGAGCCATTGGATTTACTATTGGTTTCTCCTCAGGTTTTTTCCTTGCTGTTGCATTAATCCTTTGCATTACCGTTATAAACAGTTTAATAAGTATATCCCTGATAACTAACCGCCAGCTATTAACTTTAATTCAACTAAAGGAGTAAGATTTGTTATGCTAAAAATCGAAAACGTAAGCTACAGATACAAAGGCAGCAATAAGGATGTACTAAAACAGCTAAATGCCGAATTTGAAACAGGAGAGGTTTATGCCATACTAGGTCCTTCCGGCAGCGGTAAAACTACACTGCTTTCTATACTTACAGGGCTGGATAGCCCAACTGAAGGTAGTGTTTTCATAGAAGGAATGAATATAAGTGAATTGGACATGGATATGTACCGTAGGGAAATGATTGGGATGGTTTTTCAGTCTTTTCTTTTATTTCCGTTACTTACAGCGGTGGAAAATGTAAGCTTTACTTTAGAGTCCAGCGGAATTGACAAAAAAACAGCAAGGACAAAAGCCAAAACACTACTAGACAGTGTTGGTATAACCGATGACAAGTATAAACGCTACCCTTCAAACCTCTCTGGAGGCGAGCAGCAACGAGTCGCTATTGCCCGCACCCTGGCTTCAGGGGGAAAAATCATACTTGCCGATGAGCCAACAGGCAATCTTGATGCGGAAAATGGCGAGGCAGTAATAGGGATTTTGAAGAAGCTTGCCTGCGAACGAGAATCTTGCATAATTATTGTTACCCATAATTTAGAAATTGCAAATATAGCAGATGTTGTGTACCGCATATCCGATGGCGCTATGGAGCTTGTCGTTTGATTATTACTATAAGGATTGTGAGATCCCATTTATCGAATAGTACAAAAGCGAGCCCAGCACACATTGACATTTACTGATACATAACATACAATCTTCACATCGATATTTTTGGATGCGAGGTGACTATGAAAGCAACTCATGCAGCAAACGCCAAAATCTTCAAAGCCTTTTCTGATGAAACCCGTCTGATGGTATTGTCGCTTTTGCAAGATGGCGAAAAATGCGCTTGCCAATTATTAGAGCAAGTCAGCATTGGTCAATCTACTCTTTCTCACCACATGAAAATCCTCATCGAGAGTGGAATTGTGACCCCACGCAAAGAAGGGAAGTGGACACATTATTCCTTCAACCATGCCGGTTGCGAAAAAGCAGTTGATTTACTTTGCAATCTTACATCTACTAACATCGATGCATCCAAAAATGAAAAGAGGTGTTGTGAGTGGCTAAAAAATATAGTTCCCAAAAAGTCAGTTGCTGTTCAACTGATGTAAGCAATTCTGTTATGGATAATGGTGTCACAACCGTTTCATCTACCTTATCACTATGGGATATTGCTGGTGCTTGGAAAGCACGCTGGGGTATAGGCCGCATGGAATACAAAATTAATCCCGGCTTATACGCAGTAGGCGCCCCAAGCGATAAGGCCCCTGTATTAGTAAGCGCAAATTACAAGCTAACCTTTGACATATTGAGGAAAAATCTTAAAGGGCTGGGTTGCTGGCTTTTAATATTAGATACAAAAGGCGTCAATGTATGGTGTGCGGCAGGCAAAGGTACTTTTGGAACAGATGAATTAGTAAATCGTGTTGAAGCTGTAGGGCTTCACAAATATGTCGCTCACAAAAATTTGATTCTTCCTCAACTAGGCGCACCCGGCATCAATGCCCATGAGGTGGCAAGGCGCACAGGCTTTTTAGTAACATACGGCCCCGTTCGGGCAGATGATATCCAAGCCTTTATATCTTCCGGCAATAAAGCAACAAAGGAAATGCGCCGCGTAAGGTTCACATTCAAAGACAGATTAGTCTTAACTCCTATGGAAATTGTCCCTGTCATGAAAAAAACACTACCTATTTTGGGTGCGGTGCTAATTACAAACCAGTTCGCAAAAAGGCCCTTTGATAAGCATGATTTGGCTGCATATGCCGGCGCTGTACTCACAGGTTCGGTGCTTACACCGCTGTTACTCCCCTATATCCCAGGCAGGGCTTTTGCTTGGAAAGGGTGGCTCTTAGGGCTTTTGGGGACAGTAGGCTACATGGCAAAGTTTAAACGGTTTGCGCCTGGCAATCGTGTAATGGCATCCGGGCAAATGTTATTATTCCCAGCCCTTTCTTCATTTATCGCAATGAATTTTACTGGAGCATCAACATATACATCTCCTTCCGGCGTAAAAAAAGAAATGTGCAAAGCACTACCACTAATTCTAGCAGCAGGAACAATAGGTGCCACCTTAATGCTTTGCTCTCATCTTTTTGGAAAGGGGAAGACTAGATGAAACACAAGTATTTGAAAGATGTTACAAGCCTATCGATAAATATAGATATGTGCACTGGCTGTGGAATGTGCGAAACCGTTTGCCCTCATGGGGTTTTTGAAATTGCAAACAATAAAGTCGCTACTGTGGACAAAGATTTATGTATGGAGTGCGGGTCATGTGCCATAAACTGCCCAGCTAATGCGCTAACAGTAACCCCAGGCGTTGGATGTGTAGCCGCTTTTATTGCGGGATGGATAAAGGGGACAGCCCCTGTTTGCGGCTGTGTAGACGACATCTAGCTTACACCTACACCGACTCCCTCTCCAACAACTCATAAGGCACATAATTCATAGCTTTAAATGCCTCATCTTTTGATATGGCAATAAGTGTATCCACCGCAATCCGCCCCATATTATGAAAATCTTGCCGCACTGTAGCTATTGAAGGGCTTGTGTATTCTAAAGCCGCAAGGCCGTCGAAGCCCACCAAAGCAATGTCCTCGCCAATCCTTAAACCTGATTCATTAATTGCACGCATTGCACCCAAAGCCATAAGATCACTTGACGCAAACACCCCTTGAATATCCCTGTGAGATTCAAGGGTTTTTTTCATGTTTTTATATGCCATATCCTCATTAAATTCCCCTGGGATGATAATTATATTCTCTATTGGATAGCCTAGGCGGCTCGCAGCCTTTAAAAAACCTTCTTTTCTATGCTTAGTAACATCTGCATCTGGGGTACCCAGTATATGGCATAATTTTCGCCTTCCTTTTTTATACATTAGCTGAACAACTTCTTCTGCCGCTTTTACATTATCTGTTGATATAAACCCAGCTCTGGGATTTTGATGTTCGATGTCTATAAGCACACAAGGGAGCGGGCTTTCTAAAAGTTCTGCTAAATAAGGGTCGTTTATGTCTAAGCCATGGACTATAGCACCAAGTAATCTGTGATATTTACAAAAATCTACATAGTTGTATGCCTTTTTTTTGATTTGCGTAGTAGTAAACAAGGTCAAATCCATATCCAGCTCGCTTGTGCGCTCTTGTACGCCGCTTACTATACGAAATATATATTCATCCTTTGCAGAGTGGGTGTTTAGATTATTCACAATAAGGCCAAGATATGGCTGCACACCACGAGAAAGCTCCACCGCCGATTTACTGGGGATATATCCTAAGTCACCGGCAGCCTTGAAAATTTTTTCCTTTGTTGCTTCCGATATTCCATTGTAATTATTAAAAGCTTTGGATACGGTGGATATATTTACCTCTGCCAACCGTGCAACATCTTTTATAGTAATCATAACAACCCTCCACGTTACACAATTATAGTACAAGTCACTAGAATTTTGTCAAAAAAACTTGCTAAAATTTATCTTGACATGGCAGAGCGCTCTGGTTATAATCCACAAAGAAAGCGCTTTCCATGATGTTTGGAGGGATGCACATGCATCTAGTCAAAAGCACCAATGGCAACATTTCTCTCGAGGTTTTAAACACAGGGGATATCCGCAAGCTAAGTGCCGGGGATATTATGATTAACCAATTGATTGCCACAAATCTTGAGCATATGGCTCATAATCTATATCTACGGATTAAAAATAACCGTGGAGAAATTTTGCATTGCATCCCACTCATAGGCCGGTATGCCGATGGCTTTGGCATAGCAGACAACCAGGTTATTTATAATGGCTGCGTACATGACATAGAGTATACCGTATACCTTAGCATGACCGATTCTGCCTGGTTTTATGATGTATTCTTAAAAAACTCTAAAAAGATCGTTGACCTTGTTTACACCCAAGATATTGGTTTAGCAACCGAAGGTCATGTTACCAATAACGAAGCATATAACTCTCAATATATAGACCATAAAGCCTTTGAAACCCCTGAAGGATATATACTCTGCTCTCGGCAAAACCAAGGGCAGATGGGTGGCTTTCCCTTTGTACAGCAGGGCAGTTTTGGGAAATCGGTGGCTTTTTCCGTAGATGGGTTCCCTTTCTTTGGCTTGGAATATAAATTTGACAATAAAATTAGCGATTTGAGAAGCCACAAGCTAAATAATCGAATATACCAGTACGATTTTGCGTATTCTGCACTTCAAAGCGAAGATATATTCCTTGGTGGCACATCTCACTATACATTTTACGGCTTGTTTAAGCCCAATTTGCCTACCCAGATAATTGAGCCCGTATCTGTTCAAGAGGTACAGCAGCTGCACAATAAACTCACCTTTGAAGCGCCATTATCCTTTGTAAAATTCCCAATAGAAATCGACCTTTCAAACACAATATCCTCTCAACCTCTTTCTACTGAAAATATTGAGAAACTGTACCCTGCTCGTTCTCATGAGGAATACGAAGGTGACAAACTCCTGAGCTTCTTTACCAGCAGCGGAGAGCATGTTGTGTTAATGGAAAAAGAGCGCCATGTAGAGCGCTCACATGGGCACATTATTACAAGCTTTACCAATTCCCCCTTTGGCACAATGACCTCCACCAACTGGATATACGGTGTGTTTGCATCACATGTGGCCTTGGGCAACACTAGCTTTAATAAGCTCAACACCAACTGCCGCAGTGGCCTTAATGTAGCAAAAGCCTCTGGGCAACGGCTTATGATTAAAAAGGGTGAGGCTTATGAACTGCTGACTATGCCCGCCGTGTATGAGATGGGCTTTAATTATGCAAAATGGCTGTATGCACTGGATGGAGATATTATCGAAGTACGGTCGTATATTGGCACAGATTTGAAGGTATTAAAGCTTGAGGTGATTTCCCATAATGGAATTTCCTATGATTTTCTTTTATATGATGTGCTTGAGCGGGGAGTAAAGTTTGAAAATAAAGGCAACGTTATCCGTGCAGTGTATGAACAAGGCACGATGACAAACAATGTATACCAAAACTTAATCTTTGAAATGAGTGTTGATGTACCTTGCAGGGTATTTGATGATAGTCGCTTTTATCCCCAGGCGGGGACGTTGGGTGAGAATTTGCTGGCAATCGAAATAACCGCTTGCGATAAGTTTACACTGCGTACTGTTGCCGCTTTGGACGGGGCTATAGAAACCGCCGATACCTCTTTCGAAAAAGAAAAAGAATTGTATCGTGCAAAATTATCTGAGGGGATTTTAGGATTTCATATAGAGCTACCTCAAGACAAAAGAGAGATAATCTTAGAGCAAGTCCGAAACTACAGAGGTTGTGCAGTCTTTGATAACGTATCCAAGTTTAATCACCTAGCCTTATGGTTTAGCCACAATGCCCGCATCCACTACGCCTCGCCTCATGGCCTTGAGCAATATACCGGGGCGGCTTGGGGCACACGAGACGTATGCCAAGGCCCATTTGAATATTTCCTTGTCACACAAAACTACGATGTCTGCCGCAAAATACTGGAAACCGTATACCGCCATCAATATTTAGAAAATGGCAACTGGCCTCAATGGTTTATGTTTGATAATTATAATAAAATCCAACACCACGAAAGCCATGGGGATATTATTGTTTGGCCTCTAAAGGCTTTGGCAGCGTATCTTTTTGCTACCGGGGACTACGCAATATTAAATGTTCAACTCCCGTACACCCATATCAACGGTTACGAGTTTACAGTAGAGACAGAGCCTCTTTTCACCCATGTAAAACGGCAGATAAACGCTATAAAGCAGGATTTTATTTTAAACACCTTCTTGTCTTGCTATGGCGGCGGCGATTGGGACGACACTTTGCAGCCAGCAAAACAAGAATTGGCAAATAGCATGGTAAGCGGTTGGACTGTTTCCTTAACATATCAAACCTTTAGAGAATTTGCCGAGGCCATTGAAGGTTATGACAAGTGTTATGCAGAGGAATTGTTTAATTTAATCGCCAATATCAAGACAGATTACAATAAATATTTAGTAAAAGACGATGTGGCAGCAGGATTTTTATTGTTTGATGAAGGAAGCAAAGCCCCGCCTAAATACCTGCTCCACCCATCTGACGAGAAAACAGGCATAAACTATCGCTTATTGCCCATGATAAGAGGGATGATTAGCGAAATGTTTACACCAGACCAAGCTGCTGCTCATTTCGAGTTAATAAAAAAACATCTGTATCATCCAGACGGCGTACGCCTTATGAACACAACATGCACTTATCGCGGAGGCGAAAACCGCTATTTTATGCGGGCAGAAACCGCTGCCGCGTTTGCAAGAGAAGTATGCTTGCACTATGTACACGCCCATATCCGTTTTATTGAGGCCATGGCTAAAATCGGAAATTCAGATGAAGTATGGCAGGGGCTGCTTAAAGTAAATCCAATAAAATTGGATGATGCTGTACCCACCGCGGCTCGCCGCCAAAGCAATGTATATTTCACCAGCAGCGAAGCCGCCTTCGAAAACCGCTACGATGCAATGGAGAATTTCCATAAAATAAAA
>Ga0123355_10017810_pt1 | contig 11237 bp, 13 predicted proteins | sample TergutEmb28metaG_3_FD_89872 | JGI IMG/M metagenome (GOLD analysis project Ga0123355, IMG submission 89872) | Embiratermes neotenicus P1 segment gut microbial communities from Petit-Saut dam, French Guiana - Emb289 P1 | ecosystem: Host-associated > Arthropoda: Insects > Digestive system > Gut ...
TGACAGACGGATTCGATCGTCTTGAGCGCGGCGACTACCGGCCGATTGCGGACATTCCTGTCCCCGAGCTTGCGCGCGTGGCCCGTCAGTTCAACCTGTTCGCTGCATCGTTGGAACGCGTAATTGCGGACAATCGCCTGTTGATCGACCGGCTCTTGTCGATGCAGGACAGAGAGAGAAAGGAAGTTGCGGCGGAACTCCACGACGAGATTGGACCGGTACTGTTCGGCATCCGCGCCGAGGCCGCCTGCATCATGAAGACAGTGCCGCACGATACCGACATCTCCGCACGTGTGCGGTCCATCGCCGAACTAACCGACAGCATACAACGCGTCAACTACCGCATGCTGGCACGTCTTCGGCCGCTGGTCCTGGAACAGATGGGACTGTCAGAGGCACTGCGGCAATTGACGATGTCATGGCAGGCCCGTTGCCCGCATATCGTGTGGTCGCTCGATATTCCGACCCGCCTCGACAGCCTGGACGAACACGTCGCGCTGGCGCTGTACCGGGCAGCGCAAGAGGCGATATCCAATGCGGTGCGGCACGCCGAAGCGAGGGCAATTGGGGTGCGGCTCACCCACGACCCAACCGGCGGCCTCGTGCTCCTGATCCGCGACGACGGGCACGGCCTGCCGGAATCGCTCCAATATGGCTTTGGCTTGCTGGGCATGATCGAGCGCGTTCGCCAGGTGGGCGGCTCGCTGTCCGTCAGCAGCGCGCGCCCAGGCGTTGTCGTCGTAGTCGCGGTGCCCAGCCACGAGCAACAGGCGATGGAGATGGCGCGTGCGGATCCTTTTGATTGAAGACCATCCGATCGTGCGCACTGCCTGTCGCCTGATATTGCAGGCCAAGCAGGGCGTGGAAGTCGCCGAGGCCACCACGGCCGCCGCCGGCCTGGATATGGCAACTAGCTTCTCGCCTGATCTCATCATCCTCGATTTGAGGTTGCCCGACGCCAACGGTCTCGATTTGCTCACAGCGTTGATGTCGGCACAGCCTCACAGACAGATCATCGTGTTCAGCATGTACGAGGATCCGACCATCGCCGCGCGCGCGTTGAAGGCCGGCGCGCGTGGGTATATAACCAAGAACGACGATCCTGATGTCATTCTGCAGGCGATCGATCAGGTCGTGGAGGGCGGCGTCTTCCTTGCCCCCGGCATGGCGGAAAAGATGGCGTTGATGAAGGCGGGTCTCGATTGCGATCCGCTGCGAGGCCTGTCGCCGCGTGAGCGGCAGGTGCTGAGCTTGCTCGGGCGCGGCCGCACCCTTGCCGAAGTTGCGGACGAGCTGAACCTCAGCTACCGCACGTCGGCCTATGCGGCGGCGCAAATCAAGGCCAAGCTGCAGATTCCGAGTACGGCCGCCTTGATCAAGTGGGCCGTGGATCATTTCCCCCCGCCACCAGGCATCAGATGAACCTGTCGAAATTCGCCGAGTACCGGAATTCGCTACAAGATCCACGCAGCAGAACATTCTGCTATCCTTTAATCTCGCTGGTCGTCGACTATTGAGCGCGCATGTCGGTGATCTTGACCAGAGTTGAGCAGCTCTATCCGGCACTCGGCTCCCTCGATCTCCGCGTCGCAAGTGATGGTGTCTTGCCGTGTGGCACTTGTCGCGGCGTTGCTGATCAAGGCGAGGATGATGCTCATGGGATCGACCCGGTTGACAGCCTGGGGTTCAGCATATACCCCCAAATTGCTGCGGTTGTGGAAGCCGGTGAGACTCCGGCGCGGGCGCGCCACTGTAACTGGCTGTGATGCAGCTGGGAGTCAGACCCTACCGCGGCACTGGTTCAACCAACGGGGCGCGTAACCCCAGGGGGCAAATAGCAATGTCCGACAGTACAACCGTTCAGGGTAGCCTCTCGAAGCCAATTCCCTGGCGTGAAATCCTTCCGTGGGCCGTGTTCGCGGCTTTAGCGCTGCTGGCGATCTACTTCGTTGGAGCGGAGGAAGGTGCCACGTCGATCATCCCTGGCATGTATGTGCACGAGTTCGTGCATGATGGGCGTCACTTGCTCGGGTTCCCGTGCCACTGACGAAGACGCATCGCCATGGTCCGTGCCCTTTTGATTCGCGGAATGCTCGTCGGGCTTCTCGCAGGTTTACTTGTTTTCGCGTTCGGCAAGTTCTTTGGTGAGCCGCAAGTCGATCGCGCCATCAGCTTCGAGACCGCTCTCGACGAGGCCAAGGCAAAGGCCCAAGAGGCCAAAGGCATTCATGTCGAGGAAATGCCGGAGCTGGTGAGCCGCCCCGTGCAGGCCGGATGGGGACTGTTCACCGGCGTCATGGTCTACTCCACTGCCTTCGGGGGGTTGTTCGCATTGGTGTTCGCTTCCGCCCATCGGCGTGCAGTGGATCTCAGCCCGCGCGCAACCTCGGCATTACTAGCTACGGTCGGGTTTGTTTCGGTCTATGTAATACCGAACTTGAAATATCCAGCGAATCCTCCTTCGGTTGGCGACCCGGACACGATCGGCATCCGCACCGCTCTGTACTTTTCGATGCTGGGCCTTTCGGTCGCCGCTATAGTCCTTGCGTCTACGTTGCGAAAGCGTCTCGCCGCTCGCTACGGAGAATGGACGGCTACCCTCACCGCGATCGCGTTTTATCTCGTGGCGATGATTGTGTTGGGGAGCATTTTGCCCGCTATCAACGAAGTGCCTCAGGCGTTTCCTGCGGTGGTTCTCTGGCGCTTCCGTGTCGCGTCGTTCGGCATGCAGCTGGTCATGTGGACAACGCTTGGACTTATTTTCGGTGCTTTGACCGAGCGCGCGTGGTTGAAAGGCCGCACCGGGGCTCGTCCAACTTCGTCCTGGACGACGGCATAGATCGAGACGGCGCCAGGAGATTGCTGCCGTCCCATGCGAATGTTGGCTTCGGATGGCAACGCCCGAAAGCGGCTCGTCGGAAAATCGCGTAGGCGTGGTGTTCTTGCGCGCTGCATGCCTGTTGAAACGCGCAAACAGGCAAACTATTGCTCGGATGCAAGGTATGGGACATGCGTGCGGCGCGGCGAGCCGTCGATGTTGTTCAGCCGCCATTGGGCAAGTTCAGCAGATACTGATGTGAATGATCGACCAATGGAGCTTCTGCTGATTCGTCATCCTGTGCCCGATATCGAAAAAGGGGTCTGCTACGGACGAATGGACTTGCCGCTCCGCGCGGGTACCGAGCCAGATGTTGCTGGGATCGCGCAAGCTGTCCGCCAGCACCGTAGTGCGGTGGTGTGGAGTAGCCCCGCGAAGCGTTGCCTCGTACCGGCACGGATGGCAGCCACGGAGGCGCAGGCGCAACTGCGCGTTGACGATCGCCTGCAAGAACTAAATTTCGGCCAATGGGAGGGAGTGCGCTGGGCGGATATAGATCGGTCCCTGTTGGATCGCTGGGCAGACGAGCCGGTCGGATTCGCCCCCCCAACTGGAGAATCTGGCCTCTCGCTGCTCGCTCGTGTGAGCGATCTCCTAAAGACCCTCACGGTCGAGGGACTCGACTGCGCTGTGATAACTCATGGCGGGCCGCTAAAGATTTTGCGTGCGTTGGCGAGCGGCGCGACACCCGACCTTATGATTTCGCCTCCACCATTCGGTGCGATGATCAAGATCAACTGTTGAGCAGCGCACCGGCGAGCAGGCCACTTACAACGCATTCCGTGACCACTGAACTCGCTCCGAGTACATCGCCCGTATAGCCGCCAATCTGGCGATGCGCGACGAAGGCGACAACCAGCGCCGCGAGAAGTGCCCCCACGACTGTGCACACAGCGAGGGCAATCGGCAGCAACAGCAACGTCAGCAGGCCGGAAATTGCCAGGCCGATGATTGCGCGCGGCGCGCGAACTTCGCGCAATCCGGCGGCGAGACCATCCGTGCGCGCCGGAGCCAGGATCAGCATGAGCACGATGATCGCGGCGCGCCCCAGTGCGCCCGCGACGGTCAGGGTGATCGACACGCGAAGCGGGTGGACCAGCACAGCTATGGCCGTGCCGCGCGCAGCCAACGACAGTACGAGGGCAATCGCGCCGAAATTGCCAATCCGGCTGTCACGCATGATTTCGAGTTTGCGCTCGCGTGATCGTCCACCGCCCAGGCCATCTGCGGTATCGGCGAGGCCGTCCTCATGGAGCGCGCCGGTAAACAGCACCATGACAGCGAGGCTCCAGACGGCACTGACGGCGGAAGGGATGCCCGTCAGCGAACAGGCGTAATAGGTGGCGGCGCCTAGCGCACCGGCCACAGCGCCAACTATTGGAAGAGCCCATACACAGCGGGCGATGGGTACCGCCTCGGCCGTGGTCGAAGGGAGCCTGACCCGCGTCAGCAAGATAAAAGCGGCTGCGAGCTCGGAACGTGGCGACACGTCACGCGCGATCGTGAACGCCGGCTTCAGCGAACGTGGCCATACCAGCATGGCAAGCGACGGCGGCGCGAAGGATCCCGATGGCCACCGCCGCTCCCGACGCCTCACCAAGCCGCATCGCAAGGTCGAGGATGGGTTCCTGTCCTAGTGCGACGGTGAGGGCAGTATGCCCCGCTTCCGCCGAGCGATGAGCTATGCGGGCATGCTCGAGCGCACGCGTTTCGATGCGTCTCAACGGCGCGGCCGCGGCGGTGCAGACGAAGCCGTCCAGCAACACCGGCGTCGATTGCAGGCGAGCCGCCAGCACCGCACCCAGGATCGCCGCCAATTCCCGCCCACCAAGCGCCATCGCCGCCAGTAGTGGATCATGAAGCAAGGGCGCGTGGCGAGATAGCGCCGCATCGATCGCTGCTTGCTTGCGTAACAGGCCGGCCTCATCAACCCCCGTGCCACGACCGACCCAGCGTCGGCCGCCGCCGCCAAACAACGCGGCCGTAAGCGCTGCGGCGGCGGTGGTATTGCCTATACCCATTTCGCCCAGAGCCAGTAGGTCCGTGCCCGCGGCAATCGAGGCGAAGCCGGTCTCAACCGCAGCCAGGAAGTCAGCCTCGTTCAGCGCCGGTGCCTCGGTCATGTCGCACGTGGGCACTGCCAGATCGAGCGCAACCACGCGCAGCTTTGCCCCCACCGTGGCCGCCAATTGATTGATGGCGGCGCCGCCAGCCGCAAAGTTCGCAACCATCTGCGCGGTCACCTCGGCGGGGTAGGCGGAAACGCCGCGTGCCACGACACCGTGGTTGCCCGCGAAGACAAGTATTTCCACCGACCCCAGGCTTGGGATTGCACGGCGTTGCCAGCGCGCCAGCCACACCGCGAGCTCCTCCAGCCTGCCGAGGCTGCCGGGCGGTTTCGTCAAACTGGTCTGGCGTGCGCGTGCCGCGGCGGCGGCATGATCGTCGCCATCGGGCAGCGCCCGGCAGAGATCGCGAAGGTCGGCCAGATCGCGGAAATGGGTCATTGGCACGCCGCCCGGCCGAGTACGGGCGCGATGGCATGGAAGAACGAGCCGCTGACATAACCCCGCTGCCCTCCTGCCGGGCCGAGATCCCGCCCGGCGGCGTCAGACAGTCGTGCGAAAGCCTGGTCGGTGCCGGGCTCGGTGAGCGAGGCATAATGGAACTCGTGGCCGCGCAACACGCTCCCTGCTGGGCCGATCGCTCCGTCAGTCAGCAGCCGGGCCTCGCGATAACCGAGCTGCAACCGTCGGCGTGCAAAGCTCGTGGAATGCCCGAGCAATCCCAGCATGCTGTGCGCCGACCCGGTCGCATCCTCAAGCGTGGCGCCGAGCACCATGTACCCGCCACATTCGCCGTGGACAGGCCGGTGCTCCGCGAACCGCCGCATAGCCTCGCGAAACCGGGTAGCTGCAGCGAGACGCGCCGCGTGTAGTTCCGGGTAGCCGCCGGGAAGCCAGCAAGCGTCGCACGCGTCGGGCGGGGCCTCATCGGCGAGCGGCGAGAATGTCACGACCTGCGCGCCGGCCGCGCGCCATCCCGCGAGGACATGAGCATAGACGAAGCTGAACGCGGCGTCCCGGGCTAGGGCGATCCGACGGCCTGGCGGTGGCAGGCCCCGTAGCGCAAGTGGTTGAACCTCCATTGGCCCGGCAGCGTCCAGAATCGCGTTCAGATCGAGCACCCGTTCGCCTAGGTCGGCCAGACGGGAGACCACGCGTCCCAGGTCGGCATGCTCGCTGGCTTGAACCAACCCAAGATGGCGTTCAGGGAGGCTTACAGCGGCGTCGCGCGGGAGGCTCCCGAACACTCGCAACGGCAGCGCGGCCATCGCGGCAGCTACGGTGTCGCGATGTCGGTCGCTGCCCACCTTGTTCAGCACAACGCCCGCCATGGTCACCTTCGGATGGTGCAGCATAAAGCCGCGGGCAATTGCGGCAGCACTTTGCGCCTGGCCGGAAACGTCCAGCACGAGTACCACAGGGATGCGGTAGCGGGCGGCTAGATCGGCCGGCGCGCCCGTGCGGCCCGCTTCGCCCGTGACGCCATCGAACAGCCCCATGGCCGATTCGATCACCAACATCTCGGCGGCCTGGGAAGCGTCCGCGAGGATGGCGTCGAGCTGCTGCGGGTCCATGGCCCAACTGTCGAGATTGACGCAAGGCGCACCGGTCACGATGGCATGGTATGCGGCATCGATGTAGTCGGGTCCTGACTTCATCGACCGCACGGCCACGCCGCGCCGGCGCAACGCCGCGAGCACAGCGAGTGTCACCGTCGTCTTGCCCGCGCCGGAGTGCGGCGCTGCGATCATCAGAACTGCCGTAATGCCAGGCACTCCTCCGCCAGCTGTGGTAGCAGGGCGAGTAACCGTGCTCGCATCCGGACAGTTTCGCCGATGACGACGATGGCCGGTGTCCCGATACCGCGACGGGCAATTTCGTCGGCCAGCTGTGCGAGCGAGCTGACCAGTACGCGCTGCTCCGGAAGCGTCGCCGACGCAACCACTGCTGCCGCGGTGTTCCCCGGCAATCCGGCTGCAAGCAGAGCGCCGGCAATATCTCGTATCCGGGCCATCGCCATGTAAAAGACGATCGGCTGACCGAGCCGCGCCAGGGCAACCCAATCCAGGCTGTCCACGCCGTCCGCGTCGATCCCGCCATGACCGGTTGCCAGAACGATCGCCTTGTTCACACCGCGCTCGGTCGCGGGTACCAGCGCCATGGTCAGGCCGGCGAGACCAGCCGTGATCCCGGGAATCACCCGGAACGGAACGCCATGTTGTGCAAGCGCCAGTACCTCTTCGGCACCGCGCCCAAAGACGTACGGATCGCCCCCCTTCAACCGCAGCACGCGTGCGCCCGCATCGGCGAATTTTATAAGCTGTGCACTGATTTCCGCCTGATGGGCTGATGGCTGACCGCTGCGCTTGCCCGCGAAGACACGGCGCGCCTCGGGCCGCGCCAGATTGAGGGTGTGCTCGTCAACCAGTGCATCATGGACGACGACGTCGGCCTGAGCGAGGCCTGCCAACGCATAGAGAGTGAGCAGCGCCGGGTCACCTGGACCAGCGCCCGCGAGCCAGACCTGGCCGGGATGAAATGTCGGCATGCTGCGCAGCAGCCCCTCGAGCGCGGCGGCGGACATCATGGCAATGGTTCGCCCCGGAACCGGCGCCGATATGCCGGGTCGTAGAGCGCGCTGTCGCGAAACCCCTCGGCCGCGAGCGCCCAGCCAACGAGCAGGATGGCGGTCCGCTCTACGGGGGATTGGGCGACGCTGGCAGTAATCGTGCCGATGGTACCGTGGAGGATGCGCTCATCCGGCCAGGTGGCGCGGACGACAACGGCCACCGGACAGTCTGCCCCGTAATGTGGCAGCAGCTCAGCGACGATCCGATCGAGCGCGTGGATTGCAAGGTGCAGGGCCAGCGTCGCGCCTGTGGCGGCAAACGCTCCCAGGGTTTCGCGTGGCGGCATCGCCGAGGCGCGGCCGGAGACGCGGGTCAGCACCACACTCTGCGCCATCTCGGGCACCGTCAGCTCCCGCCCGAGCGCCGCGGCCGCTGCGGCAAATGCCGGCACTCCCGGCGTCAGCGTGTAATGAATGCCCAGGCGCTCCAGACGCCGAATCTGCTCGGCAATCGCGCTATAAATGGATAAATCGCCCGAGTGCAGGCGGGCGACGTCTTCACCGGCGGTGTGCGCGGCAACGTACTCGGCTTCGATCGCGTCGAGGGTGAGCGCCGCCGTGTCGACGATGCGTGCACCCGGCGGACAGTGGGTCAGCAGTTCCGGCGGCACCAGCGAGCCAGCATAGAGACAGACCGGGCACTGTGCCAGAAGATCGCGGCCGCGCAGGGTGATCAGATCGGCAGCCCCGGGTCCGGCACCGATGAAATGGACTGTCATGGCGCCGTGGTCTCCGCCAGCGCGCAGGTGACGCCGTCGCCCTCGATGCGCGGCAGGATCAGCCGGCCACCCGTTCCGGCCGCTGCCAACGCGCTGCCCTCCGCCACCGAACTGAAGCCCGTTGCCTGGAGTGCCCGGGCGGATCGCGTCACGCAACGCGCCTGCGCCGCGGCAAGCGCACCCGTGTCAACGAGAATGAGCGGCAGTCCAAGCTGTTCTGCGGCAAGGCGCAGGCCCGGCTCATCGGCTTTGACCGCTGGTGCTGCCAAGGCCGTCGCCCGGTCGCCGGCTGCCCGACAGGCACGATCGAGAACAGCGAGTATTACCTCGGCCGAAGAGTGGCGGCGGCAGCCAACCCCAGCGATCAATGAACGGGTCAAGGCTTTGTCGCCGCCCACTGCACGATCGCCATGGCGGGGCGGAAGACGCGGTGAGCACCCAATGCGTCGAGCCGCTCGACTGACAAGCGGGTGAGCGCCCCGCCATGCACCTGGTGGGCCGCAAACAGTTCCGCCTGGCTCTCCACTGTCACAGCGTTGGCCACCATGCGTCCCCCAGCCCGCAAGCTGGCCCAGCCGACGTCTAGCAATCCCGAGTGTTGCAGACCACCACCCAGGAACACCGCGTCCGGTTGCGGCAGTCCCGCCAAAGCTGTTGGTGCCGCGCCGCAAACGATCCGCACCAATGGCACGCCCAGGGCGAGCGCGTTGCATCGTGCGCGGTCGGCCCGGTCGGGCCGCCGCTCAATGCCGATGGAGCGGTTCGCCGGATGCGCCAGCGCCCACTCGATTGCAACCGATCCGGACCCACACCCGATATCCCACAACAGGCCTCCCGCACGTGGCGCCAGCGCGGCAAGGGTGAGGGCACGGATCTCCTGCTTCGTGATCTGACCGTCGTGCTCAAAAAAGGCGTCGGGCAGCCCTGAGGATCGGGGGATGACGCGGGCGTCAGGTGACGCCACAACCTCAATGCCGAGCAGATTGAGCGGGTCAACATCGGGCGGCAACCGATCGAAGGCCACGGCGGAGCGCACGCGCTCGCGCGGACCCCCGAGCGCCTCCATCACGTGCACCATTGAGGGGCCGAAGCCAAAGCGGCACAGCAGTCCGCACAGCGCTGCCGGGGTCCCTGCGTCGGCGGACAACACCAGGATGCGCCGCCCAGGCTGCAGCAGCGGCAGCACCGCTTCGAGCGGACGCCCACAGGCCGACAGCGTGCTGACATCCTGTGCGGCCCAGCCCAGGCGGGCGCGGGCGAGCGAGAATGCCGAGGGCGATGGTATGCAGATGGTCTCTTCGGCCGGCACCAGCGCCGCCAGCGCGGCCGCGACGCCATAGCAGTATGGGTCACCCGAGGCCAGGACGGCGACCTTTTGCCCGCGACGGGCGCGGATCATTGGAAAAGCGTCGGTGAGTGGGCTGGGCCAGGACAAACGGTCCCCGCGGATCAGCTCCGCTGCGAGCGCGAGGTGCCGGTCGCCGCCAATCACCAGGGCTGCTTGCTCAATGGTGGTGCGGGCTCCGTATGTCAGCCCCTCGACACCATCCTCGCCCATTCCCAGGATGGCCAGCCATTTCCGTGGTTCACTATGAGCCATAGGCGGACGGGATCGGATTATGAGGTTGCTGATTTTGGGCGGCACCACTGAAGCAATTGGCCTCGGCCGCGCCTTGGCCGCGGATGAGCGATTCCAGGCGGTCATGTCGCTGGCCGGACGGACCCGCTACCCGGCGGCGCAGCCGCTGCCCGTGCGTCTTGGCGGGTTTGGCGGTGCCGAGGGACTGGCAGAATATCTCACACGCGAGCGGATCGATGCCGTGATCGATGCCACGCACCCGTTCGCCATCCAGATCAGCGGAAATGCAGTGGCGGCCGCCAGCGCCACGGGCACACAACTGCTGACGCTGCTTCGGCCGGAGTGGCATCCGCTTCAAGGCGATCGCTGGACTTTGGTCGCGACAATCGCGGAGGCCGCCCAGGCACTCGGTGCCGTGCCCAGCCGCGTCCTGCTGACCGTCGGCCGGGGAGAGCTCGGCCCGTTCGCCACGGCTCCGTGGCACCATTACGTCATACGCTCGGTCGACCCGCCCCACCCTGACATCCTGCCGCCCGATGCCTGTGTCGTGACGGCACGCGGCCCATTCAATGAGGCGGGCGAATACCTGCTGCTGAACGAGCACCGGATTGAGGTCCTGGTGAGCAAGAACGCAGGTGGTGACGCAACGGTGGCCAAGCTGCACGCGGCGCGGGCCCTCGGAGTGCCCGTGGTGATGGTGAGCCGCCCAGCCAAGCCAGCTGGGGATGTCGTTGCCAGCGTGTCGGCGGCCCTCGCATGGCTTCATGACCGGCTCCCTCCGCGCGGGGCATAGAGCCAGACGCGGTCCTCGCCATCGATGCGTCGGGCCGCCGCCGATCCGACGATCACCAGCGTTCGCATGTCGGCCAGCGCCGGATCGGCGGCTTCAAGCGTCGTTATTTCGATCCGCTCCTCCGGCCGGGTGACGGCGGTCGCGATCGCGATCGGAGTTGTCGGCGACAGGATGCAGCGAAGCAGGTCAAATGCGGCGCCGAGTTGCCAAGGCCGCGAGCGGGAGCGCGGATTATAGACAACAATCGCGAAGCCGACTGTGGCGGCGGCTGTCAGCCGCTGTGTCACGACCTGCCAGGGCTTGAGGTTGTCGGACAGCGAGATGGCGCAGAAATCCTGACCGAGCGGCGCGCCGATACGGGCGGCGGCGGCGAGCATGGCCGAGACACCGGGCACCACCTCGACGTCCAGCGCACGCCACGCCGGCACACCAGTCTCCAGAACCTCGAACACAGCGCTCGCCATACCGAACACGCCAGCATCGCCGGATGACACGACCGCGACCCGGCGGCCGAGGGCGGCCAGCGCGGCGGCTTGGCGCGCCCGATCGAGTTCCTCGCGGTTGTCAGAGGCA
>Ga0123355_10017812_pt1 | contig 11236 bp, 10 predicted proteins | sample TergutEmb28metaG_3_FD_89872 | JGI IMG/M metagenome (GOLD analysis project Ga0123355, IMG submission 89872) | Embiratermes neotenicus P1 segment gut microbial communities from Petit-Saut dam, French Guiana - Emb289 P1 | ecosystem: Host-associated > Arthropoda: Insects > Digestive system > Gut ...
CTCCCTAGTAGCAGCTACTAAAGCTTCTGCATTTTCCTTTAGTGTATGTATGCTTCCTCCCAGTATATTAACATCATCGGCATAAGCCAGAATCTGATGTGTACCATTTAGTTTCAAGCCATCTTGTTTTACCTGAACCCTCCTAATGGCGTACTCTAAAGCAAAGTTGAAAAGCTTTGGCGACAGAGCGCAGTGGCAGTTACGTTAAAAAATTTATCACTGATTTTAATACATAATTATTTATGTTTTCTATTTTTCTAACCATCGATTGACTTCATGCTGTATATTCCGTGAGGTCTGTTTGTAGTGTGTGTTATGTGGTGTCTAGCTGTCTTTAGTCCTTTAGTGGTTGCGACGAAAAGCATCTCGACGTTCTTACTTTCACGTCTTTATTGTCTTGTAGACATTTTATCATGTTTGATTTTTGTGTGACCGTGCATCACTGATACAATAATACAAACAGCTAACTAGTTGCAACAATAATAATTTTATTAATAATTTCAATCAGCTCAACACGTTTCGGGCGATAATTTCGCCCATCCTCAGGAACACTAGACTGTGTTTACAGCTTGTGGTATAAAGCACCAACGATGCTTCCTGTTGGTGACCAGAATGAGGTGGAACTCAGTAAACATAGTCTAGTGCTCCTGAGGATGGGCGAAATTATCGCCCGAAACATGTTGGGTTGATTGAAATTATTAATAAAATTATTATTGTTGCATCTAGTTGGCTGTTTATATTACTGTATCGTTTTATCATGCTATTGGTTGTTGAGGACACACAAAATTGCAGGAGTTGTTATAAGCTTCCAGTCACCAGTACCGAATACACAAGGCTGTGGACCATGATACCTTGAAGAAATATTTGCCAGACAGTGAAGATAGCACGAAAGAAGAAATCTTTACCTCGAACGAAGGGCACCTGAGTTCAGAAGGAATTTGGGCCCTACAAAACAAAACATACTGACAATCCGCAAGCTTACCCACAACTGACTGGTGCCATGAGATATTGCTGCTGATTTTGAGATCTGAGTGAAAAATCTGGCAGCTAGTTCTTCACTGACTCCGAAAAAGGAAAAGCCAAAACGTGAAATGCACGCAAGAAGTGAAAGATTATAACCAATTGTAGTTGTTACAGATTATGTGAACCCAAATTGGAGAGCCAGAAGTAAGCTCGTAGTGTGTCTATAGAACAAAGAAAGGTTGGAAGTAAGTGTCTATGTGTAAATAAAAAAGGTAGAATTACAATAAAAGGGAGACGCAGAAATTTGAGGCAACTAGGGAGAGGTAGGAATAATGCTTGTTGGATAATTATAAGGCCTGGTCCAGCGCCTTGCTGCTGCTGCTGTCGACGTATTTATGTAATGTGTGTTTCTTGTTGCAAGGCGCTTAGTCTCTGTTTTTTTTGTACCTGCGCTCGTTTCGTTACGTAACAGTGGTACAGCTTTGGGGACATGTGCCTTGAAGCTGCAGATTCGGTCCAACAAATCTTCACACAGTTCGTTTTCTGTTCTAAATTCGTGCTGTGTCAGTTTTTCTTCGGATTATCCCTTTAAAGACGAAGCGCAGACTGCTTTATTTAAAGACCCAGTTCGCACCGCGCTGTAAACACTTTTAATCTGGGTTATAAAAACCAATCAGTTTATGCTGTAAGTGGCACAAGTCGCTGTTTGTTCTCAGATAAATACAAAACACATAAATACAGCGTGGACAGAGCGTACAGTTGTTGAATGTTAGACTGGTTGGTGCAGCACGTCACCAGTAGGCTTTAAAAGGTTAATGTCGATTATTTTAATACAAATATTCCAAAATGAAGTGATTCAAAGAAGCCGAGACTGCCTTCATGTTATTATATTCCCCTCCAACTTCCTCTGGTGTGGCTTACATCAACCAGCCCAAAGTTCTTTTCAATAACGAAGATTTTAATGTGTAGGGGTTTGAGATTCTGACAACGGCGTTAACAAAGATTCAGATGGTCGGGAATGTTACCTTCCGTTGATTAGGAAATACTTACCGACGTTTCGGAGAAGCGTAGTGCCTCCATTTTCAGGGTCAAACTGCTTGATCCTGATGATAGTGTTATTATGATACTCACAGACGTTAGGAGCCTTTTACAGTCAAACACCAATAAGTGTAGGCTACCTCTTAGTTTTAATAAGATCATCAAAGTGTGTTATTATTATTATTATTATTATTATTATTATTCCTGAGTAAAAGGTAAAAAAACAATTCCCATTACAGGCCTGGACAGGCCCTGAGAGTTCCGGATGTTTGAGGCTTTCAGATTTCAGGACAATCGGTTTATGAAGGTGGTAAGCTTGTCAGACCTACGTACCGGCCGCCTTTACCCCCCCCCCCCCAGGAAAAATTCCCGTTACTCATTTCTGTTAGAGGCTGAATCAACCCTAAGGTCATAGTGCGGCCTCAAGGATTATGTCAATGAAGAATTCCAATGACACCACCGGGAATCGAACTCGCGGTCGCGAGTTCGATTCCGGCTTGTAGCGCAGTGCCGCAACCAACTGCGCCATCGCCTACCTCAGTATTACTGAGTATAAAAACATTTGTTGTATTTTATGTCTGTCTGCTGACAAGCCTGTTTGTACGTTATTGCCAACGACAGCACGATTTTGAGCCTAATATCCGTGACACAAAACATATTAAGTGAAATAAGAGAGGCAACATGTAAAAGTAACATTGAGGGCCTTCGTGTAACATTTGTTGCGGTGGAAAAACAATAAGTATTACATTTTATGGGCATGTGCTTAATAGCTTTAGGTATCCAGCATGCAATACGCATGCACCATACTGTCATATGTGTCCTACCCTGCTCTACAATACTTTTCCAAATTATCTCATAAACGGCACGATTTTCGGGAAAAAGATATTGAACATAAAATGTGTATTTTGATTTCCTCTATGACTTTTGTACGAAATATGTTTTGTTCTAAGAAGAATTGAGCGAGATATGGTCAAAATTGCATAGTGTCCGTCATGTAAAGTAGCGGTTATTGTCAAATTTAAATGAAAATTTAATTTTCTCGACAGATTTTAAAAAATGCTCAAGTTTGATGAACATGACGAAAACAAATAGTCGCTTTTCTCAATTTTGCGAACGCGTCTCAAAATTCTTCGATAGGGCTTTTAAGCCACATCGCAGTGAGAGCGACGCGCAAAATGAACTTTTGCGCAGCTTCTTTGACACCCCTGAGCTAAGGGACAACGCGGAGGGCGCCGATCCACTTGATTTATTGCCACCGCTGTGTAATTTTTGAAATCGTGCACATTGAGACTTAGTTCTTCCTTCCACCGACTAAGGACCGTGCTTTGGATTCGTTTATAAATTTACTGTTGTTTTCTCTGGCGTGTTAGGAGCGCCATCTCTCAATGCTATTGAGTGTCATTTAAATGTATTGGTTTTTAGACACCAATCGAAAGTCTGTGGGCTTGACAGACGGGCTTTCAAACAGCGGGACTTCATATGCGCCTCCATCAAGTGTGTTTTGTGTATGTTGTTATCACTTATCTCCTGTAATACTCCATACCTGTCATACAACTCGCTACCCTTCTGTAGATATGTCCTGATAACCTTTGATGTTCTGCCAGTATCTTTCGTTTGTCGCCGTTCCCTTTGACAGGTTAGAATAGAAGAATAGAATAATAATTGGTTTCGAGCCCTTCCGGTCCCGATATATGTACCTGTGCCTTAAGACAGGCACTTTTTGCCCCACCCTATATATTAAATTATTGGAGCCCTGTTCTTTGAACAAAGTTCCAGCTGCCCCCCCCCCCCCTGCCTGTTTCCTAATGTCCTCTGGGTCCAATATATATATATATATATGTATATATATATATATATATATATAAATGTCTAAAATTACTTCTACCGGAGTTCCAGCTGACTGGAGCCCTCCGTAGAATGCTTCTTCTACTGCGGAGCTCTCCTTAAACTCTAATTTACTCTCGGAGAGGAAAAATTTATGGTCCACCAAGCATAGCCCCTGTACTTGGCAAGGCTAAATACAACCGGGAGGTCGCACGGTATCCAAGAGGGTGCCGTTAAAGACGTTCATCCCTTAGGCACAGCACTAACACCGTAGGATTGGGGATTGTTTTTCAAGGTTTACTCCTTTAGATCCGCTGTGTACTGCGCAACAAGGTCACCACTCTTAGGATGTGGCTCTTCGCCACGCACAGACGGTCTTGGGCGGACAGAGGCCCCTGGAGAGTAGCTAGAACCCTCCTCATTCCACCAATGTCCCCTCCTCTCGGTAACACGGTGACCCCGGTATGACCTGGCCGATTCCCCTTGACCCCCATTTGACAGGTTAGTATCCCTGTTTCATATTTTTAGGTCCGGGGGTTTGAATCTCATGCCAGAGGTCAGCTATCTGGATGGCACCTATAGGTATTCGTGCTGCACATTGGGAAATTTGTGAAACATTTCCCACGTAGGCTGCAGTAGAATGAGGCAAAAGAGCTGATGAAGAAACTTCTTTGTACTGTACCAGTACACTCCTTGAGTGAGTCAGTTTAACCTTTTAAAGACGAAGCGCAGACCGCTCTATTTAAAGACCCAGTTCGCACCGCGCTGTAAACATTTTTCATCTCGGATATAAAAACCAATCAGTTTATGCTGTAAGTGGCACAAGTCGCTGTTTGTTCTCATATAAATACAAAACACATAAATACAGTATGGGCAGAGCGTACAGTTGTTGAATGTTAAACTGGTGGTGCATCACGTGACCAGTAGTCTTTAAAAGGTAAAACTTATGTGCCAACCATTACACACATGGAGTTGTCCCTTACCGGGTTCGATAATAAATAGCACTAAACATTATGCCAGTGGGTCATTAGTGATGTGTGTAGAAGCTATTTCCGAAAGGTCCTTTAGTCTAAATGTAAACTTATATAAATTAGTTTTATTCTGATCCACCCCCTTTTGTTTTTCTATAACACAAACAACGTAGATTTCCCGCCCAACACAACACTCTAACGTGATATATTACTGCGCACGATGTTTCGGTTAGTACGAACCAAAATCTGGCAATTCTTATTACCACAGACTGCCGTACTGAAAAATACATTTTATAAATTTTCGTCCTAAAGTACGAACAGGAGCCGCAATAACACAAGAACGTAATGGAGCGTAGAGGATCGATCATGTTTGAACCAGTCTGCCTCTTTAGACAGAGGGAAAAATGAAGAATTTGACGTTCATAGGACCGTGCATCGTAATATTATTTCTATAGTAAAACCAACTAGATGCACCAATGTTATCAAATTTAATTTATTTTGGAACGACACTCTACATGTTTCGGACGGTCTTCCCGTCCATCATCAGGAGTTCAAGACTGCTTATACAGCAAGAGGCATTTGTGAAACCGATACTGCTCTCTGCTTGCTAGCGGGTAAGATTTTCCACCTCGTACCCGCTAGCAAGCAGACATCTGTATGTACAGTCTTGAACTCCTGAAGATGGACGGAAAGAACGCCCGAAACATGTAGAGTGTCATTCCAAAATAAAATAAATTTGATACAAAGGTGCATCTAGTTGGTTTTACTATAGAAATAAAAATGAAGAGATTTTAATGACACCATATCTGGATATTATTTTAACTTATAAATATACGTCGTTTTAGTAAATAATCAAAATGCAATGAGTTCTCACTGACAGAAAAATTGGATGATAAAATGTGCTTACTTTTTTTTAATCGTAAAAAGGAGTGCCTGATGATGGCTTGTATGTACCGAAACATGTAGCAGAATGTTATATGGCTTTAAAGTTTTGCGTTGGACAGTGAATTGCGGTTGTTTGTGATACATCAAATTAACTTGGTGGTAAGAACCTCTTATTAGCCGTTTAAAGTGCTTTGGTAAATATATATACCATATGCCGCAATTTTTAAAAATGAGGGACGGAACACTTAGCACGTAAGGGGAGAAGAGTTGAGCATACAGGGTTTTGTTGGGGAAATCTGAGGGAAAGAGAATACTAGGAAGACCGAGGCGTAGATAAGAGGATAATATTAAAATTTATTTTCAGAATCTGGGATGGTGGGCATGGACTGGATTGAACTGGCTCAGTATACGGACGGGAGGCGAGATGTTGTGAATGAGGTAATGAAACTTCTGGTTGCACAAAGTGCGTGGGGGGAGGGATGAGTAACTGGAAACTGTAAGCTTCTTAAAGAGGTCTCTGCTCAATGGAGAGCATTGTGTGTTAACTTTGAATTAAGTGTAGGTGACAACATTTAACAGTGCCCAAATTAGCTCTGAAGTACTTGTCCACAAAATGATGTGCCATTGTTAGTTACAACTGCCGGTCCCAGTGGCCGCGCGCTCTAAGGCGTGGGTCTACGGCCGCTGGCTTGCTGAGATTGTGGGTTCGAATCACGTGGGGGGCATGGATGTCTGTCTGTTGTGAGTGTTGTGTGTTGCCATTTAGAGTTCTCTGTGTCGGGGTGATCACTCGTCCAGAGGAGTTCTACCGACTGTAGTGCGTTCGAGTGTGATTGTGAAGCTTCAATAATGAGGAGACCCTGGCACACTTGGGGCTGTTGCTTCATGAAAAGAAATACAGTAGAACTCCAATTATCCGGATTAATTGAGGCGCCTAGCCATCCGGGTAAGCAGAAAATCCGGACAATTGGATTTTTCTTTTAAAAAAAAGGCTACATTGGCAGTTTGAAGTTCGGCTGTTATTATTTACAATATGTACCTGCGTCTAAATTTTTCGACAACGCCTGATTTGAAGTTCTAGAAGCCATAACACTGTATTGTACTTGATCAGATAACCGGTAATTTCAAGACAAGTTAGTTTTATAGAATTGTCGACAAATTTACCCGAAGGGCCAAGCCGATCTGGATAATTGGCGAGCCGAATAACCAACGTCTGGATAAACGGAGTTCTACTGTAGCTACATTTAAGCCTGCAAAACTCACATTTTCCTTTATTTACTGCCCAGCTCTATTTCTTGATCCCTGCACTTTGTCCAAAGACTGTTTTAGATGAGCACGGTGTAGGGGAGTGCACTTCTGCTCACTGCGCGCCATAACTCAACTACAAGGACTCGATCCACCTTAGTATCGAAGACCCCCTTTAATATATGGCTCGTCCTCAGTTTGCGGATTGAGGAACGGCCTCCAATATGGAGGGTAGCTGCGAATATATTGAATGAGCTGTCGCGGACAGCCAACAAGAGGTGGTCTTCCAGCTTGGAAGTTGGGCGAGGTGGTAACAACTCCTCACTGTAAAAACGTATCATGTTGTGAAACAGTCAAACAGTAAGCCTCGGACCTGGACTGATGCTGTGACTGAAGACTAGCATGAATTTTTTTAAAATTTTGATCAGAAGTGTTAACTGACCAGTCATATTTGTAGGTTAATATTATCCTGTTGATAGTTTTTAAAGTCATATGTTTGAGCATATCCAAATCCAGTAGATGGCCTTATATCTACCCGAGAAATATAGTAAGACCAAACAATACAATACATTTAAATCTTTCCCAGCTGTAAATGTATTTTGTCGGAATTATATGACAATATCCGTGGCGCACGGAGCAAGAACAGTGTTAAATTATGTAACAGTATCCGTGGCGCACGGAACATGAACAGTATTAAATTATAAAACTGTATCCTTGGCGCACGGAACATGAACACTATTAAATTATATAATAATATCTGTGGTGCACGAAACATGAACACTATTAAATTATATAATAATATCTGTGGTGCACGAAACATGAGCAATATTAAATTACGTAATATCCGTGGCGCACGGAACATGAACATTGTTAAATTACGTAACATTATCCGTGGGGCACGGAACATGGACAGTATTAAATTACATAATAATACCCGAGGCGCACGGAACATGAATAATATTAAATTACATAACAATATCCGTGGAGCACGGAACAAGAACAATACCAAATTAACTGGCAGTTGGTGCTTCTCTAAACATCGTTTCTTAATTCTTATCTTTGCAGTAGCGACGTCATGTGTACTTTGAAATGTTGTACGACATTGAGTTAAAATGGAAACTTCTAGAAGGATAAAACCGACGTGAGTCGCTCTTGCTTCAATGCGTTCATCACAGGAAGGTTAAAGATAAATGCAAAAGAGAAAGTCGCCTTTGAAAAATCCTTCGATTTTATTGCTGGATCTTCTGGGTGGACTTTGATTAAATTTGATATTTTGAATGTCCATACTAAAACTTGTTAATCGAATTTAGTTTTGATGCTAAACGATGAACCGCAAAAATCACTGCTTTTAAAGGAATATCGATGTAAATTACTTAAAGATGAGTGTAACTTTATAAAAAGTAGCTTTGGTAATAAAATATACAGCAATTTGGTTTCATTTGGAAGAAAAATAATGATTTTTAAATTTTTTTTTTTAAAATTAATTACATATGTATTCCTGTTCTCACCACCCTGAAGATGTCCACATTAGTGGCCGAAACATTTTGGTGGCCGTATTCAATAAAGTTCATCCATAAAACCAAAGTGCGCTTGTTCGTCTTTCAATATACAGTACGCATCGAATTAATACACGGATTATGGAACATATCAAAGTAATGTCGTTTTCGCAATGTTTCGAAACCGCCAAAAATAAAAAAAATAAATTCGACACACACACACACACACAACACACCACACTAAAACACACACCACGCATACATCACACCACACCATAACACAAACCACACACACACACATCACACCACAATACACCACACACACACAAACACCACACACACACACTAAACCACAACATAACCACACCACACCACACACACAAACCACACACACACACACCATACCACACCACAACACACCACACACACACCACACACACACACACCACACACACACACACCACACACACTACACCACAACACACACCACACACAAACAAACAACACACACACCACAACACACCACACCACACTACACACCAAAACACACACCACGCATACATCACACCACACCATAACACACACCACACACACACATCACACCACAATACACCACACACACACACACACACAAACATCACACACACACACACACACTACACCACAACATAAACCACACCACACACACAAACCACACCACACCACACACACACCACACACACCACACCACAACACACAACACACACACACCACAACACACACAACACACACCACACACATACACATACCACACCACAACACAAACCACACGCACACACACACACCAAACACAAACAAACAACACACACACCACAACACACCACACCACACACACACACACACACTCACAAACACCACACACACCACACCACACCACACACACACACACACACACACACACACACACACATCTTATCGGATTTTATTTCAGTAGGAATATCTACTTGTGTCGTTGTTTCTCTGGCAGTTGTTGAATTGAATGTGATCCGGTTGCTTATGTAGGCACATTGAGTAATGCACTATTGTAGATACTTCTTTAATGGAACGCGTTTTACGTGCTTTGCCTTTTGTATTTTCTTGTACTGAGAACGAATGTTAGGTGGGGACAAAAGGGGAGGCTATTCTGCTATATATATATATATATATATATATTCATTTATCAATGGCGTCCGCTCGTAAAATAACAAAAAGGCTAGGTTCAGGGGGCGAATGCATTTAATTGAGAACTTGCCTGACCAGATATAAATTGTAAACCACTAAATGCAGATAAATGGCTTTCAGATACTAACGTTAATTTGCAAAATAATATGACATGTCTAGAATATAGCTCAATTCTCTTGATTTGCGTTACGAAATGTTTGCTTATGGGGACCAGTTTTAAAGCTGTTAACAGACTGTCTCTTTAGTTTGGTCAGTCCGGCACACAAAGAATGAAAACACTGTGCATTATGACTTGAGTCAAGGAGAAAATTAGCAGACTGTGGTAGACCTGCCGCTACCGGTACGCGAGCTATTGTTTACTGTTAGGCGAGCTATTGTTGACTGGTACTGGAACTATTGTTTACTGGTAGGCGAACTATTGTTGACTGGTACTGGAGCTGTTGTTTACTGGTACGCGAGCTAATGTTGACCGGCAGGCGATCTACGAATTGTTCACTTGTACGCGAGCTATTTACTGCTGCGCAAACTTTGTTTTCTTGTAGGCGATTTATAGTTTACTGGTACGCGAGTTATAGTTTACTGGTACGCGAGCTATTGTTTACTGGTACGCGAGCTCTTGGTCACTGCTACGTGACAAATTTACTGCTGTGCGAGATACTGTTTGCTGTTACACGAGTTATAGTTTACTGGTACGCGAGTTATAGTTTACTGGTAGGCGAGCTATTGTTTACTGGTACGCGAGCTCTTTGTCACTGGTACACGAGCAATTTACAGCTGCGCGAGCTATTGTTTACTGCTAAGCGAGTTATTGTTTCCTGATATGCGAGTTATAGTTTACTCGTACGCGAGTTATTGTTTAGTGGTACTCGAGCTCTTGGTCACTGGTACGTGAGCAATTTACTGCTGTGCGAGTTACTGTTTACTGGTACGCGAATTATTGTTTACTGGTACGCGAGTTAGAGTCTACTGGTACACGAGGTATAGTTTACTGGTACGCGATCTATTGTTTACTGTTACGCGAACTCTTGGTCACTGGTAAGAAACAATTTATTGCTGCGCGAGTTATTGTTTACTGGTACGCGAGTTATAGTTTATCGTACGCGAGTTATTGTTTAGTGGTACGCGAGCTCTTGGTCACTGGTACGTGAGCAATTTACTGCTGAGCGAGTTACTGTTCACTGGTACGCGAGTTATTGTTTACTTGTACGCGAGTTACAGTTTACTGGTACGCGAGTTGTAGTTTACTGGTACGCGAGCTATTGTTTACTGGTACGCGAAATCTTGGTCACTGGTACGCGAACTCTTTGTCACTGGTACGCGAACACATTACTGTTGCGCTAGCTATTGTTTACTGGTACGCGAACTCTTGGTCACTGGTACGTGAACTCTTGGTCACTGGTACACGAGCAATTTACTGTTGCGCTAGCTATTGTTTAATGGTACGCGAGTTATAGTTTACTCGTACGCGAGTTATTGTTTACTGGTACGCGAGCCATCTATGTAGTGGGTCCCTGTCACCACGGCATGGCGCGTCCTCAGGTTGCGGATAGAGGAACGGCCTCCGATAAGGAGGGCAGCTGCGAATAAATTGAATAAGCAGTCGCGGACAGCCGA
>Ga0123355_10017813_pt1 | contig 11235 bp, 9 predicted proteins | sample TergutEmb28metaG_3_FD_89872 | JGI IMG/M metagenome (GOLD analysis project Ga0123355, IMG submission 89872) | Embiratermes neotenicus P1 segment gut microbial communities from Petit-Saut dam, French Guiana - Emb289 P1 | ecosystem: Host-associated > Arthropoda: Insects > Digestive system > Gut ...
CCTGCAAAATGGCAGCACATCAGGGCGCGCCCTCCCAGTGCCCCCCCCCCCCCCCCTCCCCCCGCGTCCAACATACCATTTTGAAAGCCGTGCTTCATGCAGTGGTTTGGGGATTTCCCTTGCGACTTGAAGACCCAAAGTCCCGTGGAGATTGGTTGGACCTGCAGTGCAAGCAAGGACAGAGTTTGTTATAACTGCACAAGACTTACTTTGCACCTCGGCTGGAAGATGCGTGCTGTCACCGTGCATTGCGCCGTGACTGTCGTAGAGCGCGAATAGACGCTCTAAGCTAAAGAGAATTAGCGGCTTTTGAATAACAGGAATTTAAGTGGCCTTACAAAGAGACACAAAAATCACATTTCTTATGATTTTCAAACGGAATATTAAAGTGCTAGTGGAACCGAAGCAGCTCAGTTAGTACAGGGCTGGCGTCTCGACGACTGTGTCCCGATATTTGTCTTCTTAACAGCGTCCAAAACGGCATAAGAGGGGCGACGTGACAGGAGTGTGGTCAAGGACACGTAACAAGGACCTTCACGTTCTGTACTCCTCACTAAATGTCATTCGGGTGATCAAATTAAGAATAATGGAATTGGCGGGGCATGTGACACGTATGGGAGACAGGAGAGGAACATAAGGTGTTTGGTGGGAAACCTGATGGGAAGAGGTAATTTGGAAGACCTAGAAGTAGATGAAAGGATAATATTAAAATGGATCTTCACATACTGGGATGGGGAATGGGCTAGATTGATCTGGCTCACGATAGGGACATAGGGCGGCGACTTGTAAACGCGATAATAAACTACGATTTTCATGAAATGCGGGGAAACTATTGAATAGGTGAGGTCTGTTAGCTTCTGGGGAAGGACCCTGCTTCATGTAGTTAATCAAAAACTGCTTTGGGACCCTTAGATTATCCTCTCCAATGGATAACGCGCTGTTTCTTGGGGACAAAGAGGTCAATGCGTGAAGATAACTCACGCAACAATATTACCACCGTCGCGTTTGTTCTCTTCGCACTACTGCAGACTTCTCTCCCTTATTTCAGGCTCAGCGAGACCGCAAACAGGACACAGCGATTCGATCAAAGTTATTTGAGTAGGGAGACAGAATATGGCATCTGACTGATGCAGTTGTGTGGCATTTACAGCGAGGTAACGAACCATATAGCGCTTTCATAGTGAAGATGACAACTGTTTGACACCCAATGTCATGGCCTTCGTGTCGAGTTTCACAGAACGCAGCCTTCTGTTGTAATTACGCTGTGTACTTGTCTGTCCCTGACTGTGCATCGCCGATGGCTCTTTGTCTATAAACAAGACAGACAATGTACTTATAAACGTAATAATGACGCGCGTTCGCGTAACCATTGTTGCCGCGGAACAGTGGTATTACATATTCTCTGTGTGTGTGTGTGTGTGTGTGTTGTCAGATTTTCCCCCGTTATGTTACACAATGCGCGATTTTTGGAAAAGAGCTATTGAACATAAAATATATGTTTTTATTTTCTCTAAAAATGCGTCTGAAAATTTCTAATTCTAATGAAAACTGAGCGAGATATTGTCATAAATTTATTTAGGCTTCACGTAAGGAACTGTTATTCCTGCCAGATTTTAATAAGATTTGAATATTCTTGACAGATGTTCCAATAATACACCAATATCAAATGCCATGAGAATCGTCCTGTGGGGGCAAAGTTGTTCCGAGCGTACGGATAGACAGACAGACAGACAGATATGCATGAAGAATCTAATCGTCTCTTTTCGCAAACTGGCACAGGTGTCTACTAAAATTAACGTAGCCGGTCCACAAAATAATTCAGTTCATACAAAATGTAAGGCCACTTTTGCGATATCTCAGAGGAGACTGGAAGAGGTGCTGGGCAAGACAGACAGACTTCCTGGGTCAATGTGAATAATGTAATTGCATTAGAAGGAGTTAGTTAGTGTAAAGAACGCAGTGTTAGCAAAAAGACCTTAACGGCAGATATACGTATTATTAGGCGCCATCAAAGGCAAGATATGCAACAGCAATTATATCAAAGAGTATGTCGCCTAAGGAAGTACAGGACAGCCTTCATCACAATTTGTGTATTCTATGTGCCTACTTAAAACATAAAACAGCGAAGAACACGTGACAGTGTGCACGGTGTCAGGCATGTGCCACTGCTCCTTATAGCTAAAGCGTAGAGAGAATAAGACACATCAGAACAGAACAACCGGTACATATTCTGAGGTCTTAGTGACTCAGATGTTTGGATAATATTCATGTTTATTTGACGACCCTGTCAGTATTTCGGGCAACACAGTGTTGATGGCAGGGCAGGTTTTGGATAGTCGATCGAAAGGAATTTGGAAAAATCTGGCGTTTATGGTTTAATAGGGGGAATATATCTGTTCATTTGCCTGAGGCTGTCAAGAAGAAAGTCGGATATCTTCTAACAGGGCAGCCGGTATCCCACCAGAATTTCTAATCCGGGCGTCTCCCCGTGCACAAGTCGAAATACGTTACTGCCACGCCAAACTGCTCTGTGTATATATATATATATATATATATATATATATATCCCAGTCTGTCATATGCTGAGGGCTTTTTGAGTTTATTGCCAATATTTTATTTTCTTTTTGTCGTGGCCTCATTTTTGTTTTCCGTTTTGGGCGTCTTTTTTATTTACTAAAAGCGACTATTAGATTCGCCATGCTTGTCCGTCTGTCCGCCCGCCTGCCACTAGACGGATTTTCACCAAATCTTTTATTTCAGTATTCTTTGGAAAATCTGTCCAGAAAGTTTTAGTTCCGTTGAACTATGATATGAATAACGTTACTGTACCTGAAGACAAATGTACAGTTATTGTAATATTGTAATATTGTAATATCTCGCTGAGTTCCTCTTAGAATAAGAAATGTTTCGCACTAAAAGTTGTAGAAACAATCAAAACATACATTTTGTGATCAGGAACATTTTTCCGAAAATCTTGCCTTTTATGAGGTAATATGGTAGAGCCAGAGAAGTGACAATACAGTATGGAGCATGCGCTTTGCATGCTGGATAATTAACGTTACAAGCACATACCAGAATATACAGTATAACATTTACTGCTTTTGAACGGTAACCACGGTTAAGCGAGCGCGCCTCAGTATGGCGTTACATATGCGTTGCTTATTTTCGTGTATGCTTCATTTGTGTGCCGCGTCTTCCTGAAAGATATTGTCTTACACGCTTCTTCCTGTCTTTACCAATTCATGAAACAAACACAGTACATTCAATTTTACACTAGCAAACGATTTGGGAGACTTTGGCGTTAGTGGAGGGACGATATTGCAAGTTGTCATAAAGAAATCTCTTGAGTGACCATGTGGAGTGAGTTCATGGGATTTTGAACAGGGATCGCCAGCGGGTTTTGTAAACACGGTGATGAATCTGTTTGCTCAATAAAATTAGGGAAATTTTTTGATGAGCACGAACCTTATCAAGTTTTTCATGGAAAACATCAACCTCTCACTTTACTGGATAAATCCAGTGTAACAAGGACTGAAAAACATATACAGACTTGGCCAGTAAGACGTGCAAAGTTGTTGGCCTGTTAAAACGCCTGCAGAGTTTCAGTCAGGCTACAAGTGCAACAGGCAAGTCGGAGAAGTTGCCGCATAGTCACGGCGACTTCTGCTGTCTTCTGGTGCTGCAGGTGAAAGAGGAACGTAAAGTACAACACCCCATACCGAAAGTAAGAAAGATGTACATATGATCATCAGTGTCACCAGCAGAATCACCACAGTTACTAACTTCAGCTTTTCTGCTGTCAGAACTATTTCACACAGCACCCCATTCACATTAAACCCTCTCCCTTCAAATCGTTTCACCTTTGGAATCTATTGATCTATTTTTATCCAGTTTGCGTTTCCTGTGCCCACTCAGAGCTCCAGTATTATTCAATTTGCAACATAATGGGCTTCCTCTCTATCCATCAGTTCGGCCACGAAATTGCAAGCGACTCGAAGGCAAACTGCAGGGTGATGCTGACCAGTGGCTAACACACAGCGAGAAAATTGGTGCTCGTGAATTGTTTTATATAACGATTCTATGCCAAATGCAGAGTAAAGCCATAACAGCATCTCTGATAAAATGGCTAGAGTAGTGGCATAATGTGAAGTGGTGTCGCGAAGCTGATTTTTTTTTTTAAAAAAAGAAAGAATTAATGCTCTAACGCTTTAGTTCCAAAAGCGCTGATCCCACGGGATCCGCGACTAGTTCTCAGAGAATCCGTGGATACGTATCTGTAATATCTACTTTTGAAGTTTTATGTTTGTTGAAAATAATGAAGGAAATTCTTTAATTGGCTACAAATTTGTTTCGTATGAGCGTTAGAATATCTGCTTAAGAAAGCTCCTGTACCAACGGGACAAGCGGCAATTAGAATTTAAGGTCAAATCTTGCAATTCCTTGTCATTTATGCTACTGGTATGTATTGTTTTCTATTTAAAATCAGTTCTGAGACATGCGTATCTAAGTTTGGGTACCTATCATCCGGACACTCTAAATTTAAATGACCACTATTGTGATTATTCTTGGTTATTACTGGAAACCACAGGCGGTGTGCGATCAAACGAATTCTGAGCAGCACTGTCCGAGGTATCGTCAGAATATGAGAAATTAGTGGGCAGTGTAGGACAGGAAATAAGCTTAGGGAAAAGCGGAAAACAAATAATTATTAAGTATAGACTTTCATTATAGATATCCCAGTTCCTGGATTGTGTTCCTTCTATTATTTAAGGAAAAAGGCGACGTTTCGATAACTGGATCACTTTTACCCTCAGGTAGAAGGAGAGGACACCATCTCTTGCTTCTATGCACCCTTCGGCCTAGAACGCTAACGAGGAGTTCATATCCCAGACTTAGAGGAGGTCCAGAAACCCGGCAATCCTAAGTGCTATATAGAATCCACGGAACAATTTGGAATAGAGAGGATTTCAGGCTCATTTACGGTCAGCGTTGTGCTAAAGGTGGATGATGACGTTTCAAGCAACCTGCTGCCTAAACGTCTGCATTCACAATACACAAATTCCCCTTGTCCAAAACCCAGACCAGTGTAAATTCCTAAAACATTAAGTCACCTTCATAAAGTATAAGATTCTTGTTAGTTATGACGCAGTCGCAGATCCTCTCATGCTTCTTAACATAAAATACTTGACTGAGGCTAGCTTCGTTCCTCTAATCAACATTAATGTTAATCTTCGGGGTGAATTACATAGTAAGGGCAGCAATTCGCGACCACCCGCTAATGCATTTGCCTAATTACAGAACGATTACAGGACCAGGCGGAGATTTCGCAGAAGCTGAAACTAGCTAAATTTCGAGCAAAGCAACACTTTAATTAAACCTTTATTATTAATTGCGAGTGTAGAATGGCGCACGGCTGGCATGCAGCTAGAAATGTGAAGCCGTATTGAACCTACCGCTGTCACCAATCAGGTGTTTACAAACCGTATATTTACCGATGAGAATTCAAAGGTAAAATTTGAAAAATTGCTGTTTGTAGTTTTGCTACAGCGTCTTCAGTGGTTGTGCGTGCTGTGAAATTGAGTATTTCTGGACGTACTGCTTGATATACTGTGTGTAAACTGTGAGGTGATTGTTAGCAATATAGACAAATATCATAGATCACAAGTGAGAATATTCATTTTATATATATATGTGTATGTGTTAGAGTTTGCTTACATGTTTCGGCCGCAATATGACATCATTATATAATACACAATCTAAGTACAGCACGAAGAATTACCAAAAGAAGTGTAACCTGTTTAAATTTAATGACATCTAATTTTACAATTAACAGTTTTATTTGAAAGTTCAAAAGATTCATTATGTATTACCTTACGATGACTATTTTCCGCCGAAACATGTAGTAAGAATATGTGTGTGTGTGTTTGTGTTTTGTGATCTACCGATTTTTGTATAGTAATTAAATCACCTTATGCATTAAGTTAAAATGAAGGGAATTGTTACTTTTGCAGTATTTTTTCTTGTTGTTGTTGCTTTTATTGCATGACATTCTACAGTCCCTCTTGCTATAAGGAGGAAAGAAAGACCGTTCATTGCATCTCTAACTAGTTCCATCTTTATAGCTACATTTTTGCACTTGAACTGGAAGGTATCACCAGGCAAGTGAAACGTACATAAAGAAAGATTATTTATAGACAACCCGTTGAAATAGTAAGCAAATTTTAAAATAGCCGATAACACAGATTTACAAAAATAATTGTTCATGTCAGTCGGAACAGGATAAAAGTCAAAAGTGTGTTAAAATAAAATACACTACGTGTGGCATCGGAACGGGTCAAAAAGCGGCCCGACTCCACGATAGCTACATGATGGTGATGACGGCGTACATTGTTATGTTGAAATCGTTTTACAGTAGGCTACTGTACGTCTGTAAACCAATGTTGCTGCTTTTTTCTTGTGTTACTTGAACCGAATCTGTTTTTAATGTTTTTACCTGAAACCCGTCTCTAATTTTCAAAATAGTATATGACCCATTTTAAAAGCGCAAAGATAGCTTTGTATAATAATTTTATATTTAGATTCTTTTCCAAAAGCAGTGCGCATTTTATGACGACCTGCAGCATGCATTCCAATGATGTTTATTGTCGCAGCTTCGTGCTGGCGGTTTGTGAGGAAATGCGAGTTGATCTTCGTTTGTACGAAAACTAAAGCAATCCAAAAACAGATTTACGAAAATTATCTTTCTTGCACTATTGTGTACAGTTGTGTGGAGTTGTGTACAGTTGTTTACAGTTGCGTGGAGTTTTGTACAGTTGCGTACAGTTGTGTACAGTTGTGTACAGTTGCGTACAGTTGCGTACAGTTGCGTACAGTCGCGTACAGTTGCGTAAAGTTGCGTACAGTTGCGAAGAGTTGTGTACAGTTACGTAAAGTTGCGTACATTTGCATACAGTTGCGAACAGTTGTGTACAGATGCGTACAGTTGTGTACAGTTGTGTACAGTTGCGTAAAGTTGTGTACAGTTGCGTAGAGTTGTGTAAAGTTGCGTACAGTTGCGTACAGATGCGTACAGTTGCGAACAGTTGTGTACAGTTGCGTAGAGTTGCGTAAAGTTGCATAGAGTTGCGTACAGTTGCGAACAGTTGCGAACAGTTGCGTACAGTTGCATAACGTTGTGTACAGCTGCGTACAGTTGTGTACAGTTGCATAGAGATGCTTACAGTTGCGTACAGTTGCGTAAAGTTGTGTACAGTTGTGTAAAGTTGTGTACAGTTGTGTACAGTCGTGTACAGTTACGTAAAGTTGCGTAAAGTTGCGTATAGTTGTGTACAGTTGTGTACAGTTGCGTACAGTTGTGTACAGTTTTGTACAGTTGCGTAAAGTTTTGTAAAGTTGCGTACAGTTGTGTACAGTTGAGTAACGTTGCGTACAGTTGTGTATAGTTTTGTACAGTTGCATAAAGTTGCGTACTGTTCTGTACAGTTTTGTACAGTTGCGTACAGTTGCATACAGATGTGTATAGTTGTGTACAGCTGCGTACAGTTGCGTACAGTTGCGTAAAGTTTCGTACAGTTGTGTAAAGTTGTGTACAGTTGTGTACAGTTGCGTAAAGTTGCGTAAAGTTGTGTAAAGTTGTTTACAGTAGTGTATGGTTTCGTACAGTTTCGTACAGTTGTGTACAGTTGCGTACAGTTGCGTAAAGTTGTGTACAGTTGTGTAAAGTTGCGTACAGTTGTTTAGAGTTGCGAACAGTTGTGTAAAGTTGTGTACAGTTGTGTACAGTTGTGTAAAGTTGTGTAAAGATATGTACAGTTGTGTACAGTTGCGTATAGTTGCGTACAGTTGTGTACAGTTGCCTACAGTTGCGTACAGTTGTGTACAGTTGTGTACAGTTGCCTACAGTTGCCTACAGTTGCGTACAGTTGTGTACAGTTGTGTACAGTTGCTTACAGATGCGTACAGATGTGTACAGTTGTTTACAGTTGTGTAGAGTTGTGTACAATTGCGTAGAGTTGCGTAAAGTTGCGTACAGTTGCGTAAAGTTGCGTACAGTTGCGTTCAGTTGCGTGCAGTTGCGTAAAGATATGTACAGTTGTGTAGAGTTGTGTAAAGATATGTACAGTTGTGTACAGTTGTGTACAGTTGCCTACAGTTGCGTACAGTTGTGTACAGTTGTGTACAGTTATGTACAGTTGCTTACAGTTGCGTACAGATGTGTATAGTTGTGTACAGTTGTGTACAGTTGTGTACAATTGCGTAGAGTTGCGTAAAGTTGCGTACAGTGTCGTACAGTTGCGTACAGTTTCGTGCAGTTGCGTACAGTTGCACTCAGTTTTGTACAATTGTGTACAGTTGTGCAAAGTTGTGTTCAGTTTCGTACAGTTGCGTACAGTTATGTACAGTTGTGTACAGTTGCGTACAGTTGTGTACAGTTGCGTACAGTAGCGTATAGTTGCGTACAGTTGCTTACAGTTGCGTACAGTTGTGTACAGTTGCGTACATTTGCGTACAGTTGCGTACAGTAGCGTACAGTTTTGTACAGTTGCGTACATTTGCTTAGAGTTGCGTCAGTTGCGTACAGTTGTGTACAGTTGTGTACATACACAAATTCCTATGTATATATATATATATATATATAACGTTTTCTGTTACCGAATTCAAATGCCTTGTGTCCAACTACCTTGTCTCACAGAACGAGAGAAAATTTTCAAAAATCAAACGAATCAGTTGGTAGCAGTGGGGTTACAGATTCATAACGTAGTGACTATAAAGAATTTCTACTAGGTGCAGTGCGGTAGAGACGCAACCATGACTTGGGGAGAATTCTGCCCCCTCATCATCGGGTCAGAGGAGTGATGGTGCTGGAGACAACTGATTGGTCTGAAACGTGACAACTTGCAGGTTGTTACATACAAGAAGACGCCATATATAATTACGTGTGATTTAAGACTTCCGTCAAATTGTACGAGATCTTCGTTATTCTGGGATGATGCGCAGAGCAAATTGGTGTTTAGTTTCCGAACTTTTGGGACAATCTATCTGTCAATGGCGGGGTACGTGGTGGCGCAGTTGGTTGAGGCACTGTCCTACACGCCGGAAGGTGGCGGGTTCGAGTCCTGATAGTGCCATTGGAATTTTTCATTGACGTAATCCCTCCGAACGCACTACGGCACTGGGGATTACTCAGCCTCTAACAGAAATGAGTACCAGGAATATTTCCTGGGAATAAAGGCGGCCGGTGCTAATGGCTGACAACCTTACCATCTTTATGTGCCGATTTTCTTGAAATCCGGGAGCCTCACACTCCTGGAATATTCAGGGCCTGTCCAGTCCTGTAATGGGATTGCTTTACCTTTACCTTTTATCTATCAATGGTCAAGCAGTCCAGCTAGAATTATTGAAAATCACAGCATCGAAAGACCTTGAACGAAAACCGTCTCCTAAAAGTTTCTGAGCTAGACATGCAGTTTCGCACTAAGTAAAGGAACTACTGCGCCCTCTCAAAGCCGAACAAGGTAAACTGAATATGTGTCTATCATCAGGAACAAGAAAGCCCTTTGAAAACTAAACGTAAACCGTTCTTTTTAAAGGCCCAGTTCGTAGCGCGCAGTAAATAATCTTTATCTCGTTTATAATAACCTGTCTGCTATTTTTGTACAGGATAAATTCGCTATGTATTCTGATACATATAGCTTTATATTTATATACAGAAAACAGGTACGGACCTTCTGCAGGCAAAGCGTAGATCTGTGGAATGTTAATTCTGCAGTTTCGTACAGCAAGCGTTAGGCTTTAGCAGGCAACACTCGACTGTGTGTTTCCCAGTTTGATCCGAAGGATTGTCTGGTATTGATGTTAGTTTTAAATACAAGTTAGTTTTTTTTTTTGGAGAAGATGTGTCAAATAGCTAATTAACTGCATGCGGCAGAGTCCTTCTTGAGAAGCCAACAGCTCCTCAGTTAGTCAAGTAATTTCCTAAATTTTATGGAACCCGAATGTTCATTACCGCACTCACAACTGCCCGCACCTGCCCATGTTCTGAGCCACAGCAATCTAGTCCATGCCTTCCCAGCTCAAAGATCCTTTTTAATATTATTCTCCCATCTAGACCAATGTCTTCCAAGTGCTCTCCTTCCTAAGATATCCCAAACAAAACCCCGTATGTACCTGACCTGTCTCCCATACATGCCACAATTCCAGCCCATCTCATTCTTCTTGATTTGATTACCCGAATAATATTTGGTGAGGAGTACACATCATGAAGCTCCTCCTGATGTAGTCTTCTCCACTCCCCTCTTACCTCATCCTCTTATGCCTAAATATCTTTCTGAACATCCTGTTCTCGGACACCCTCTCATATTTCCTTATTACGTCAGTTGTTTGGTGACCACCCCTATCCACGGGCAGTTGATGCTCGTCAGTTTCGCAAGAATATCCTTCGATTTTCAGGCCATCAGTCAGGATGTGAAACACATCGGTATATGAGGGAGGAGCACGGAACTGTGCAGCACGAATCGAGTTGCGTGACTTTGAAACGGTGACAGAATGGTGGAGGGGGTGGCAAGTGGTATCATATGGAGCCATAACATCGCAAAATATACTGGCGAGTAGAATTTATATGTCATGACCTCGCAAAACAAAACACACACACACAACAAAAAGATGATAAAAATACGTGGCATCCTTGGCATATTACAAAGCCGCATTAATAAAATTGATCCCCTGCATTTGTCCCGGGCTATCTGATAACAAAGCAATTTCACTAATTAAAAGCTGATGGGATGCAGGAACTAAAAACATGCTCAGTAGGGAAATCTAAAACCTGGATGGGGTTTTACCGTCAGTGGAGAATAGGCAAGGGATGGACAAAATGATGGAAACCATTGTGACACATACATATTTCTATATTAATACGGAGATTGGCTACCATTTGCCAGTAAAACAGCTTGTGTCCTTATTGCAGTAGACTCATACAAGTTCTGAACAGTCCCCAGTGGACTGCTGTACCGCTGTTTGTGAAGCACATCTTCTAGTTGTTTGAGAAATGATGGAGGAGGGAATCTGCTTCTCAGCTGCTCTCTAAAACTGACCACAGCAGTTCGATGATATTTAAGTCTGGCGATTGTGCTGGCCAGGAAAGATGTTGAAGTACATCTTCATGCTGCTCAAACCAAAACTGAACACTTCTGGCTGTGTGTGGGCGAATAGTCTTGTTGAAAAACTGCAATATTATTA
>Ga0123355_10017814_pt1 | contig 11235 bp, 5 predicted proteins | sample TergutEmb28metaG_3_FD_89872 | JGI IMG/M metagenome (GOLD analysis project Ga0123355, IMG submission 89872) | Embiratermes neotenicus P1 segment gut microbial communities from Petit-Saut dam, French Guiana - Emb289 P1 | ecosystem: Host-associated > Arthropoda: Insects > Digestive system > Gut ...
CCCTCTCCTCACCCATACGCGCCACATGCCCAGCCCATCTCATTCTTCTCGATTTTATCACCCGCACAATATTGGGTGAAGAGTACAAATCATTTAGCTCCTCGTTATGCAATCTCCTCCATTTCCCCTTTACCCCGTCCCTTCTAGGTCCAAATGTTCATCACATAGAGCATTACGTCACAAATATAGTAAAAAAGGAGAGGCCTATAACAAACAGTAGATCAATATAGGCGAGTTTGTCGGATAATAGAAACACTCGATTGACAAAAACACAACGGGACGATGTAAGCTGAAAAATAAATTTTACATAATTTGAGTATGTGTCTGCAGCTTTAGTCATCCATAATGCCAAGCGCATGCGCCATATTGTCACCTGTGGCCTGACTGGCTCTACCATATTTTTCCACATTATTTTATAAACGGCACGGTTTTCAGGAAATGGTTATTGAACACAAAATGTGTGTTTTGATTCTCTGTACAACTTTCGGCCGAAGCATTTCTCATTCTAAGAAAAACTGAGCGAGTTATCATATATGTAGATAGGTCGTCATGCTAAGTATCCCGTTATTCTTGTTAGATTTTAATGAAACTTGGAATTTATCGACATATTTTTGAAAAAATACGTAAGATCATCATCATCATCATCATCATCATCATCTTCTTCTTCTTCCTCCATGGATTAGGTCGTTTGACCTGTTCCGGCATCGACGCGTTGCCATCGTTTCCTGGGGCGCCCGCGATCCCTTCTTCCCCGGAGTTTGTAGGTGAGGGCGTATTTCGGTAGTCTGGTGTTGTCCATTCTTTAGAGGTGGTTGATCAGTTTTGTTTGTATTTGAGCCTCACGTTTTGTATTCCAGGATCCCTAGTTCTGTTGAATACGTAGGAGTTTCACGAAAATACGTCAAGTGGGAGCCTAATTGTTCCGTGCGGACAGCCAGATAAACATGACGAAGCTAACAGTCACTTTTCGCAATTTTGAGAGCGCGCCTGGAACGGAATGGCTGAGTGACTACCGCGTCACAGAATGCACGTTAACTGGCGACATTCTCATAGGCGGGGTCGAAGATGGGTAGACGTACGTCCCGTCCAGGGAGTTCAGGGAGCCCATTGACGTCACGCACATCAGTCTGATATGGCCGTCCTGACACTCGGAGTGTCCAGTTCTTGCCGACATCATCACGTATCTCCCACCAGCTCTCTCCTACACGTTACGGCGTAAAGCAATGTCTCCCACGTTTAAAGGGCTACACGTGTTCCTGCCTGGCGCGCCACGTGTACCGACGTGCCTCTCTAACGCTTCGCCCTCAAGGCGACCAATCATTGTTGCCGTATGGTTGCATGTGCACCAGAACGGAGAACCGAGTGTGGCGGCATGGCGGTGAATGCCGAAGGTGACCCGCTTGACAATGTGGGCCGAACATCGGCTAACCTTACTGCGACTTTCCTAGATTTTCTTCAGTTAGTTTAGGTAAATTATGACTTAGCGCTTAGCTTACGCTATGGCCGGCTCCTTCCAAACAGTTTACAGTTTATCAACCATCATATTAATGACATTACTCAGTATAAGATTATGAAATAAAGCAGAGATCCGTGGCACATCAGCTCCTCTTTTGCTAAGAATCTGCATTTCTAGATCACGTGTAAATTAACTGGATTTTGTGATTCAGAAACGACATTTCACAAGATAACTGCTATTAGCGTGCCTTCGAGAAACCGAATGTGCCTTTGGACTGTTCTGGCAATTCGTCCCATTCTTTGCCATTAATTTTTGGTTGTGGTGATGAAATCATCTGTTTCGGCTAAATAATGACAGGGAGTATATAATGAACACATTAATATACGTCAGCACAACAAGTATTTATTGGAGTAATAGGCTACATGTTTCGACCTGTTAACAGGTCATTATCAGGCCTCCAGGAGAACAGGTCAGGGACAGGGAACTAAATTTCGCATCATAAATCGTAATGTCTTGATGTTCAGGGTGTTTTTTTAATGGATTGTAAATTATGCTTTTATTTTGAAGTTTCTTATTCAACTAGTCGCACGTTCACCCAAGCAGATTTCTGCGTTCTTGTTGTGCTCTTGCAGTTTAAAATGGGGACATCAAACCGTTTTATTTCAAAGATACTCGCAGGTCTACGTCAACGAAAATGACTTACTGTGTGCCTAAGGAACAAAGTCTAAAAGGCCTGCCCAGTTCAATAGACATAACGTCAACAAGATGCAGGCAGAGAATCTCATCGTAACGGATGAGCACAGACTACGTACAGTACGTGACGCAGGGAACCCAAGGACAGACACTGGAGAGGGTGTCAGAAACTGACAGGGTACATAAACCAGAATACGTACCCCAAACTGTGTGTTGGAAAACAGTTCCAGGAAATAGCTCATGCTTTACTCAGGTGTTACAACTTTGTTTTCTTCGTGTGGGCTCCACATACGCCCACTCTTTGCATGGCGGAAAATGTATGCATAATGCACAAGATCCCCCAACCCCTCAGCAAAACCTTGGACTACGCAAGTATATAGAGAATTATAGCCACATTTTATGCAATAATAAGTACATTATCTCGAAGACTATGTCACAATTTAACATGACGAGTCGTTCATTTCACAACTATGTTAAGCGCCTGGCAACCCTGTTGTCAACATCAAAAATCATTAGCTTAATTTTTGTGGTCTTATGCTCCAGAGGTCAGATGACAATTCGAATATAGCTTACGTATCGCTGGAATTTTTATGTTCGTACGAGAGCAAGGGCCACAATTGCAACATGACAGACGTTTTTGTGTTTACTGGCAGGCGGGCGGCTGCAACTTAGCCATCTGCAAACAGAACAACTGACTGCGTAGAGTGGCGCCAACAGAAACTCGAAACCTCTTGTTGTATTATGTGTAAAAAAGGTAAAGTTTACCATAGAACAGACCATGATGGGCCAGAGGGAGAGTAGAAGAAGTACAGCTGTACTCTTTCTTTAACCTCGGCGCTAGATAGGGGTGGGTGGTAAACTTCACACACCAGCCTCCATACTCACGGGGAAAGAGACTTGGTACCCATTGCACAGGAAGCAGGGTGGGCCCCAGGGCCCGTCTGGACGGGTGCGGAAAATCTCACCGCCACCGGGATTCGATCCCCGGAACGCCCAGCCCGTATAGTAGTCATAATACCGACCACGCAATCCCGGTCCACTGTTCTATCTGTACCTCACCCTAATTAACTTAATATTCAACGAAGAATGAAGTCTAATTAGACAACGAAACCTGCCAAAGTCAATGGATGACATATTATTTTTTGTCCAAAGGCTGTGAAATGAACAAACAATGGAGCTGTATTATCCGACGGTTGACGTGTCTCATTACTAAACCGTCTGGTGGACTGGGCGTCTTCCAGTTTGCTTTTGCATTGACGTTTTTTTGATATATTACTTTTTTACACCTCACACTTTACGGGCCGTGGGCACGCGGTGGCGCAGTTGGTTGAGGCACTGCGCTACAAGCCGGAAGATCGCAGGTTCGATTCCCGATAGTGTCATTGGAATTCTTCATTGACGTAATCCATCCGGCCGCACTATGGCCCTGCGGTCGACTCAGCCTCTAATAGAAATGGATACCAGGAATATTTCCTGGTGGGTAAAGGCGGCCGGTGCTTATGGCTTCATGTGCCGATTGTCTTGAAATCTGTGAGCTTCAACCGCCTGGAACCCTCAGGGACTGTCCAGGCCTGTAATGGGATTTGTTTTACTTTACGGACCGATTTAAGCCTAGTTTGTCTTTCATACCGTTGTAACGTATTGTCGGGATAACTTTCGAATAAACGTTGTGTAGCTGAATAAAACATTAAAATACGAAAGTCCATGCCTATGGCTTAATTATTTTTAACAATTTATTTAGGGTTTCTTAAAAAATAAAGTCTCTTGAATTTGTGAGTGATTGCCTGAGTTATTTACGAACTCTGCTCGGTGAGTTTATTACATATTTTTTAGAAATATGTGGAAGATTCACTTTACATTCCAGCAGTCGTCTAAAAAACAAGTGAACACAAAATAAAAGTAAATCAGACGTTGCGCAGAAGATATGTGACATTAATAATTACTAATAATATCATATTGTAAAGTATTTATCTGTAATGTGCTATACGTTTCTACTTTATTTCCTCTCCATACAGAGGTTTCAAGAATCTTGGGTGTTTTATGGCATTGTGTCGTTTCTTTTGTAATAAATTTTGGCTTTGTGATAAATACGAGGGTGAATAAAAAAGTAAAGGCAATTTTTAAATTACGCGGTAACCGGGACAGAAAGGAGCTGCCGCATTGCACAGTATTGTCAATGTCTGTTGAAGAGTTCAGCCATGTGCAGTACAGCGCTCTGCCTTCAGTCGAGTGGCAGCAACGAGGGCGAAAACATGGACGCCACTTTGCAAGATTGTACCATCGAAGAACAACGTGGCGTAGTGCGGTTTCTTTGGGCAGAAGGCGTGAAACCTGTGGAAATTCACCGTTGTCTGTTAGCTCAGTATGGACAGAGCACCATGAGTCAACGTAAGGTTTATGAGTGGGTGGAAAGGTTTAAATCGGGTCGAACACGTGTTACTGATGAAGGTCGTTCTGGTCGGCCATCAACGTCGCGCACAGAAGACTACAAGAGCAGCCGAAAGGCTTCTTCTCCGCAGGAATACAGAAACTAGTTGAACGATATAACAAATGAATTTTGTTGCAAGGGTACTATGTAGAAAAATTACACATTTTTCTAGCACAAGTGTTTACTAGTGCAAAAGATGCGGGTACAAATAAGTGAGTATTCTTGGTTTTAGCAAGCACATCCCTCTCCTGTAATGTGACTCAGCAATAAATAAGTAGAAACAAGAAATGGGCTTTGAAGACAAGATGGTCAAAAGTTCTTTCGCAAACGTCACATTCAGGAAACAGAGAAATTTTTAGAAAGTGCTTGTGAAATGAGGTTACATCAGTTGAAGTTACCGTTTTGTTTATGTCATACGAATGGTTATTACGGCTTTATTTATCAGCTGCTTATTGCGGTTGTTTGATGTTCGCAGTTGATACAAATGACAGTGCGCTTCTAACATTTCATTTAATAATTTCCCGAGAATGAATAGAGCTAACTGAACCAGGATATGAACTACGTAATGACTGTGCGCGTGGAATATCATATTGGAAATTGTTTTCCACGTGGGTTAATGACGTGACGCACATAGTCTGATGTCTTCAGGAAGGGTAAAGGGGGATTTATTATTACGCGGAGCTAAATTTGTGCTGCTGCCTGTTGATTGTGGGCACCTCCCATCTCTGCACTGCGCTTCCGGTACAGGCGGCAACCTGTGGGGTATTAAACGACCATGTAGCAACTACAGGCATCTGTTAATGCTGACGTACTATGGAAGACGGCGCGCAAGACTTCCCCACTTCTCTGCTGTTGAATTAGCAACAAGCTTCCTCTTTCTTATACATACCAGACCAAAGCGCTTATCGTTGCGATGATTGTCTCTACCAACATTCCTGTGAACTGAATTGTTAGAAGAATGGGGGGCGTATAGCAGTACCACTAAACCTTTTATGTGGTGCGGGCGAATTAGACAAAATTTGGTCTGCATGCCGGCAACATGAATACAGAATCAAGAACATGTACTTCTAAGTATAATTTTAACGGTGTATTTTTATATACCCCATGTTCAATGAAAAGTGCTGATAATAATAGAACAAGTGTATATAAAATTCAATTCACAACCTAGGCTAGGGTTTTTGACGTTCAGGTGACCGTACATCGTGATAAATTCTTATAATAAAACCAACTAGATGCATTAATTTCTCAATTTTATTTTTGAAATAAAACTCTACATATTTCGGACATTTCCTCTGTCCATCATCGGGAGTTTTTCACTGTACACACATCAATGGTATATGTCACACAGGTTTGCTGACAGCTTGCTCGCAAGCTGTCAGCAAACCTGTGTGACATATGTATGTAATGCTAGAAGTGGGTCTTGCAGGGATTCTGTAGCATGACTGACTCAAACTGAAGGAGGGAGTGTGTGAGTCCGTGGATTAAATTTGTGTGGCTGAGGATACTTTTTTTTTTTTTTTAATGGTAATAGACCTTCCGATTTTGTAAACGGCGTGGGGTTTCTTGGTACGTCGAGGGACTATCAACTTTACGAAAATGTCTTTGCTCAGCGTTGTTCCATAGTTTGTGGTCACAAACCTACCGTTTTTATACAAGCTTAACTGGCTAAATAGAGGACACAGAATGAAGTTTCATAGATCGATTCCCACCCCCACCCCACCCCCCCGCCTCGAGGTGTTACGCTTCCCCCTCCACCGCAATTTCATATATTACCATCCAGTCTAGCCCTTCCATTCACAGAAATGTCTGCGGTCACTGCCACGTAGTAACACCTTCCGTATCGACAAGCGTTTGGGGCTGGTTGACATAGGCAAGATGGTGTTGCAGATTAATACAACAGTGCAGAAAAAGAGGCGATCCTTGAGAACAGTTATCCCCGCCATCCAGAGACCTTCTTGTTTTGAACATGAGTATAAATTAAAGCGTCAAAAGGAAATTTTGACAGTTGACATTTCTAGCTGTGATTTGTAAGGCCACTGATTCGTTCTCAGACAATATTGTCCTTGAGGGATGCTCTGAAATTTGTGTTTCACTGAATATACATGCCATGACCTTGAGGATGTTCTTGAAAGGCAGCTTGATAGATGAAGTGGCGCTGCTTCCAAGAGATGCATTTACATCGTCGAAAGGCGAAACGGGAGTGCAGACCGCAGCATGAGTATCTCGCTGATGCTTTGACATGTTGTTTTCGGCAGTTGCTTAACTACAAGGATGATTTGCTACATGGAGACAGAACAGTGACAGACTTTCAGTTATTCCGTATGTCCGCAACACTATGTAGCCTAGCGGACATGAATCGTACAAGCACACACACACACGCACACTCGCACCAGAAGTAAACAAAGTGCACACATATGAAGACGTAAGAAACGGAAAGAGTGATTTAGCTTACGAACTTAGAATTTTACATTATCCACTTCTAACGTAAGAAGAATAAAGTGAAATAAACGCCTGTGTTAAGTTTATTATACATAACATAGAAACTTCCGTCAACACAACTATAATTATGTAGGTTAAAATTACAACATGTTTCGACCCTTGGGGGTCATCTTCAGGTCGAGCTTAGGAACCTATTACTTACATCACGTTTTTGCCGTATTATTTTTCATTTGAAAAAAAAAAGTGATGTAAATAATAGGTTCCTAAGCTCGACCTGAAGATGATCCCCAAGGGTCGAAACATGTAGTAATTTTAACCTACATAATTATAGTTGTGTTGACGGAAATTTCTATGTTATTTATAATATACTTAATGATTTTCACACAACGGGATGAATTCTATTAATAATACGACGCCTGTGTGCTAACTACATATCGTATCATTTGTTTATTTTGGTAAAAGGTAAAGCAGTCCCGATACAGGCCTGGAGTGGCCCAGAGGGTTCCAGGATGTTACGGTTCCCAGATTTCGTGACAACGGCACAGGATGGTGGAAAGTTTATCAACCTTACGCACCGGCCGCTTTTTACCCCCAGGAAATGCTCCTGGTACTCATTTCTGTTAGAGGCTGAGTCGACCCCAGGGCCATAGTGAGATCGGAAGGATTTTATGTCGATGAAAAATTCCAATGACACCAGCTGGGATCGAACCAGCGGCCTTCAGATTTGTAGCACAGCACCTTAACCACTGCGCTACCGCGTTTGGTACACGGTGTAATTTATTTACAAGGAAATTCTGTAAGTTATGGGAAAACCTGCACGTAGGTTAGTGTTCGCTCTACACAGGTAACAGTCTCAGTCCACGAACCTGCAGCACAGTGTGTCGGGGCTGTTCATTGGCCGATAAGGGATACACGCAAGCAGTAGGCCTCGTTCACACTTGGCCATGACCCAAATTTGGTCTGCGTAAGGGAGTGCCAAACTGTTAGCGGCTGGCTGAGACCGTATTCTGGATTTAAACGGCCAGTCAGTGATTCATTCCTCTGTGCACAGTTCCGTAAATAACTCAGCACTGCATATTAGTTGGCGCAGTTTATGCAACCCAGCCACCCGAACGCATTAAAATAATAAACTTGTTGGAGTGTTGTCAAGTTCCGACATCCAGTTTCCACTGCTGTCTTCGTGTTGAGACTATTCTGACACATGTGTTACAGTCCGTTGTGGGTGCATTAAATAGCATCTTACAGTGGGCTTGAGTGCAACGCGGATTCAGTAGTTTAACCCTTTGACGCCTAACGACCACTATAGTGGTCGTACCGCACCGCTAAACTCTAAACGTTACATTTTATATAATTATTCAACAAATGCAGGTACTGAATATTTTAAACATGGTATATACTCTCTGTTTTTTGCTCTTCAAAATGCAGTTTGTTGCATAAATCTAACGTATTTGGTTCCTGTATTATTCACATTTTATATACAGGGTGTGCAAAAATTAAAAAAAAAAACTAATTCCGGCGCCAAAAGATTAACCGCCGAAGAAAGGACGTTTTTCTATCGACAACTCTGAGCGCTAAACTCAGGTTTGTGCCACAGATAGCCTGTATCGAAATACTTGTACCAACTTCGAAAATGACTTTTTCACATCAAAACAAATAAAATTTCGTACATACATACATACATACAAGGGTGCTGATAAGTACTTAGCCCGAGCAGGAAGGAAACAATCTAATGTTTTTGTCAGAATGGGGTCAATTTCCTTCGGCGCCGTCCCTTGCAGGAAAAGAAATTTGATGACAGCTCGCGTCTCGATTTTGTTGAAATCGCGGACGTCGCCTGACATGCTTCCGAGCTTGTTTCCTTCCTGGTCGAGCTAAAGACTTATCAGCACCCTTGTATGTCCGGAAATGATTTGATTTTGAACGCGTTCCCAAAATTACGAAAGACGACCATTAGCTTTGTCATGTCTGTCCGGCTCCCACTGGACGGATTTTCACGAAAATTTATATTGGAATATTTTTCGAAAATATGTCCAGAAAATGCAAGTTTCATTAAAATCTGGCAAGAATAACGGATACTTTATATGAAGAGCTGCATACGTATATGACACTATTTCACTGAATTCTTCTTAGAATAAGTGTTTTAGATGAAAGTTGTCCCGAAAATCCAAACAAATTTTATGTTCAAAACCTTTTCCCCGAAAATCGTGACGTTTATGAGACAATGCCGAAAAGTGCGGTACAGCCAGACAGGCCATAGAGGACGAAACAGTACCGAGCATGCACGTTGCATGCTAGCTAACTAAGGCTGCAGACACACACTTAGAATATGTAGTAATTCACGCTTTTGAACGAAAAATGGTTACGCAGCGCGCCTCATTGTTACTTATACGCACATTGTCTGTCCTCTTGAGTTAAATTGAAAGATTAATTCAACAATAGATACCTTAACTGTGTAATATTTTACATACAGCTGACATAATAATTTAAAAACACGTTTTCCAACTTAGTAAGTGTTGAGTTCTTATTGTTTATCAAGTTACAATTCGGGGAAAAAATGCTCAAAATGGCCTTCTCCTGAATCAAGGCACGCACGAACACATCTGGTCGTGGATTGTCGCCCCTTTTAATGGTCCCGAGGTGACTGCAAATGATGTGACAGGCAACAAAATGCATTGTTGCAGTGTCTCTTCATTTTCAATTGGCCTTAAACATACTAGGGGTTTTAATTGCTCCCACACACAAGAATTTAAACGATTGAGTCAACACTTTGTTGGACTGTACCTCGAAAGCTAAGGGTTTGCTGATATACAGTGATAGGAGGTCTGTTTCTTGTTTTGGTGTGGGGAACTCACTCCTGAATTTCGTCCAAACATTTTAGATACACTCTCTATTTGTGCTAGCGGAAATTTGACACGTTCTTACTGTGTATCTATTTACGGTGTAGGCTTCTCTGGCGTATGTTTTATTTGTACCTTTATCTGTAATTGTCGGAGGATAAAACGCCTGTATGTATATTTAAGCTTTTACAGCGACTAATTGCGATTCAGTCTTTATCTGCAACGCCGGCGTTTTACTGCAGTTGATCGCTCAGGAATTTCTCAGGGGTTATCGTTCGCTTCATTGATACGAAGTGGAATAAATAAGACACGCCCTGTATGTGGGGTGAAGATGTCGCTGTCCGTGCCATGAAGATGCATTAGGGAAGTAAAGGTGTATCTTCGTCCATCCTGAACTCCGGCACTAGTTGTAGGTGAGTAGTCAGCTTCATGCCGCGACCGGCTTACACCCCGGAAAGAATCCCATTTCCCATCGAATAGGAGGCTGGGCGGACCCCAGAGCCGATCTGGACGATACGGAGAACAGAGAAACCAGTTGCTCCGTCGTTATTCGAAATCCGGATGGTCCTGTTCGTAGCCTAGTGCCTATGTCGTCTGCGATATTCTGACTCGCGCGTGGGTGTATGTGTGTATGTATGTATACACACATATGTGTGAGTGTGTGTGTGTGGGTGTATATATATATATATATATACAAGGTGGTTCAAATATGACCGGGACTGATTTTTTTTTGTAACCATAATTGACACTTTCTTGCACATGTCGGTCTTCAACGTACTCCCCTAACCCAAGCAGGAGGGAGGGTGGAGGTTGTGGCTTCACTCTCTCAAGGTCGCACAGTTGCCGCGCAGTGCGGCTTGTTTACACACAAATCAGTCCTGGTCATATTTGAAACACCTTGTATATACACATACATACATATAATCATGAGGTTTGTCATCCCCGTTGTGTTTTGCAGTAACAGTGTTAGGGTGTGTATACTGTCTGACACAACTAATGGTGGTAGAGAATATATATAGTTTATTACATAGGGATTCTACTACATGTTTCGGCCTTTTTCTTTGGCCATCTTCAGGTAGGTATTGAATAAACTTTTGTAAGCAGTTATACTTAATTTATCGGGGTGTATGTAAGGTGTTTAGGGTGCGAGATCTCGCGTGCTGTGTGGGGGTGGTGGTATGGGTACATGAGAAATCTATATTCAGGTGATGACTCCTCTTACATACTAGCCACCCACCGTGCTTCAAACCCACAAGCCACCACCCAAAATATTGTTCTACTATAGACACTGCACGATAGACACTCCAAGATCGAAACACCTACTTTATTCAACAAGACAATCGTAATCAGCAATCCACTACAACGCCATTAAGAACTACACA
>Ga0123355_10017815_pt1 | contig 11235 bp, 9 predicted proteins | sample TergutEmb28metaG_3_FD_89872 | JGI IMG/M metagenome (GOLD analysis project Ga0123355, IMG submission 89872) | Embiratermes neotenicus P1 segment gut microbial communities from Petit-Saut dam, French Guiana - Emb289 P1 | ecosystem: Host-associated > Arthropoda: Insects > Digestive system > Gut ...
ACACACACACCCACACACACACACCCACACACACACACCCACACACACACACACCCACACACACACACACACACACACACACACACCCACACACACACACACACACACACACACACACACACACACACACACACACACACACACACACCCACACACACACACACACCCACACACACACACAAGACATAACATCTTCCACATAAACTTGAATTTGTTTATGAAGGAGGCCCAGGATACAACTTAGCCCGGCATTGTTGTGTAGCAGCCTAGGATTCTATGACAAGATACACACCGTCCAGTTCGCTTCTCGGGCATTAGATCACGAAACGTGAATATACGGCAAAACCCAGGCTCACTGTCAGTACATTTATGTCACAAAATTGTTTAGCGATTTATTGAAAAAAGTTCTAGCCCACACTGTTTAAGATTGTTCCTATAAAATCCTCTGGAACTGCAAGGGGCCCAACAAAATGTGTGCTGGAAATACGCCACTAAAATAACTCGAAATTTTTACCCGCAATCGGAAGGTTCTATTCCGCTCAAAACCAAATAATATTTCGTCGTGGATTTCTGACGCTCCTTCGTCCTAACATTTTCATACCAATGTCCATCGCTTCTTTCTTCTCAATCGTCTGCTACTCTGCATTACACTTTTGTAGTACATTTCGGATTTTCAAAGTCGTTAATACATAGCCCATGCTTCGGCACGGCCTTGAATCTGTCAATCTCCAGTTTCATATTTAATACGTCTATTTGTCCATACTCTGTCTACCGTGTACATCAAAATTCTGAAAGGGCAGTCTTACGGAAATTCATACGTTTCTGTCAGTGACTGAAAATAACTTTACTTCAAATATGAAAGTACTCTTACACTCTACCATTGACAGACTGCGGTCTTGAAATGATACGAGTAGTACAATCGTTATTCAGTCCTTGCAACAAACATGTTGGAAATAAGAAAGCAAAACTTCAGTATCGACAATTTGTTATTCGAAAATCATATATGTGAGGTTTTGGCCTAAATCATCAGTAGGAGCTGAGTTGATAGTTGACATGGAGGAAGTATGGAAGTCAATGATTAGTAGAAGCAGGTAACATTTGGGTTAAAGAAAGGGAATGGAAAGTGACGAAAGTGGATGTAAAGTAAGAGAGAAAGAAACAAATTAAGAAACTGTTACAATGAATTGTTAAACTAGATGTGTGTAAAAATATTTTTCGCCAAACCTTTTGATTTAAAAATTTAAGAATTGGAAATATTTCGTATAGATATTACAAATTTTCGTTGTAATATTTCGAATTATATTTAATTCGTAACGTTTCTGTGTGGCCCAACTTATTCCCTTCACCATTCTGTCGTTGCCGACCGGTGTTGACCATCTCTGTCTTCACCCTGCCTGATACACAACTTACAGATGCGGACGGTACGTCGCTATTGCAAAGCGAGGCTTACGTTGCCTAGAATTCTTCAATCGCCATTCATAAATTATCACTCAGATCGAAATTTAATTATTTTTCTCAAGAAGAATTTACATTGAAAAAATCTGACTTTTCTGGGACGTTGCATCGTGTAGTTTGGTAAAAATTTCTACTCTGAAGCTGGTGGAAATACGCTCCTAAAAAAGTCTTTCATTGTGTGCCAGGCTCAGGCCATCCATATCTAGGCTATAAGGGTAATGGATTTGTGTCCATCCTGAAGTGAAATGGTGGGGAAGCACAAGAAAGATGGAATGGACAGAAGTGGCCGTACTCAGCCATTGGACAATTTACGTCCATTAACTGCTTCTTTATACATGCAACAAGAGTTGTGAGAGAGAATTTGACGGTCAGGTGACCGTACACCGTGGTAAATTCTTATAATAAAACCAGCTAGAAGCGCTCATTTCTCTAATTTATTTTTGGAATAAAACTCTACATGTTTCGGACAGTTCCTCTGTCCATCATCAGGAGTTTTTCACTGTACACACAACAATTTCTGATGATGGACAGAGGAACTGTCCGAAACATGTAGAGTTTTATTCCAAAAATAAATTTGAGAAATTAGCACTTCTAGTTGGTTTTATTATAAGAAATGTGAGAGAGAACTGAAACAGAAATGGAAGTAAAACTGAGTAACACCAAACCTAATACATAACCTAAATAATTAACATTTGATTTGTTAGAAATCCATATCAACGTAAGTTATTAGTCCTCTGCTGCTAACACCCTTCGTGGGAGAACACTGGAAACAGTAAAGGAAATTAAGAGAGATGAAAGAGAACGGAAAAAAAGGTCATTTCCTGAAAACCTCTGTTCTGAGAACCTGGATAATAAGTGAAGTCTAGGAACCGAGTAATCTTAGCGCAATCCGAGTAGACCATGTTAAGGGCCTTTAAATGGACCTATATAGACCATGTTAAGGGCCTTTAAATGGACCTATATAATCACAGGCCGGCCGGTACTGTTTGTTAGTGACCTAGACAATAAATTCACACGAAATGTGCACCCTGTGTCGTAGCTAACATTCAAAGTACAGAAATTTAAACTGTGTAACTAATGAAGTGGTAATAGAAGTCGAAGGTTCAATAATGTTAATGATGAGATTCAGTGGTTAGCACTTCCGTTCTTGGTCGGTAGAGCAGTGGTCTGATTTCTGGTCCAAAGTTTGCCTTTGTCAATGAGTTTGTTGTGGCTTTGCTTCACGAAACTAATGATGCAGAACTTTAAATATGGCAGACCACTTTTTTCTCTACTTAATTTTTTGTTCATCAATTGCAATCCATCTGGGACCGCGGTGGCACAGTGGTTAAGGTGCTGTGCTACAAATCGGAAGGTTACAGGTTCGATTCCAGATGGTGTCACTGGAATTTTTTATTGACATATTCCTTCCGATCGCACTATGACCCTGGGGTCGACCCAGCCTCTAACAGAAATGAGTACCAGGAGTATTTCCTGAGGGTAAAAGCGGCCGGTGTGTAGGGCTGACAATCTTACCACCATCCTGGGCCGTTGTCACGTAATCTAGGAACATGAACTTCCTGGAACCCTCTGGGCATCTCGGGCCTTTAATGGGACTGATTTGCAATTCATCATGACACTGTCTAGTGAATAGGGTTTATAAAGCGTCTTTAAATAAAGATAAAGTTAACATTTGAGCTAAAGTGTATCTTGTGCCCACCATGAAGACACAGAGAGGAGTAGAACCGCAGCGCCATTCATTCTGAAGTTTGATACAAATGAAGGGAAATGGTCATCTACACGCACCTGTCGGGGGCTGAGTGGAGCCTAGAACTGCTCTAGAAGCTTGGAAGGAAAAGAGGAAAACGTCTGTTCCATTCTGGGAATCTAAACAGGATTCCTCTGTTGTCCAGCAATTAGCCTGGCCCTAGAAAGGAAAGAAAGAGGGATAAAGAGAATGAAACCTATCCAAAGTCTACAAATCAGCAACATTAGGTGGCAGTTCATGTTCAGACACGCAGCTTTTGTAACTTTCGGTTTACTGGTAACTGAGAAACTCTTTCTTCATAGTCGTCACTATAAAATGTCTTTGTAAAAAAAAGGGGTGGGGGGGAAGAGTTAGTAATGAAAAGGAAGGAAGGAAGATGGGAGAAACTGAGAAGAAGAGAAGGAAGAAGGGTTATTGCAAAAACACAAAGCCCACTTTGTTATTGCAAAAAATTATAGATCTATGTCTGTTACTATTACTGCTACTATTATTAAGATATTATTATTATTTATTATTATCGAATTTTTCACTTCTAAGCTTTGGCTGCGAAATATTCAATTATCCTGGGATGTAGTAATGAACAGTGTTAGGCTCGGTGGTCTTATTTGTAGTTATTATTGTTATTATTATTATTATTTTGCGAGTCTTCTGAAGTCGGTAATAAACTACGGGTTTGCAAAAAAAAGTGCGGGGTAATTCTTTACTAGCTAAGAAATTCTTCGCTTCTCAAGAGGGACTGTACTCCACTGAGTTACTCGGCTAAAGATTTCCAGCGATATGCACCGTACACTTACGAGTACTGAAGTTCTCGCAGAATCAATCAATATTCCGACATATTTCGATGGTCGTCACCACGACCATCATCAGGGAATTTACCTTGTAAGCTAACACACCGCTGTTTGAACTGTGTCTTGTTATGCCCTCACAGCAAAATGCACATTGCACCAGACTAATTCTATATCAAACAACAGCTTTTTTTATCTGTCTTTCTGGGATTGCAATCCTTGATGTGCGTGTAAACATGCTTAGGGGCAACTGTTTGGCTCTGCATACCTTGTTGTATACCAAATGGCGGTTTGGTTCTGAGCAGCTTGTCCTTGATGCCTCACCGGAACATTACTTGTTTAGTCGTTCTATTTTGTTGTAGGAGCCGCGATACTGCTGTCGATATGGTGCCTAGGTTTAACGCTTTACGACCGCTGAATTGCAGTTGGATTCCTAGCAAGGATAAGAGATCTTTCTCTTTTTTGACGTTCAGGTGACCGTGCATCGTGATAAATTCTTATAATAAAACCAACTAGATGCACTAATTTCTCAATTTTATTTTTGGAATAAAACCCTACATGTTTCTGACAGTTCCTCTGTCCACTATCAAGAGTTTTTCACTGTACACACGGCAATGGTATATGCCATACAGGTTTGCTGACAGCTTGCGAGCAGGATCCGGATGTTCAGTCCTGATCCTGCTCGCAAGCTGTCAGCAAACTTGTATGACACATACCATTGATGTGTGAACAATGAAAAACTCCTGATGATGGACAGAGGAACTGTCCGAAACATGTAGAGTTTTATTCCAAAAATAAAATACAGAAATTAGTGCATCTAGTTGGTTTTATTATACGAAAGATCTTTCTCTTCTTCAGACCTTCTAGACCAGATTCTGGCCAACCGACCTCGTGTGCAGTCGGTAGCGGTGGCTACTTTCCACGAGGTAAAATGCCGAGCGTATTAATCTGACCCAGTCATATTCATCCAACGTCCAAATGCAGAAAGCTTACAAATGTGCATCCGCTTCTATGCTTAATTTTATGGTATTCACAGAAAGAACGTGTTACCTAAGTAGCCTGTGTGTTCAATACGTGCACATTAAATTCGTCGGAAATTACTTCAAATTTTGCGTCGTCGACGTTTTTGAAGTTGTTGGCTTTCAAAGATCTTATTATGTGCATGTGGTTACCGTCTATGCAAAATTTCACACGTCTGGCTCTGAATTTGACAAAATCGAAAGCTAACGACAGTTTTATCGAGGCTACAATTTTGTAATTTCGCATTATACAGAACTACGACACCTACGCTATTTTTATTTTGGTGTATTTTATTTTGTTCCCTGGAGCTATTATGACAAATCATTTTACGTCCTAAAATAAACGGCCTAATATTTCATGTTGGGTATATGCTTATTACTGATCGTAGAATATTACCTTGGCCTGCAGTGATATGAATTTCAGACCAGTTTCTATAAAAACTCATAAGTTGGTGCGAATTTCTAAGGGGGTTGGGAGCGTTGGAGGCGCACATACGAGACACACACACACACCTATATATTCCGTAAGCTTAAATGTTCTTTTTAAGGAAGGAAAGTAAGGTAAAAAGTAGGGAATAGAAACGGGTAGAAAGTACGAAGGAACGAAGGAATAAAAAGGACGAATAGGTTATAACGCCGGGAAGGAAGGAAAGAAGGAAGGAAGAAAGAAAGAGAGAAAGGACGAACGAACCAACATACTAAAGAAAAATAAAGAAAAAATGAATGTGTTTTTGTAAGTCTGATAGGGAAAGTTAATTATTAATATGTTTGTTTTTTTCGGCGCGACAGCCTCCACTGGGCCAGGGCCTCCTCATTCATGAGGTTTTCTGGATTACACACAACGACGCACCACAGTCGGTAGGACTCCTCTGGACGAGTGATCAGCTCGTCACAGGGACCTCTACCTGATAACACACAACACTCACGACAGACAAACATCATTACCCCCGGCGGTATTCGAACCCACAATCTCAGCAGGCTAGCGGCCGCAGACCTACACCTTAGACCGCACGGCCACTGGGACCGGCAATTATTAATATGGAGCCACTAAATTCAACATAAACGTAGTACGATTCTACAAACATGACTAGAATTCACTAATAGAAAGAACAATAATATATACACTAATATTGTGCATGTTCAATACTTCGCTGCCTGGCAAAGCAGCACGCCTGGAAATCCAATCACACGCGTCATCTGCTCCGTATAGCTGGTCCCCACCCCTCGTACTCAGCTGTTCAGGCCACAGTCGTGGTGCTTGCCTTATATTAAACCTAGGGGGATTAATATGCGTGTGTTTGACTTATGGCCATTTTTTTCTGACATCAGCTTTAATTACAACCTGCTACACTGTTAAAATACGCAGGACGGGGAGTTTTTATCTGCAGTCAGGAAAAGTAATACCATATGGCTGGTACAAAGCCGTTAAAAATTTCGAACAGAAAATTTTTACCATTACCATGTCCAGCTACATTTTTTTAGTTTTCTCACACGACCCTTCTGTTTTCCGTTCTAAACCAGGAATTCAGTAAATATGTACTGGCCATTTGGTGCTGCTGGCAAAGCCACCGAAAGCGGGTTCGGCCTAGGGTGAAAAAACTTTTTTGGGCCCTCCCGAAAAACGGAGAACAGACTAAAATTCTTTACACTAAATAGGAAAGGTTCTCAGTTGCAGAGGGACTTGGGTTTGCTCTGAAAGGGTTAATTGATACAATCGTCAAATAACGGGACTACTGAGAAACACAAAAACATATGAACACATAGTAGGGAACAAGCCCCCTTCGGAACAGCCGGGCCCCGATAATTTGCACCCCCTCCTCCCGTCTCGTCGGCACTGGCTGCTGGCTTAACCGTTCTGGCAAAAGCCGAGACTGCAGTACCAGTAAAATATCCGGCTACTATTATCCCAGTCTTCCAGTCCATCTTATGGTGTTATATAACTGTTCAGAGACACTTTGAAACTACTTTTGGAATGAATATGCTTGCTATGCAACTCTTCAGCAAAACTGGGGACGGCGATGCCAACTGACGCATAGATAAATCACGTTGTTGTCTTATGCCAGCGTATTCCCTGCCGTAACAACGAACAACTCTAGAAAGCCTTTTAGCCGTTTGTGCGAGCAGGAAATTCGGTTGGGCGGCTGGTGTGAGAAAAGAGTTTTGTGTGATTTGCCAGAAAAGTATTTAGGATCTACTGCCGCTAATACTATAACATTGAATTAGTTACTGATCACGTAACTAGAGCTTTCAAGCCTAAAATTTAAAGCCACTAGTAACAGAACCTCCTGTTCTACCGTACCAGCTGCGTGGAACAGATTCCTTATCAAGAAGCGATTAGGTCCTCAGCGAAGAACCAGAAATTTCATTAGACTTTTACAGTGTTTTTTTAAATGCACAATAGTTCGATAAAAATTTATATAATAGTTATTGTCGTGTTTATTGCAGCCCGCCACTGATACCTATTCTTGGCCACGTGAATCCAATCTTTTCTTTTACCCTACAAGATATTGAATTAATGTCGTACACATCGCTTCTTCACTACGAAGGCCTATTACCACGAGAGAGACTGATGTGTAACTTGAGCAAAGCCTTTATTCCGAAGTGTAAAATTTATTTTGACTTTTACGTTACAGCCATTTGAACACTGAAAAAGTTGCAAAATTGCGTAACTGCGTATCGGAATACGAGGTCGGTCCTTATTAGAGAACTGAGGGTTGTCATTAATCAACGCCACTGTGAAGGTTCAAAGCAATTTCATGGTTGTTGTTTTTAACCGTGTAGATTAGTGAGGATAGAAAGAGACCGATCGTTAGTTGGAACCCTCAGGTTGCTATTAACTGGGATCGAATCAGCTGCACTTGAGTTGCAGTTACGTCCAGCGCACATCAATTCAACTTTCTGTAATAATCCATAGTTTTAGACACCCTGCTACCAACACAAAGGATGTAATTAAGTTCGGATGCATGCTACACAACAACGAATTTTAAGCGTGCAGGATCTTGGTTCTGTTAATGGAATAGTAAATACCGACTTCCCACCCGGTGTTTTCCGATTTAAGGGATAAAGTCTGTGACACACGAGAAAGGGGTTTCTTGCTATAAGAAAGCGAATACCATTCAGCGGGGCTACTGTGTGGTTTAGTGGGGGTGTCGACTCTTTGAAGATCGTTCATATTTTTTTAATCTAAGAAAGGAATTCGGATGGGGTGGATTCAAACCTATATAATTTATAAATACAGGGGGGTATGCTACAATGAACAATGCTACAACGAACGAATGTTAAAACGAACAGTTTTATCAATAAAATCAGGACGCCACAATGAACGCGGAGGAACAATATTTATTACGGAAATTTCGATTATAGATTTCACAAAGGAAAGGTATTTTATGTTTATACGTTTTATTAGGGAAAGTTTGTTCATAGTTTTCACTGAGGAAAGATTGTTTATGCTTTTCAAATTTACATGTACAAATTTTAATAAATTAATTTATATTATTTTTACGCTTATATTTTTGAATTTGTATTATATTTTTCCTGTTTAAATCATTGTGTTGGATGGTTACTTTGCTGTAGGCTGTGGGCCTGGAACAGATTACCCCTAAATACACATATTGCAATGTATACTATAACAAACAGATGCTATAACGAAAGAGGTACTAGAACCAATTACGTTCGTTCTAGTTTACCACACTGTATATTTATTATAGTCTTGCAAAAATATATTTATTCATTAAAATGCAACGGGATGTGTTACCTAAAGGCTATTTGTAATTTAATAAAAACATTCGTTTAAAAATTTTATAGTTAAAAAAGCCATTCGATCACTTTGGCCTGGATTCGATGCTAAGGAATTCAGTGAAACGCATATTGATGGACAAAGTGTCACTGAAACAAAGTCTGCTTCGAGTACTTCGGTTTTCCCTCGTCAGGATCATTCCACTTATGTTCTACGATCATGTTTCAGTCTAAACAAAGAATGGACTTTATGCAGGGGGATGACATTTTCTGAATGAACACACAGAAAAGGGATATGTGTTTAAAGAGATGATTCATTTCAGCAGGTCAAATTCCGTCACCATGCGCAAGAATTGCCACCTTTTGAAGCCTGAAGGCAGCTCTGTCTGCTCGACACACAAATCGTAACCGTTAGGAAGGAAGAGAAATGCGATGAATTGGATAAAAGAACAAATATATTTACTTAATAAGAAGCTTATTTTAAACGGGTGGGTTGTTTGCAGCAATTCACACAACATCAACGTCTTTCGTTTAACAGACGTTTCAACATCTTCCGTCAATATTGGGTTTGGGCGGATATCTTTCTTATTATATGTCGTGAACAAATAATTTTATACGGCAATCGCTGTGTTTTAATTTATATTTTTAATAATTTTGTCATTAAAGTTTAAAAGACGTCTATTGTTCCTTGTACGCTCTCAATTCCTCTAACAAAAAAATAAGACACAAAAATTGTATTACTTAACTTCACATCTGCTTCTACAGCAGCTACGTAGACACTTCTGTCGGACAGAATTGGGTTTGAAAGTCGCACAGCAGTTATATTCTTGAGCGTCGGATAAGACGGTTGGAAGATGGTAACCGCTTTCATGTTCTGACTGGATAACGACCATAAATAGAAAGTTAGTATTTTTCAAAGAAGGAATGAAAATCATGGGCTAATGATGCTTCCAAAGCTCAGTGAGGCTCCAGGCAATTAGATCCAGTCAACCACAGGCGTTGCTCAGTCGGTATAGCGACTCGCTACGGACTGGACGGTCCGGGGATCGAATACCGGTGGGGGCGAGATTTTACGCACCAGTCCACACCGGGCAAGCTGCCCACTGCGTGGGCAGGCAGTGGGCAGCTGGGCCGGTCGGTTGGGGCTTGACGTTGACCACCCACCCCCATCTAGAGCCGAGGTTAAAGAAGGAACAGAGTTGTACGTCTACTCCCCCTCTGGGCCTTCGTGGCCAATTGTAGGGTGCAGTTTTACTTTAACAGCCTTCAGATTGCTATTGTTTAATGAGCGTAAAATAAGACATTCATCTAAATAGAAAAAAATATATATGAAATAAAATAAACCGGTTGCTACGAAGAAGGAAACGTAATAGTTATTTATGTGGTCTAAAATTTCCATGAACACAAGAGCCCCCACCCCCACTGCTTGTCTCTGTCCTGAGACATTTGAATGTAGTCTCTTCTCCTTTAATATCCATACTAATATAATCCTCTCTCCAAAGTCGAAGTTTTCCGAGTGATTCCTCCCTGCATGCTTTGCTATCACAGTCCAGGTCCTGTTACTGACTAAGCGCACACTGGTGCACACTTCTGGGTAATATCCAGAATGATCCTAGGATATCCTGCCCGCAGCTAGATTACTGGGCTTCAGCATACAAAAGTATGTATCTGCGTCAAATGGTGTAATAGTGCCCCAGTATGGATCCTATATGTGTTCTTACTTACCTACTCCATGGAGCATAGTCCTTCTTGAGAAGCTAACCGACTCTCAGCTAGTCAAGAAATTCCCCTCATTTCATGGAACCCGAAGGTCCATTACTGCGTTTACAAGTGTCGGCCACCTGTCCCTATCCTGAGCCAGATGTCGCTTTCCAATTGCTTACGTTGTACAGTACCAAAGGTTCAGTCTAAGCCCGAGACAATTTATCCGTTTAGTAACACGGCCACTTTCTACGGCGAGGAGTTGTTAGTACGTCGACCAAAACCATGCTGGAGGACCGCCCCTTTTCGGCTGTTTGCGATTGCTTATTCAATATATTTGCACTATCCTCCATATTGGAAGCCGTTTTTACCACCGCAGCCTGAGGAGGCGCCACGCCGTGGTGACAGGGATCCACTTGCATGGATGTCGTTAAAGAATTCAGTGTTGTTGGTTACAGAGATACGCTTTATATGCACCATAGACCTCTTTATTGCGTCGATAAAGAGAAAAACACATAGTTTAGTTGAGAGGAATGTAAACGTGGAATTTCTGTGCTCGAACAATAGATGGTCTTGCTTCTTAGACCACGTGGCCTATATGGCCAGAACTTGTGGTCTCAGGTATTTAGCCTAAAGAAGTAAAATGTGAAGCTGTGACCTGAGTTTGTCTAGTTCAGGGTAAGCAGCAGGTGTGCTGTTGTGAGTAGGGTAATGAACCTTCGGTTTTCATGAAGTGGTGGTGGGAGTGGGGGGGGGGGGGGGCTTTGGGATGGGGGGGGGGTTTTGGGTTTCC
>Ga0123355_10017817_pt1 | contig 11235 bp, 1 predicted proteins | sample TergutEmb28metaG_3_FD_89872 | JGI IMG/M metagenome (GOLD analysis project Ga0123355, IMG submission 89872) | Embiratermes neotenicus P1 segment gut microbial communities from Petit-Saut dam, French Guiana - Emb289 P1 | ecosystem: Host-associated > Arthropoda: Insects > Digestive system > Gut ...
TGGGGTGGGTGGGTGTGTGGGGGGGGGGGGGGGGGGGGGGGGGTGGGTGGGTGTGGGGGTGGGGGGGGGGGTGGGGGGGGGGGGGGGTAGGTAGGTAGGAAGGTTGGTAGGTAGGTAGGTGGGTGGGTGGGTGAGTGAGTAGGTATGTAGGTATGTGGGTATGTGGGTAGGTAGGTAGGTAGGTGGGTGGGTATGTAGTTAGGTGGGTGGGTGAGTAGGTATGTAGGTAGGTGGGTAGGTGGGTGGGTGGGAAGTTAGGTGTGTAGGTGGTAGGTAGGTGGGTGGGTAAGTAGGTATGTGGGTGGTGGGCGGATAGGTAGGTAGATAGGTAGGTGGGTGGGTGGGTGGATGGATGGGTGGATGTGTTGGTGGGTGGGTAGGTAGGTAGGTAGGTAGGTGGGTAGGTGGGTAGGTGGGTGGGTGGGTGGGTGGGTGAGTAGGTATATAGTTAGATAGGTGGGTAGGTGGGTGGGTGGGTGGGTGGGTGGGTAGGTAGGTAGGTAGTTATGTAGGTATGTAGGTAGGTAGGTGGGTAGGTAGGCAGGTGGGTGGGTGGATAGTTAGGTAGGTAGATAGGAAGGTGGGTGGATGGGTGGGTGGATGGGCAGGTAGGTAGATGGGTGGGTAGGTAATTAGATAGGTAGGTGGGTAGATAGGTGGGAGGGTATTTATGTAGGTAGGTAGGTGGGTAGGTAGGTGGGTGGTTGGGTGGGTAGGTGGGTGGGTAGGTAGTTAGATGAGTAGGTAGGTGTATGGGTGGGTGGGTATGTAGGAAATTAGTTATGTTTCTTTTTTCTGAACCTATCTCGTGTCCTAAAAGGTGCAGGTTTGCGCCGCATAATGACATTACGGTCAACGACGGACCGCATATACGACCGTGGTCCCATAAGTTTATAATATTATAATATCAAAATACTTACCATTGTGTTACAGTTGCCTACAGTATTCAGTACAGTAACATGCTGTACAGGTTTGTAGCCTAGGAGCAATAGACTATACCATAGAGACCAGGTGTGTAGTAGGCTATACTATCTAGGTTTCTGTCAGTACTGGTTCGCACAATGGCGAAATTGCCAACCGACACATTTCTCAGAACGTATCCCCGGGGTTAAGCGACGCATATTTGTATTTATATTTTAAGAAGTAAACTAAATTGAGGCATACGGTAACCTGTAATGCGTACTAAACTTGGCAGTGATAGAAAAATCGTACATGTTCTGTTGTTATGAAGGCAACTTAATATACAACACTGTTGGAAACATTTAGTGCTTTTATTTGTCACGTTCGGAGCGAAATTTTTTAAACTACACCTTTTTTGCTGCGGAGGGTCTGTCCTTCCATCTGTCCGGATGCAATAAACATAGTAATTTTCAACGCATTTTCATGAAGTCTGACTGACGTATTGTAATACAGTTTGTCTTTACATTTTAATTTTCGTTAAAATCGTAAATTTGTGCCCCTATTTCTAGATCAGTTTAGGCATATCTCGCTAAATCCATTCCAGTAACAAATTTAGAGAGAAAGTATTCTTGTATTTTACTCATTTGTTACACGATTTTAGGGTTTTCTAGACGATGAGATTAATGTACCTCAACGGTTGCCATTCGGGGATAGGCTATATCCAAAATTTTCACTTTAAAAAACCTCTTCTTTTAAAATTCTTATGAAGATGGTTTAATGCCAAGTATTGGCAATTACAGAGAATCAACGCGAAACTGTGACAGATGGTGGGTCAAATGCCTTTCCCTCCTCTTCTAAAACACTAAACGTAATCAGAAATTCGTTTTGTAAGGATGCGTGCTGTTATGCGAGATTTCTCATGAGTGCTTTGAGATTATTTCAAATATTCATTTATTATGCCAAACGTAATATCAGTTACCTATAAAGTAACTAAAAGAAAATGGGATTTGTAGATATTTTTCATACTTCTAAACTAGAAATTCAGTTACAGACTTCAAATAGCACTAATTTATAAAATAAAGTCTTTAGACAGGCCTTTAAATTTTGAACATTTCGCACGCGTGAGCGAAGAAAGAAGCCGGTTATGTAAAGTTCCAATATTTTCCATCAGATACGCAGACCCTCGCTGCCGGTCCGATCAATGTTGCATTGAATTACGTTATTTTCCTAAAGTGCCAGTCAATTCCTACTCGCAGAATGTAACATAGTGCGTGTTATGGTTAGGATAATGACAGATGTGTTTAAAGTTGGCAACATCAACATCAGGATAAGACATTGTACGTGCAAAATGGACTTGACGGCAAAACCTTCTCTATCCGCATTAACGCTCTTCAGTACTTTAAATTGACTGGAAAATGCAATTCATTTCCTTCTCTTGGAGACCAATGAGTTGCACTATGGCGACCATTAATTCAAACAAAACTGCTTACGTCAGAACTTAAACTGGACTTAAACGCTTGCCTTAATACAGATTGGTCGAAATTCGTCTAAAGAAATTATTTCGTAATAATTCTGATAAAATACAATTTATATCATAAAACTGTAAGGTGAAGTAAATTCCGTCAAAAACACGACTATGAATATATGGCTAAATGATGGTGTTTATTAACAATAAAACACTACATGTTTCGGCCTATTGCGGCCATCATCAGGTTTTGACAACTTTCTTGAGTTATATATAATATAATATATAATATAGCAAGAAAGTTGTCAAAACCTGATGAGGGCCGCTGTAAGCCGAAACATGTATTGCTAATAAACACCATCATATAGCCATAAATTCATAGTTGTGTTTTTGACTGAATTTACCTCACCTTATAGTTTAAACACACAACGGGGACGGCACACCTCAAAATTGTAAAACTGTATCACAGTTCTCTGAGTAGTCCACATGATATGGAGCGTATTAACAATTTATTCAAATTCAGTAATTAATAAATAAATTCACGGTATATTGTAATGTACATTTTATTAACCGATTAACTGATGGTTAGGCCACTCTGCAGTATATGTGCCACATATATAACATTAATATTGTAGGACATGTTTGGAAAATATTTTCTCATCAACAGCAGAGGAAATCAAGCCACCTGAAAATCTGTAGTATCTGAAGACTTTCCTTCAGCAAGCATTTCCGCTGAAGAAAGCTTCGGCGACCAAACCACAGTTATTCTGCTACAAATTCTAGTTCAATTTTGGAAGTAATGTCTCTGAAATCGCAGTGAAAGTTGTCTTGAACGGAACCTGGACATGACGTAAACTTGTAATTACAGGAGAACTAGGGGATTCAGGATTCAAGTACCTCTACAACACTGAACTTCTTTACAACGATGCATATTTCGGCCTTGTGCTGCTCCATTATAGTCTCAACCACAATCGGATACAATGGAAAATGTCTGAAATGAAGGTTAAATGTTAAAGGACGGTAATCTTAATCAGTATTCTGCGATTAGGCTCATCTTTTTTTAGTAGTACTTCTCCAGTCTCTCGTATCTAAGACAGAGCACTGCTTTCACTGTGCAGAGAACGTAAATGGCCTTTCTCTGTGTGAACGTTCCAAGTTGAATTTTGTAACGTAGTGAATGAATGAAACAATTCAGTTCATTAGAACTCAAGTTGCCGCCATTTACAAAGAAATATAAACTCTTTACACGCTGAACATTTTGCTTAAAATTAGGGGTTTTTTTTAATTTCCATGGCAACATGTACGCTACGGGTAATAATTACATTTATATGTAAACTGCAAGTGGGTGACTTGGGCTGTCGCGAGGCGATAGGACGCACTTTAGTACATTGAAATTACCCCACAGGATAATTATGTTTCTGGGCAATGTAGTTCGTCCGCAACATGGAATGGGTTAAACGAAGTCGCCTTTGAGGTTGAATGTTTTGAATTTCCGTTCTTTGTCACTTCGTAAAATCGTGCATTGTCATTACATGTATTTAATTGTCTCAAGAAAATCGGTTATACCATATTACGTCTCCTTATAGCATCAGAATCTGTCGTGTTCTGTTGTCAGAGCGCCCTTCTGAGTGCCGGCTTGTTCTCCATATAAACTGCTACTATGTACCTAATCGTAATTTAAGGATTTTATTCCCTAATTGGTAATAATTGTATTTTGTTTAAGTTAGGAACTGAATTTTTAATGTTACTGAGGTGAATGTCGGGCCAAAATTGTTAAAATATTTGAAAACACAGTTTAAGCAGTTCTTATTTAGAGGCAGTCAAAAAGTACAAACACGTGGTTTCAACTCCACTTTCTTGTATTAGAATAATAACTTCAGCGCCCTATTGTGCAACGCTCTGTTTTTGCGTCCTTGTCAATGTTTAGTACCCGTATAATAATAAAATTTTAATTTCATTGGTATTTCACTTTGAGATTTTAAACAGGACGTTGTCCCTTGCTGGCAAAACAAAATTCTTAATGCTGTATACAGGTTGCTACATTACGTTTATTAGTACATTCTTAAATTATCTTTCGTCGTGCACATCATATGATTACAAATTAATAAAAGACCATCTTAGTACACAATTTTTATTGATAATATCCAAATTTCGCTCTCCAACATGTTTCCACTATTCTTGATTATCGGCAAGGGCGTCATGTTACGGTAATAAAAGAAATTGCATTGGATAAAGTTTTATTTTAACCTTTTAAGACGAAGCGCAGACTGCTTTTATTTAAAGACCCAGTCCGTACCGCGCAGTAAACACTTTTCATCTTGGTTACAAAACCCATTCAGTTGGTGATGTAAGTGGCACAAGACGCTCTTTGTTTTCAGATAAATACAAAACACATAAATACAGTGTGGGCAAAACGTAAGATTCTTTAATATTAAACCTGTTGTTGCATCACGTAACCAGTAGGCTTTGAAAGGTTAAGATGCCATACTAATGACATTGGCAAGCTTTTAAACATAAGACCAAAACATCAAAGAAGTTCAATTTAGGAACAGGAGTCTCTTTCCTTTGAGTTTACATATACATTCTAATAAGAAGTTAAGTATAGTTAGTTAATTTAAATCCTATATGTGTACAGAGTTCTTAACGACGGTGAAGATCTGTGTATTGTCTTTATGTCTTCTTGTAGTCAGGAAGATGTTTGTCAGCTTTTAGAGGACAACTTGCCCCTGTCCTCACTGTAGAATGCACTGTCATTATGAAGATAACAGTTTCTCCAAAACCGTGTTTAGGAACGCGTTACTATACAATTTTTTAAAATGTGAATATTCGTACCCAACTTTCTGCTGTGAAAAGCCTAAAAAACTACATTATAAAATTTCACCATTTTTAGCCTAATGGTTACTTTATGTATCACCAAGTTTAACACTAAATAAATCGATATTCTACCGATAGAGTGCATTTGAATGTTTAGTATGGTTCTCAGAACAATAACAGCTACATTCCTATAGAATATTGATTAACTTTTTTTTTGGCGTTTTTCCAAAATTGCGAAAAGCGACTCTAAGATTCGTCATATCTTTCCGTCCGCATGGAGCAACCTGGCTTACACTAGACGGATTTTTATGAAATTTGTTATTTCAGAATTTTTCGATAATCTGTCCAGAAACTTGAAGATTTATTAAAATCTGAAACGAATAACGGGTACTTTACATGAAAATCAAGATACATTATTGATCATACCTCGCTCAGTTCTTCTTAGAATGGGAAATGTTTCAGAAAAATGTTGCAAAGGATATTAAAACACGCATTTTATGTTCAACAGATTTTTCCCGAAAGTCATTCCGTTTGTGAGAGGTGCAAAATTACTGTAGAGCTGTACAGGCCATACATGAAAATATGGCGAATACGCATTGCATGTTGATTACCCAAGGCTAAAATCACACACTTGGAATACGTAATACTTACTGCTTTTCCACTGCAACAATGGTTAAACGAAGGTACCTGAATGTTACGTTATATGTACACTACCTGTTTTGTTATCTACACGATCACCCTTCGTAACTTTGTTGTTCCGACGCTCTCAGTCTGGTAGGTGATCCTCTTTCGGGAAACGGGTGTGGTTCACCGAATCACATATAGTTCTAATTATTTCTTTTTTTATTTTTGTTTTATTTACTCAATTTATTCTTGATAAAAATAGTGGAGCGCTATATCCAGTAAAACAACTAGATCACTTCTAGGAAACTGACATAGTCACTTCTCTGTACTCCTACTTACACCACACTCGTACGCGACTGAATTCGCACGGAATTGCTAGCGTCTGTTGTCCACTGCTAATTTTTTCTCATTTAAATCTCTCCCCCCCCCCTACCTATCACCAACGGTCTGCATATACGTTGACAGATCAACTTACAACGCATGGCCATGAACCGTCCGTAATTGACGCAAGCAATACTAAGAAACAGTTATACTAAAAATGATCGGCTACAGTTATAAGGAGAAATTTTGCGCGATACGAAATGATTCATTAGGTAAAATCCAGGGTAGGTTTCCTGTTTAATTAAATAATGCATGCATTTGTTATATCGTAAGTGGACTTGGAATTATTCGATTTGTAGGCATTGTCTGTTGTCTCTTCTTCAAGTAAGAGAACTTTTCAGAAATTTGATCTGTTTTGCCTAGAGGCGGTTTCGGATATGTTTGCCAAAACTTTGTCTTCTACCGTGACTAAGAGAAGATGGATGGAGTCAAGAAACCTACTAATTATAATACAATGGTCAGAAACATTTAGAAATATATAAAAATTTAAACATACGATTCGTAACAGAAACTTCAGCTTTGCACTGTTTTTACAAGTTACAGTCTAAGTCCCAGATATGAAATATTTTGGACATCAAATGTTTGCTTGTTCCAAAAAGCAGCAAGAGTTTATAAATTCCGCCAGCAACAGTTGAGCTATTCTCGGTGCTAAATTAAGCGATATATTAAAAAAGACCTCTTGTTGAATATGTGCACGGAAGGGGGCTAGCTGGATCACAGCCATCTCTTGCTGCATGTAGCATGTGACAGATGGCGTGTCACATCCAGATGAGTGAATATTTACACGCCCACAAACGCACACACACACTCGCACATACACACAGAGTTCAGACCAACTCACATGTTGACAAACAGAAAGTGATTATTCACTACTGCGCGCATGCCGGTTTCGACTGAAATGGACAATCCCATTACATAATGCCGCTTAATTGAAAACCTGTCTAATGTATTGACTTTAATGCCTAGACAACAAAAAAGAAATCACATAATGTCAGTATTCAATTTTGTGTGATAATTTATATCGTACCAAAATAAGATAGGCTGATTTAAATGTAAAGTGATCCCGTTCCAGGTCCGGTGTGGCCCAGAGAATGGGTAGAGGTATAGCTCTACTCTTCTATGGCCGCGGCACTAGAAGGGGGTGAGTGGTCAGCAGCACGCCCCGGCCGCACTTTATCCCCGGGAAAGACCCGGTACCCATTTTACAGGAGGCTGGGTGGGCCTTAGGGCCGGTCTGGACGGGCGGAAAATCTCGTCCCCACCGGGCTTCGATCCCGGACCCTGCGTACGCAGCCCATATTAAATCTTGTATAACCACTTCCTAGGGATTCATGTACAACCTGAAGATGGCTATTATCAAGAGCCGAAACAAGTAGTTGTACCTTAGGTAGTAAATGTAAATACACCTCTACCATCAAATAAAATAAAGTTGTGTTAGACTAGGACATACACTCCACTGTATTAGTAATTTGTTTTGGCTCACACATTTTTATTTTTCGACAAAACTAAAATATACTAGTTTTTAAGCTTTCTCCGTGTTCTAAATGTAATTTATTCCTTTTTGGGTAATTCCCCGGCGTCTGAGTTCTAATTGCCGACGTTTCGGAACTCACTATCGGTTCCATATTCATAGGCAGGTGAATGAAGTATTCACCTGCCTATGAAGATGGAACCGATAGTGAGTTCCGAAACGTCGGCAATTAGAACTCAGACACCGGGGAATTACCCAAAAAGGAATAAATTACATAAAATATACTACAAATATGTGTAATTTTTTGTGAAGTAAAATATAGTTTTATGAGTCCATGTTATCCTGCTCTCTGTTACACAATTTTTGATATAACTCAGTGTTTCACAACCAGGATTCTGTGCTGTATTTTGAAATAATGCAAAAGTTCCCAAGATCCTTCGAAATATGCTGTAATTTTTGCAACGTAGGCTTACTTATATAGCAGCACTTTAAGAACGAATTTTCTTACCAATAATTTAACAGCACCTGAATGGCGCTCACCTCTGCCAGTGTTGTCACGTCTGTGAATTTTTTCATATATGGGAGTCCTCGGGATATGGAAAATCATTTTAGGGGTTCATCTATGGAGGAGAGTTTGGAAGAACTGATGTAACTGGTGGCAGTGTACTGTATATTGAATGTGTTGTCCCACTACCACCAAAGAACTCCCGATTATGAAACCGACTCGTTCACATCTTCTCGAGCTATTATACTTAACATGCAGCGTAATTCTGCTTACATGATCTAGGATTAGTTGTGAGAATAATATTAAAATGGCCGTCTAAGGGAGAGTGGTCGATTTAGGACTAAACTCGTGGCTCGAGGTAGCGATCAATGGCGTGCTGTTGTAAATAAAATAATAATTTTTCATGTTCCAGTAGTTTTAGGAGATTCTCTATAATTGTAGGGCTTCATAGCTTCTAAAATGACCCTATTACTTTGCATTAAATGTCTTGTATGGGATATTATAGCACAAACGTGTTTTAGAGAAGTGTCTCTGTTTGAGAACGCCTGGTTCAAAGTCCATCTTAATATAAATAATTCAATTAGCTACGATTACTGTCTCCCGGAAAGTTGCTCTGTGTAAGATGATGGAGGTTTGCAAGATTAGGTTTGAAGATGAAGGAACAGGTACGTAGTATTTTTTAGTGCCAGGCTGCACAGCGTCAGGTAAGAGAAAAAAGTATTTTTTACCATCGTAGATAAACGAATTGTAAACTTCACAAATTAATTTTTGGGATAATTCATATTCTGCCCACTAGAGATTTTAATTTCGCTAAGATTTCCCGTCACTCATGTTGCAAGTAACCGGAATTTTCTTCTTCCAAATCCTGAACTTTTTGTAAAACTAGTTTCTTTTAGTTCTGCAGCAGTTATCGATGGGCATAATTGGTGGATTTTACTACTTTGTCGCTTCTTGTACGTAATTACCTTATCCAAGATTGTTTCATGTAACTTGACAGTTAGCGTGAGCATTTGGTAAACGGTATCGCTGATTTCTTAACATTTTATACAGTACTATTGAACCACGAAAACTTTAAACATCTCTGTGCCTGTTCTTGCTTTTAAGGTTTAGCTGTTTAAAGCACAGTTTGTACATATATTACCTGTTTTAACGCAAAAAGGGGCGTTATTTTGTAAACATATTTTATTTATGTGTTTCGTATGATCCTGATACTAAACAAAGGTATTTCCCTAAACGACATTATCCTAACGATGTTCATAGTACTGATGCAGTATACGGCCTGTGAGGTATAAATAGACCTGTGACATATTATATAGAAAAAATTCATGTTTCATGGGGTAACGTAAATAACACATACGCCCTTATTCAAATTCTTCATTTGACTCATAACCATTGCCTTATTCCTTATGTTCGTTAGCTATCACTTTCATCATTTCATAATTTACGTTTCCTTCATTCTGACACAAATTAGGCAATCTGGTGTGGCCTCTCTCTGATTATTTCCCAAAAATTAAATCCTTCAATAGGAGGGTGGTTTCTAAACGCGAAGGACCAGTCCATCGCGAGCCTACTTGTTAGGTTGGCAGTCTTTCTTCAGCTAGAATATTAGTCTGACGATATCCTAAACATCAGTTTATCATTCTCGGTTAATTCAGTAGCAGAGAGGTTAAGCTTTAGAGCAGTGGTTACCAAACTCTGCTATGCGGAGCCCAAGGGATTTAAGAAAAGTTTCGAAGTACTTCGCACATACCGACTCCCAATAAGGTCTATTTATTATTCTGCAAGTTCATTCAACATGTTTCAGGTGTCAACCACACCTATCAACAGGAGTACACGAAACTGTAACTACAGCCTCCGGTACTGGTCATATTTTTTGTGCAGTTACCTCCCTCCAACGTGGCCGCTTGACCACGTTGGAGGGAGGTAGCTGCACAAAGTATGACCAGTACCGGAGGCTGTAGTTGCAGTTTTGTGTACTCCTGATGATGGGTGTGGTTGACACCCAAAACATGTAGAGTGAACTTGCAGAATAATAAATAGACTGCTTTGTGTTGCATCTCATTGGACAATTATTAATATAGATCAACGATATACAGAACCATAAACACAAGAAAACATTAAAAAAACATCCAAATAAGGCTTTTCAGTTTAGAGAATATCTCAATAAATAATATTCTTAATGGAACTAGGACGTTGTTGCAATTGTCGCAGGTTTTGAATGGGTACTGCCGTTAGAAAATTGTATTATGAACCTCCTGTAGTGTAAAGTTTCAAGAAATTAACATATGTGTTCGCCTATGATATAAATTATTGTTCCACAATTATAGAAATTAAAATAAACTGAATTTTAACCCAACAACTTCACATCGACTACGCTAAGCTTCAGTGTCCTGGTTACTTTAAGGCACTTTCGCAAAATTGCGAAAAGCAACTGTCAGTTTCGTCATGTCTGTCCGTCTATCCGTCCGCATGGAACAACTCCGTTTCCGGCAGACGGATTTTCGTGAAATTTGATGTTTGGGAGTTTTTCGAAAATCTATCGAGAAAATTAAACTTTTCTTAAAACCTGACAAGAATGACGGGCTCTTGACATAAATACCAAATTCAGTTTTGATCAAATCTGGCTCAGTTCTTCTTATAGTAAGAAATGTTGCACACAGACTTGTAGAGAAAATCAAAGCACACGTTTTTTGTTCAGTAACTTTTTTCCGAAAAACGTGCCGTTTGTGAGATAATGTTGAGAAATATGGTGTAACCAGACAGCCCCCAGGTGATAATATTATACGGCCCATGTGCTTTGCGTACTGGATAATTAAGGTCACAAACACACGCACATATACACACAAACACACACACAAACACACACACAAACACACGCAAACACACACACACAAACACACACACAAACACACACACAAACACACAAACACAAACACACACACACAAGCACACACACACACAAACACACACACAAACACACACACACACGAACACACACACAAACACACACAAACACACACACACACACAAACACACACACAAACACACACAAACACACACACACAAACACACACA
>Ga0123355_10017818_pt1 | contig 11235 bp, 7 predicted proteins | sample TergutEmb28metaG_3_FD_89872 | JGI IMG/M metagenome (GOLD analysis project Ga0123355, IMG submission 89872) | Embiratermes neotenicus P1 segment gut microbial communities from Petit-Saut dam, French Guiana - Emb289 P1 | ecosystem: Host-associated > Arthropoda: Insects > Digestive system > Gut ...
ATGTTTTTTTTTTTTTGGGGGGGGGGGGGGGGGGGGGGGGGGGGAGGGACTTGATGACAGCTCGCGTCTCCATGTTGTTGAAATCGCGCGCGTCGCCTGACATTGTTCCTTTCAGCCTCTGTAACAAAAAAAGACTTGCAATTCGGCACATGAACAGATCTCTCTTTCCAAAAACACTATCGATTCTTTCCTACGAAATCGGGAAGTAAGTCGGGCTAAGGGGTTATCGGCATCCCGTCGTACACATACACATACACACATAAACATACATACACGCCGAAGCACATACACACATATACATACACCCACATAAACATACCTACGCACCCACCTTTATTTTACGATAGAGGTAGTTTAACTCAATTAGGGCGATATACGAGTAGCTGTATATTTGTGTAACCGTATGGAGAATCTTTGAGACTCTTGGTGTAGCACAGTTTGTCAAGAAAATACACCCGTTACACGCTACTGTGATGTTACCATATTCATTTCAGCCTACCAGTGAACTCCACCCTCGGCACGTTTTTTCCTTTCCATACTCTCCTGGAATATTTCTGTAAGAACCATATCTGTCATCTGCTCTTTGGTCTTCAAAGTGTATCTTCCTTGCAGTCTATGCGACTGATTATTTGAGTGCAGTATGCCCTAACCATCTCAAACATTTTTGGTATGATAATCTTTATAATTTTTATGGTGTATATAACTTATGAAGCTGCTCATTACGTTATATTCTTACGTTGCATATCTGTGTGATGATGTTCATCCAACTTGCGCATGAAAGTTTGGATCTTACCTGACAGAGGACGCAGCCCGTGTCCATTGTAAAGACGAACAGGCGACTGATGTTAGCTGTTACTGAGACTCACAGGGAGCCCACAAATATTCAATGTGACAAAACACGGAAGCTCCTAATTTTGCGGCACGTGGCATTTGTAGTCACCAGTGGACCTTAAATGGTTACTGACCCTTTCAGTACCTCAGACCACATAAGTGGATCTCTAATGTGCGATTTTCCCCAGCCTCCTGACTTTAACAGTACACAAAAAGTAAGACAGTTTATTACACAGGTACGACTATTACCTGCACAGTTTATGTTGCACTTCTTCGTAAATAGGTCATAAAAACCTTCCAAAGACGAACTTCCATATTATATAAAGGGGCTTCTCAGTTATGTGAGCAGTTTATCCCTCCGAAGGGTTGTGTGGTCGACTCTATTCACATCAGACCCAGGTAGGCAATGTTTCAAGTTTGTCCACGTATGTTTGTATGGCACGAGTTGTTATGTCGTCAAACTTTTTAACTTCCTGCGCTGGAAAAAAAAAGGACCCAGTCCCTTAAATTTATACCTGCCCAAGCGGTTAAAATGTTGGGTTCGTGAGCTGTGTAATGCCAGACCATGACTTTTTCCTTGGTGTAGGGTAAGGGAGAGTATAACACGTGTCACTAATTTACAAAACACTTTGTGGCCACGACGTTAAATAGAGCAGCGGTTCAGCATGGGTCTATACCTGCGTTAAAGGGAAACTCCTCGCTACAGGCAATAATATTAATAGGTATATTTTAAGGCTGTTGGGTTGATCATAAATATGCTGCACCCATTGGGCAATGTTATACTTGCTTTTGTGTGCCCAGAAAACTTGTGCAAAACAATCAAAATTTCTATACTGCTGTAAGCTTGGGATATCTTATGTGGTATAAGTAAACAGTGTTGGGGGTATGAAATTAGACTTGAGCACCAGAAGCAGTAGCCCTTCCAAAGTCTTCAGACTAGGTCAGTGGATTAATACAATGAAGTGACAGCAAAATAATAATAATAATAATAATAATAATAATAATAATAATAATAATAAATACGTGGTAACAAGGCTGAGAGGAACATACTGTTTTATTGACCACATTAGAAACAAGAGAGACAATGCACATGTAAGGCAACTTTGAGGCGCTTTCATCTAACCATTTTTGCAATAGAAACGCAATAAGTGTTACCTATTCTGATTGTCTGTTTTTAGCCTTGGTTATGCAGCATGTGAAGCGATTGAGCCTATCATATTGTCACCTGTGGCCTGTCGGGGTCTACAGTATTTTTCAACATTATTTCATAAACGACACAATTTTCGGAAACAAGGTTATTGTACATACGAGTAAACTGTGTGTTTTGATTTTCCTACAAACTTTTTTGTCTGAAATATTTCTTATTATAAGGAAAACTGAGCGAGCCATTACCATAAATGTACTGTACATATGTCTGTCTGTCTGTCTTCATGCAACGTACCGTTATTCTTGTCACATTTTAATGAGACTTGAAGTTTCTCCACAGATTTCCGAAAAACAGTCAAATATCAAGTTTCATGAAAATCCGGTAAGTGGGAGCCGAGTTGTTCCATGTGGACGCACAAACGGACATGATGAAGTTAATAGTAATTTTTTGCGATTTCGCGAACGCGCCTACAAATCACATTTTTTGTTCTCGAAAAGAAACCAAACTTTAAAACCAACGCGTCTATATTTTTAAAATTTAGTATTTTATGCTTCAGTAGAATTTTCTTGCGAAAAACCGGGGTGCAATGTACAATGGTTGGAAATAGTTGTTAGCAATTACCTGTTCTCTTTTATCTCAGTCAACACAACTTCTAAATATATTGTTAGAACGAAATGGAAGGTAATTTTTTCTTGGATTCCCAAATTTGTTCTGGCTATAAGTTACACATTTGAAGTATCCTTCGTCAAGTCTTTTATGAAAACTGCTTTAAATTTTACTTTTTCTTACGCCAAACCATATCGTACAGAATAGGACTCATTGGAGGCAGTGATTGGAGCAAAGACGAGGAGAAGGGCGTAAGCACCATTGCTTTTGCAGTTTTGAGGAACCTTGCTGGAAAATTTGTGATTTATGCCCGCAGTAAAATACTCCTAAGAGAAGACATGAAATCCCGAACTTGCTTTTCTGACATTCCCTCAGTGGTCTGGATTTCTGTGATTTAGGAACACAAGTCAATAAAAGTACCGTCCGCAGTGACAACTGATCGATCGTACGGACGCGTAGGTGGTGGTCGGCATTCAGCGGGAAGTTGCATCAGTCAGGTGAATGTTTCGGTATGAGACTGCAATAAGTGTTGGAATTTTGCCTGAAACTTAAATCTCTTGAAACTCCCCTCCACAACACACACACACACAAAGACACACACCACCAAATCAAAGTTGTGACCTTGAGATACTACATGCTCGTTTCTGTTCTCAGTGTTGATAGACTGTGTTGTGGGCACGACACATTATGACCGTCTATATATATATATATATATATATATATCCCTGACTAAAGGGGTAGAGAAACAGAGTCGTCAGGCTCTTTACTTAAACCTTTCCTACAGCGCGGACGTAATTAAGATACACAGAAACACCAAAATAAACGTTTTGTGTGAAATGCGGAGTTTCATTGAAGCAGGTGTTCGACATAGTTATAAATGTGCTTTGAAGGTTTGAAACTGTAGGTTACTTCGTCTGTATAATGACGATAACCATACGTTTGCGGCCTTTAAAAACATTCCTGTTTATTGCTTATATCTTTTCACGTTTACGATTAAGAAGTTGTCCTAGGCCGGTTGCAGAAGAGAATACGCCGATTTCAGTTTCAGTTCATCTAATTACATATCAAAATTCAGTTTCTGCATAACAAAGAATACGGCACACATGTTCCACACGGTAACATGTTAATATTTTATGGGAAGTAATTGTTGTGTAATATAAGGATTAAACTGAGCATGTTACTGCAAGTGTGCTGTGCGTTGTAGTGCTGTAGCAGGTTTAAAGATGATGATGATGATGATGATGATATGGTGACTCCGCCATTACATGGCGAGAAGAAGTATAGTTACGCTATACTTAACCTCAGCGTTAAAGATGGTTAAGTTGTCAACTTCACACTTGTGCTATTCCACGCCCGGTAAAGAACTCCGCTATCCGTTGGATGAAAGGTTGCGTGGGTGCCATAGCCAGTTGGATGTTTTAGAGAAGAAAGAAACTTTTACCCCTGTCAGGATTTGAACACCGAAATATCCAGCCCATAGGCCAGTAACTGTACCGAGTGCGGTATTGCGGGTGCTGAGGACGGTGATGATGATGATTATGACAATATAAGTGAAACTTTAACTTCGAATTTATATAAATAAATAAATAAATAAACGTGTAAAGGCTTTATTGCCTAACCTACAACTTCATTGAGCATTATTCTTCTTGTGCAGCTGACAGTTCCTCAGAGTGTCAAGAAAATCGCCGTATTTTATGGAACCCGGATGTTCATATTCGTATTCACAAGCTCCCCCACATGTCCTTATTCCGAGCTAGAGAAATCCAGTTCATGCCTCCCCATCCCACTTCTTGAAGATCATTATCTGAAATGTGCCATCCCCGTTGTGTGTATAAATAAATAGGTACAGGTATTTAGTCAATAACACAACAAATATTTCTAATGATGTTTATTAGAAATATTTGTTGTGTTATTGACTAAATACCTGTACCTATTTATTTTCTTGAAGATAAATTTTAATATTATCCTCCCACCTAAGCCAAGGTCTTCCAAGTGGTCTCTTTCTCTCAGGTGTCCCCACCAGAACCCTGATGCGCACCTCTCTTGTACCTCTTACATGCCGCATGACTTATATCAATACACTTGCTAAGTTTAGACCTGTAAGGTTAATTACTTTGTTATTTATTGGTCTAGTTTAGTTTTAATAAAGAACTTCTACAAAAACTGGAGGGTGTCATTACAGGTGGGTTTGAAGTTCACAACCAATCAGCGTGTCACATTCACCTTTGTACTGCATAAGAAATGTCAGGTCCTTGCTCCTGTAATTAGAATTATTGCTGGATTTTGGTATGTGATGCAGTGTAATTTGATCTACAGGCATCAAACTACACGGCGTCACATAACGGAAGACAGCAGTCGCCCTCATATAGGACGGCCTTAAGTAAAGGTGTCTTTTACATATGAGTATAACTCTCAGCAGCATGGTGGACCATATTATAGGTATATTTATTGATTTTGTGAACAAGTTCGTCTCAAGCTATGGGCTATATAACACTGCACAAAGTTTCATAATATTTAGATTACCAGAGGCTATGTGCTAGAGTACACTGCTCCACGTGCAGAAATAGGCGTATTGGCTCCAGAGCATGCGGGGGACCAGGGGTGTACAGTTGTTTGCGTCCATCACGAACGCACGACATTCGACAAGCGCAAAAGTTAGTGTTTTGGGAGGTTATGGATGGTGTTGTGTCACGTAACTTTCTGAGGTTTGGTGGAACGGTAAATAGCGCAAGCTGACTGCTTGAATTCTGGAAGTAACTTGGAAAATTTCAAACTTATGTATTCTTGTTTTCTTGAGGTAAACTTTAGAAAACACCTCAAACTGAACAACAACCGCTCCTTTTCCAATTCATTAATCACCAGTTTTCCTATCATTAGACCATAGCCTTGTTGTTTTAGTGGGCTTGGATTGGATTCTTCTAGCTTAGGGGACAGGAAACCTATTAACACTTTCATTTACCTTCACTGTCAGTGAAATAGCAGTAACTTCTTAAAGAGAAGAAGGCCTGTTAACTTGACATAAAGATCGCTTCTCCGTGGAGTTAGTGTTGATTGGTTACGTGTGGCTAATATAGATATGTGGTGAGATCCTGTTGGTCTGGGGACCAGAAAACTTGTAGAATATTTTGAGTAGCTGAACTAACATTAGTCCTCAAATATGTTTCTGTTCTTTAGTATATACGTTTAATGCGTTTTGTTATTTTACCAACAAGAGTCATTTTAAATATCATAACTCTGGACTTTTATATTACTGATGCAAAAGTAATGCAAATTTCTTCTCCTACTTTCTTTTTGTTAATTGTTGCTAGCCACCTTCCCCGTCCTGTGGAGCTCCCCTTAAATTCGTCCTGTCGTACTATTACCTAATAATAGGAGTTCCGCTGAAAAAAATTTGATGTTGAAGGGTTTTGGTAAAATATGTCGAGTCATGTATTTTAATTTAGATAGGAAAGTTTTAACGACTCTTTATCCGAAAACCCACATGCATTTTTTCACATTACGAAAGAAACTCGCTAAATATTTAGCCTAAAGGACTTAAGAATTTTTGGAACAAAAATTCTATAGGAGAATAAAGCTGCCTATTGTACGGCCATTGCACATTTTTCTCAGGTCCTACGGTTTCGAGATAAAATCAAAGAAATGGGCGTTTATTTGTACGTTTCAGTCATGCATGCTTAGCAGTGGGCAGCGTAATTCCGACGATACACTAATATTACCGACGGTTCTAAATGCCAAATATATGTATATTGCACAATAGGAAATATATTTGCGAACGTGTGCGAAGATTACCAAAACCTCTCAATGCAGAACATCAATAAAGAAGAATGTTTTCACCCATTGCCGGTGTACATGCACAAGAACATGCACGTAATGTGTTGCTAAAACAGTTAATTTACTGCCGTTTAAAGTTTTTCTGTTCCGAGATTACGAGAGAACTGAGGCCTCAGTATTGTTACATCGTGCAATTGTGTTTTCAGCTTGTTTCTGTAAAATGTAATGTAATGGCTCGAGAGATGCCTCAATGGCGGATATAAAGTTTATAAAAAAGAGGTCATGAAGCATTTGCCAGGTTAATTCTTTGAAAAAATTTAATAATAATAAAAATAATAATAATATTAAAATGATTCTACATTGTGTCTCCGGTATAAGGATAAAACAACTTGAGGCTCTTTAGGATATGGTTGACTACCTATATGTAAAACGTGACAGAACAAATATACCTCTTGTATAGAATGCAGAGTTTTTAAATTTTGGACTTCTAACGGCTGGTAAGTGTATTTACCACTTTGATTTAAATGGTTAGTGCTGCACAATAAGAGTACTGCGAGAGAACTTGCTGATATTAAAACTACAGGAAAATTTATAAATATCTAAATAAGGGGCAAAGCAATTGCAATACGTTCTGAATAAAATTAGGAATAATATTATTCATGTAATTTATATGATGTCTGTTAACCCGCTGTTCCTTGAACTGTCATGTTGATTTACTGGTGGAGAAATCCTCCAGTCGTAACAATATTACGTGGAAAAATTACTCAAGTTGATCCTACGGTACATCCTCAAGATACTCCAGCTCTGTTCCCGCAGACGTGTTTACGGCAGAAAACGTTGTGTAGTGGAAGAATGGTGGTGTTAACAGAGTCAGTCATTTGAATTTATGAGGCTTGCAGAATGCCGCCTGTCATATGCAGTTCTTTTTGGAACGAAGATGAAAAGGAAAAAGAGAAGTTTTATCTTCGCTCTACGTTAAAGCAGTGAAAACTAAGCTAGAGGATTATTTACAGACTTTATACGGATTTCGAATATAAAGGCCTTGAGTTACTGAAAGGATTCTTACTGGTCTGTCCATGTATGGGAAATAAAGAGTTCATATGTTAAAGTGAAATAAACCCCGAATTACGTGATATTTGTTCAGTAGATATCTTTCCGATTAAAATAATTTTCACCAACGCTTTTAAGCAAATGTTTGTGCAAATTACACACAAAACATATTTGTTCCTTAGAGAGAACTCTGTTCTTCTGTGTAATGATCCCAATCTCATAGCGCCGTTTGGGGGAACGATTAGTGTTTTATGGGAATTATAGGAAACATATTAATGCACTATGTTTTTAAATGTTAAGGCAGGTGGCACACATATTTACCATTAGAATTTAAAGAACTAATACAAAAACTGCTATGTTATTTTCTCTCGGAATGCGATTCCATGTGATTGGTGGATAGATACAAACTTATCGGAGAAACTTGCTGCCTTAATCAAGGTGAAGTAATGCTTTGTACTTGCACCGTCATCGCCGCGACAACATCGCTTCTCACAACAGTGAAAACAGCCGTTTAAGTTTTAATTATAAATGATTACGTAAAAGTGATGGCTACATTTTGAATGTTACATGATAGTATTAACTTGTAACTTAAAAAAATACAAACGTGGCTTAACAAGGACGGCACAGTAGGGTATAGACGAAACATCATTTGGAATGTCGTTTCTGTGCAGCAACTTTAGTGGGACCTAGTCCTTCAGCTCTTAAGACGCTGGGACCTGGAACGGAATTCTGGACATTTGTACGGGTTTCGAACTTGGTGCAGTTTCTTCTTCCTCAGTCTACTTCTCAAGGAGCTGAAGCAGAGTGATTAATATAGGAAATCGGCCACGAGCTGTACAACAACAAAGGAAACCTGTTTCAATTACCGGCCACATCAACAGATGTTTTCTCTTCTTCCAAACGTCCAGACCTTCTCCCGCTCCCAACCTATTTCCTATCCGGTGAGCAAAAGGGCTCCTTTTCGGGTGCAGAGTGGCCAAAACATGAGGCTGATCACTCATTTCCACCTAGTATAAAGCGAAGAAGTAGTGGAACTATAACTCTATTCCCCATACGCGTTCGTAGCATGCACAGCGGCATTCTAGTTTCGTAACGGTTAAGTTGGAGGGAAAAGTTAAACGAGCAAAAATACTCGTAAATACATCTTTAAATTTACATTAACAGCAGACACAAGATCCTTAAATAAACTAAAATATGAGAAATTCTTTCTTATGTAAGCCGTCAGTCGAACGGTCATACCAAGAAATCCGTCTTCACAAAATGGTGCGTTTTTACCTTATTACATGTAACATATTGTAAACTGCACAATTGATAATATTGCACAATCATATAGGTTTCGTTTTGGAAAGGTGTCAATTTATCGTGCACAATTTATGTTATTGTGTCACGATATACGCGATGTCACGAAAAGGTGCAAGCGTGCCCTTCATATTGGAAGGTATTGCACCACAAAATAAGGTATGTGGCTGAACCGTGACGGTTTGCTGTGTACTGTCACAAACCGTGCTGATTGACCCAATGCAATTTATAGTATGGCATCATGAAGTAAGCTATGTTACACAAGTTTAGAGTTTGACTCTGTATGTTTTCTTGGAACACGATTAAGTAAACAGTCTACTGCACATGAGGGTTGGAGGCCCCTGATCTCTTGTTTCTCCTCTACCCTAGCACTCTCTTTACCCGAGCCAAACTTGCAGAAGCTGGGAAACTGCTAACCAACGCATAGCATCAAAACTTTCCCACTGTTACATGTAATGGTTTATTCTTCATCTTTGTCTTCCTTTATAATTAGGTGAAAAATGTAAAGTTAAATTTCTCTTTGAAGTGACTAAATGCGTATGCGAAAATGAGGATCTTCTTTATTCTACAGTTTTTTTTTTTTTTTAATTTATGCTCTATTCGAAGCTATATTCAGGTTGGAAAATTACATCGCAGAGACATCCTTAAGCCAGGCAGTTTTTCTGGCACTCATTGGAGGCGAGAAACTCTGAGAAGGCGTCAGATTTATGTCGGTTACAATTATAAAAACAGCAGGATTTAAAAGCACGCAAAAACACAAAATGAATTCAGTGTTTCTTGAATTCGCCAAAATTTTATCCAGTCTAAGAAAGACACAAGAACAAATTAATGAAATAAGATCTTCACTCTGGTAACTTCAATAATGACAAAGTATTAAGAATTTGTCTGTGATGTTGCATTGATAAGCAGGTTCAAGGAACAGTTATTTTTTATATCTATTATAAAAACTCTTAAACTTTTCTACAAAGGTAGGTGATTGTAGGAGTCTTGTGTACACTGGGGTGTGCAGGTTTAACTGAACCTTCCTCTCCATAAAATATTTGCATTGGCACCGATAGACGTAATTTTTTGGAAACATTTATTCACCAAATACAAACTCTGTGACGAATGGTCCAAATTTTTATGAATGTGATTATTAATTTATGAATCTCTGTAACATATTTCAGTTTTTGAAGATGAGTCCGTTGAAAATATTCTATTCTACCCACGCAGAATTCCCCACAGATTGCTGGGTTAATGTAGCCTTAAGCTACTGTAATGTGGCACAACTAGTTTACTTTGTCACGTACAGAACATTTCAATGCAAGCTCTAAGCAAATAGTGGAATGAAGCCTCGACAATATACCTTTTACCGTTTCACATCCATAAAAGCGTAACTGTCGTATTTTGGTGAAATTAAAAAAAAAAACAAAAAATGTTTACGAGGATTCTGGAATCCTTAAAATAAAATAAAGTTGACCGTTGCGTGAAGTCTCAATTTTAACAATTTTAACAATTTTTACACACACGTATCCCATATTATTCACTTTTACTGCAGGTAAATTGTTTGAAGTGGAAGTTTCTCCAGTTTTTTTATACAATCCAGTGAACAATTCTTTCCATGTCTTAATAACAAGCGTGTATTTAATGTGTAAGAGTGACAGACGATTATGTTTTTATATAACTTTTATAGTTATGTACTGATGGTGCTGTAAACCGGACTGTCGCAGGGCACTTGGAAACTGAAGTGTGTTAGAACTGTAACTTTGGCTGAACAGGATAAACACAGAAGTGTATTTTCAGAGGTAAGATGTCTTGCTAATTACAAAGTAAGTAAACTACAGGTGCTTCCTATGAATCTTCTATTGCTTGTGGACGTTAATCTGCCTGCGACATGTTGTTATACTCCATTAGTGCAGGCTGCCTTCTTGCTCAAGATTTCTTAGAACTGTTTCCCTTGTTGGTTGGCCATGTCCATGGAAATATGTCGGTAAGTTATGACCAAGTGCGTAGTGTAGGAACATCAGTACAAAATCACTTCTTTGTTCGCTTTCCTTCATTCTTGCACGATCGGATTTGTGTTTTGACTTACAGTTTACAGTTATGAGCCTTTTTGGATGATAACCAAAGTTGCGTATGTTTGAAAGTACATATACTGAAAAGAAACCTACGTCACTTGCAGTGCATCTTAGTATGAAATATGAACGTTTAAAGTAGAAGAATATCACCTTGACTAGGTTAGTAATTTTGTGTCGTCACTTGAGTGGTACAGCCCCCCCCCCACCAAAAAAAAACCGCTGAAGTTCATCCTCGAACAGGCATTGAAGGCGCAGAGGGCGAATAGAGGTGTACATATTCAAGCTCCGGCCGCTTTATCCCCGGGAAAGAGACCAAATACCCATTTTGCAGTTGGCTGGGTGGGACCCAGAAGTGGTCTGGACGGATGCGAGAAATATCACCCTTACCGGGATTCGATTCTCCTCCCGTCAAGCCCTTATCGATTCGCTACACCAACTACGCTACCCCCCCCCCCCCCCCCCCCAACAACCTCA
>Ga0123355_10017819_pt1 | contig 11234 bp, 3 predicted proteins | sample TergutEmb28metaG_3_FD_89872 | JGI IMG/M metagenome (GOLD analysis project Ga0123355, IMG submission 89872) | Embiratermes neotenicus P1 segment gut microbial communities from Petit-Saut dam, French Guiana - Emb289 P1 | ecosystem: Host-associated > Arthropoda: Insects > Digestive system > Gut ...
ATGTTCCTCCTCTTCCCGCAAGTATCCCGGAACTGAAGGTACGAATCAGAACCGCCATTGAAACCATCACCGCTGACATGCTACAAACAGTTTGGAACGAAATCGGTTATCGTTTTGATGTTTGTAGAATCACAAAGGGCGCATATATAGAGCACCTGTAAGGTATGTAACAAAACTTCGAGTGTTGTTCTATTAAATAAAAAATACATATAATCCTATCTCAAGTGTATTGCGTATGACAAGTTGTTAAAACTCCGACAATCATTTTGATTAACCCTGTATTTCCTGGGGTAAAGACGGACGGTTTGTAGAGTTGACAACCTTACCACCTTCATGTGCCGATTGTCTCGAAATATGGGAGTCAACTCCTGGAACCCTCTTGGGTCTGGAGTAGGCCAGCACAGGGATTGGTATATTTAACTTGAAGATCTATACCAATTTAAAAGGTTCAGTCACTACTAACTACACTAATTCAGCAGAATCAAATCCATACTATTAGAAGAAACTCCTTTAAGACCCACTTTAATTTAAATCTCCAATGTAGATTTAGGACAGTGAGTTCATCCCTTACAACTTTCCGGCTCATGTTATATACAATTCCTATCGCCATGAGTACTATATGCCCTGTCTACCTCAGCTTCATTTTATCACCTTAGTATGACTCGGTCGTAAATACAAACTACCGAGTTACGCAGTATTGACCGTGTTACTGAGACACTCTTATATTCAACCCACCTCAGTATCCTTTTCCTTAACCACAGCCGGTCTATAATTTGAAGGATTAAAGAACTTAATTCGATGACGGATTTATGAATATCTCCGTTACATATACAGGCTTTGATGCAATGGGAAATTTTTTATTAAACGACTCCAAAGCCTAAGCTAATGACTGTACTGAAATAACTTGACACAGGAGTTTCATCGCTGATTCCAGTGGCTGCGCGGTCTTATTGGGTCTGCGACCGCTCGCTTGCTGGAATTGTGGGTTCGAATCCCACGGGAGGCATGGAATTCTGTTTCTTGTGAGTGTTGTGTGTTGTGAAGTAGCGGTCTCTGCGACGGGCCGATCCCTGGTCCAGAGGAGTCCTACCGAGTGTGGTGTGTCTGAGTGTGTGTGTGTGTGTGTGTCACTGAGTGTGATAACATGCAACATTAAACCTCTACACCTACAATGAGTGGGTAGGTCAGACTGAGAAAGAAAGAAAGAAAGAAAGAAAGAAAGAAAGAAAGAAAGAAAGAAAGAAAGAAAGAAAGAAATTGTATTACGCTACTGAATACAGGTCCGTTGGTATTAATTTATTAACTATTTCTCAGTCTAGTCTCTATAGACTGACGCATCCGCAGTGTCGTTACATAACCACTAGAAAACATTCTGATCTTTATAATTGTTAGAAGAAGCACGAAAATGGTAAGCCGACTTTGTGACACCTGGTAAGGAGAGAGAGAGAGTTCCTGCCGTGGGTCAAGGATCAAAGGGCAGTTTGGGTGTCGCCCTGTTACAAGGCTACATACAGCCTTCGTTTCGAGCAGTTTGCTGCACTGTCCTGCAGTCGCCAGGCAACTGATAGCAGTTCAACATATTCACTCACTGCGTGCTATTGCGATATGGCGGTTCGACTTGACTTCTCTCTTTTGGGAGCGAGAGCAGCGACGTTCAATAATTGTGAATTGTGTTCCGTGCTGTGACATATGGCAAAGCGTTCTTTGTGTTAAGCCAATTACTTTAATGTAAAATAATATGACCGTTTGAAATGTATCAATTTTCGGTATGTTGATAATAAATAATTATTGATCGAACCATAAATTCTTTGTCGTTCAGCCTCTTGTCTGATCACTATACCATCTGAGCTAACCCTTACGTATTTTTGTAGAAACCAAAAATGACAGAAAGTGTGATGACTTTAAATATAATTAATTTACATATAAGCATTTGGAATTGCACTTCATAGATGTTGTAAGCAGGAATCCTTCTTACAACATCTAAGAAGATGGAACTGACAGGGTGTTCCGAAACGTTGGCATATAAAATTCAGACGCCGGAGAATTACCCAAAAGAAAGAATACGATATATGAAACATGCTATACGTGTATATTAAAATATTTATAAATTATACTCTTTTATTAGACAGAAGTTACGAAAAGATATATGCCCTTTTTATCTCCAATACAACCCGCTGCACTGGTATAACACAGCGCTGGCCGACTTTAACCCACTGGAGGAGCACACAATTCGTAAGGAATCAACCGAGGGACGCACATGTGAATACATTTAACGAAAGGGCGATGGGGCGGGGGGGATGTGTTTGAATTAAATGGAAGGCAGTTATTTACATACGCAATGTTTGTGTCACTGCTATTTATTAAATTTACCGCACTATGTTCTGCAGACCTGTTATATTTCTTTTGTTAAATCGTATCATTGGCACTATTCAGGCGGCTCAGGGCTGGAAATACTTTTCTGCACAACCGCAGGCCGCCCGTGGACCCTGCAGTGGTCTAGCAGACCGAAATAACGGCTATCCGAGCGTTTACAAATCATCACTTACTACACACAAACGTGTACTGTTTTGCTATTTGAAACACAATACCCGATGCACACGGTGAGTCTTCATTATTCATGGTATATTTTATTGGACCGTCGTTACACAACAATGTGGTTCAATGTTTATATTATGCAACTAACAACTGAGCTACATTTTTCGACCCTACAGGGCCTTCATCAGGCTTATAAAATAATGGAATTAACCAAGGCACATGCGGTAATTCCATTATTTTATAAGCCTGATGATGGCCCCATAGGGTCGAAACATGTAGCTCAGTTGTTAGTTGCATAATATAAACATTGCACCACATTGTTGTGTAACGACGGTCCAATAAAATATACCATTATACGTACACACAACTGGATGGAAAACCCGCAATTTAGGCCTCATTATTCAGTTAAATTTAAAGTTTCTGTGTTTAAAATAATGTACCAGTACGTACCGAGGCTGCACCAATCATTAACATTAATCAAATAAAAGAATAAACTAGTATCTCGAAACTACGGCCAAAAGCAATTTCAGTTTTAAATACACACAACTTTCCAGCTAAGTAATGCTGACGTCCAATAAATGTGTATGGCATCTCGCAGCTGATCGTGTAATTCTTCCTTTCATCTTCAGAGTTACATTGGGTTTACAATCTCTCCGTCCCTGTTCGCGTTTTCAAGGCAATCCACTCATACTTCTTACAACCCACAGGAGCTGCATCTCAAGATAGGTTTGGCTCCGTTACGGTGCTACTAAGATTGTCCCGCTATTGCGTCCTTCAGCTGTCTGCTCTTGTGTGTGTATATTTTCCATTATTGCTACTGTAATAATATCGTCAATTATGTCAGCCTGTGTTTATGTTCGGAATTGTATAGTGAAAGACAGGACACGTTATTTCCCTGATAAGCTTCATTTCTTTAAAACATTTCAAAACGAAGGAACAAAAACTGCCTGTAATTGAATGAAATGGCAGTTTCGTAAGGCTGTTGAACAGATCAAGGCTGCCGGTACAAGTTTTTTTTTTTTTACGAATTCCTTTCAGGGTGAGCAATCGAGATATGGTGCGCTTGGGACCAACAGCTCTTTCTGATTATTTTTGTATCTCCAAAACAGAAAGACTTGCCAACCTCCGGTACACATGTAGAGCTTACACGTTGTAACAGCATATATATGTTTATGTTACTTGTGCCGTGCATTGTGATATAGTCATACAAATGTAGCCCAACAAAATGCTTATACATTAAATTAAATTTGAGTATTATTCACAAGATCTTCTACATGTACATGTTTCGAACCCGACCGCTCATCTTCAGGAAGACAGTTGTAACAAGTACAGGTACGGTATAGTATACGTGTGCATTTATGGTACAGCCTGGTTCATCAAAATGTAGTTTTACTGGAATTGCAATAAATGGTGTTATACGATATAAAGGTACAAGTTTTTAAATTTAAACATAATCGTACAAACAACAATTTATACTCTTCTTCTTATTCTTATAATAAAACCAACGAGATGCACTAATTTCTCAAATTTATTTCAGGAATAGAACTTTACAAGTTTCGGACAGTTTTTCCATCCATCATCAGGAGTCTAATACTGTACACAAAGCAATAGGTGTATGTCATACAGGTTATGCTGACTGCTTACTACAAAGCAGTCAGCATAACCTGTGAAGAAGTGAAGACTGCCATACGATTCGACCAGCATTGCAGTTCCTGTAATTGTTCGCGCTAAAACTATAGTCTTGGATGAAAATCTGATCAGTGAATAATGATTCGGGGCCGACCCAGTGGTCGGGTGGTCTAAGGTGTGTGTTTGGAGCTGCTCGTTTGCTGGAATTGTGGATTCGAGTCCCGCCGGGGACATGGAATTCTGTCTCTTGTGAATGTGTGTGTTGTCCGGTAGAAGACGCGGTGTCGGCCTGATCACTCGTTCAGAGAAGCCCAGTCGAGTGTGGCGTGTCTAAGTGTGATTCTGAAGCCTCAATATTGAGGAAGCCCTGTCCCGTTAGGGGATGTTGTCCAACGAAGAGATGCTAATGGCAGGAGAGTAATTAAGGTGAATATCATATTTTAATTCCAATGACACTATTGGGAATCGAACCTAACTAGCTTGTATGTGGGTCAAATTATTTCAGAAAGCAAGTAACTCATCTGCGTGACAACAGAGAGTTACACTTGTGTATAATTTTAACACTAACTGGAAGATACATGTCTAACGCAAATTTATGTCAGCACTTCCCAAAGGTGTATTTGAAATCTGGCATACCCTTTTTTTCTCTGTGTTCATTTTACTGAAGACACAAATCTGGAATCATAGTTATTTATTTTACCAAGATAAGCTAATTTTGCTAATTTTAAAGTAAGTTTCTTAGTTGTGGCCATCGTTTTCATGTTGGCAATGCAGTTAACGGTACAGATCCAAAGCACCGCATCCCTGAAGGAGGCAGCATAATTTTCCGAAACTTTAGATGTGTGAAATATTTTCTCTCGAAAAGCATGGCCATAGTCTCTCTTCTTCACGACACGTTACAGAAATTAGAGTGTTTTGCCTAGGACTACGTGCATACGTAGGATCCTGATCCATTATATGGATTCGAAATTCAAAGTAAAATTTTGGTGTGGAATAAGTCACGAAAAGTACAAAATATACAGAAATAGTGCAATAACAAATTATTATAACACTTTATTATAAGATATTCAAGTGCTACATTAAATCCGTTACACAGAGAGAGTAGGTAAACAATACCACGAATCTGTTTTTAAACAACGCAAGTTCATCAAAGGAGTAACGGGAAGTGTGTGTAGGGATGTTCCTAATGTGTAGGTATGTTCCTAATGCTAGTTTTAACCTTGTAAAGACTGACATTAACCCACCTTTTATTTAGACATTAGCTCGAACCGCGTAGTAAACACTTTCTCGGTGATAAAAACCAAAAAGTTAATAACGTATAGAAGAATAATCACTGTTTTGAGAGCCATGAACAACCCAAAGGACCAAGTGCAGTACCTAGAATTGTAAAATGTTAAACGCACTGATACATAAATAATGCAGTGAGCTTTAAATAGTTAAACTATGCCTTTTCATTTGTAAGACTTGTGAGTTTATAGGTAAAACATTGGTAGTTTTAGAAAACTTGAAATGTTGGTAGGTGGTCTATGTTGATTGTACATATCTCTTGCAGTAACAGGATGCACCGTTGAATTAAATAACTACAGCTTTCCCCGTGCGTGGGCCGTATGTAATACACAAAAAATTCTTCCAGCTTCACTAAGTGTGAAGGTTGTTACATAATGTTCACAAACAGGAACGTGATGTAAGTTAAAAAGCTTCATGTCATCAGAAAGTGAATAGTGGGAGAGCAACAAAAGAATTCTTCTGTGTCGGTACTGCGGCTTCTAGGTTACGCTCAGTTCCTGAAGAAGCTTGAAGAATGAGAAGGACGCATAAACCATCTGAGGGAAGAAGAAGATAAAGACGCAGGTCAGAGCGTGCTAACAAGATGAAGATGAAGATGAATGCCAGGGCGTAAAGACAAGCTGAAGAAATGACTGCGTGCCAAAGATAGGAAAATGTAGTTCAAAGCGTGCAAACAAGATGACGAAGATCAGAGCATGAAGACAAGATGAAGACGAAGACCAGGGCGTGAAGACAAGACGAAGTTGAAGATCAGGGCATGAGGACAAGATGAAGATGAAGATCAGGGCGTGAAGACAAGATGAAGATAAGAAGTGAAGACAAGGCGAAGATGAAGATCAAGGCGTGAAGACAAGATGATGATGAAAATCGGGGCGTGAAGACAAGATGAAGATGAAGTTGACAGCATGCAAACGATAGGAAGGTGTGGTTTAAAGCGTGCAAACAAGATGAAGATGAAGATCTGGGCATGAATACAAGATGATCATCAGGGCGTGAAGACAAGCTGAAGATGAAGTTGCGAGCTTGCCAATGAGAGGAAAATGTAGTTCAAAACGTGCAAACAAGATGAAAATGAAGATGAAGATCAGGATGTGAAGACAAGATAAAGATGAAGATGAAGATCAGGACGTGAAGACAAGATGAAAATGAAGTTGGGAGCTTGACAACGATAGGAAAATGTAGTTCAAAGCGTGTAAACAAGACGAAGATGAGATGAAGATCAGGGCGTCAAGACAAGATGAAGATGAAGTTGAGAGCGTGCCAACGATAGGAAGATCTTCGAAGCGTACAAAAAAAAATGCATATAAAGTTTAGAGCATGCAAACAAATGAAACACACTAAGTTACTTCACTTAAACAGCGAAATATTATTAACTAAGACTCTGTCATACTTAGTCCACTAATGCAACACTTTGCACTGACATAGAGAGGGCTTCCGGTCTCTTATGAATCAGAATCAGTCTCGACGTTTAGTTGCGAGTAGAATATTTATATCTGGTTCATAATTACAGCACTAAAGCATAAAAGTGACGGTAGCTTTTCTACATTTTAATCCGAGAAACACTTCTGACGTAGCAGATAATGTTGACATCCTTGGAATGTAGCCTTATAACGTTAATTCCTTTGATCAGACTTTAACCTAACACCATAATAAGTCGATGTGCTATTATTTACTTAATTTCATTTATTTATAAAGGCTCAGGCATGCAGGGTTTGGTTGGAATGTGAAGGAAAGGGAACCCTCGGACGATTTAGGCGTAGAAGGGCTAAAAATATTGATATATAGTACTTTCTTCAAGAAATGAAATCGGAGGTCGCAGACTGGTTTTTCTGGATCAAGACAGGGCCCAAGTGGCAGGCTTTGGTAAACACGTTAATAAACCTTCGTGCTGCAAAAATGTGGGAGGAATTCTTGAATTAATGAAGACCCACTGGCTTCTCAAGAAAGACTCTGTTCCATAGAGATGATTTACTTCAGTTGTATATTACATAAAACCAGGCTCAATTTAAAAGTAGTAGTGGCGTGTGTGTGTGTGTGTGTGTGTGTGCATGTGCATGTGCATGTGCATGTGCATGTGCATGTGCATGTGCATGTGCATGTGCATGTGCATGTGCATGTATGCCTGTACGCAATCTAATCTAATAGCTCTTATTGTGACACAAACGTAAACATCTTATTCCAAAGAACACATTTTAATGTTCCCCTCTGGATAGAATCGGGGGACCGCGGTAGCACAGTGGTTAAGATGGTTCGATTCCAGCTGGTGTCATTGGAATTTTTCATTTACATAAAATACTTCCGATCGCACTATGGCCCTGGGGTCGACTCAGCCTCTAACAGAAATGAGTACAAGGAGCATTTCCTGGGGGTAAAGGCAGCCGGTGCGTAAGGCTGACAACTTACAACCATCCTGTGCCGTTGTCATGAAGTTTGGGAACCTTAACTTCCTGGAACCCTCCGGGCCACTCCAGGCCTGTAACGGGACTGTTTTACCTTTACATTCTGGATAAAATCGCATTTGTCTGCCTGCTGAAGTTAATAACTACATTGATTGCCTGGATAAGATACTCATCTTGGACACCATTACGTATCATAAGATAACATATATTCAACGCAGAAATGTTTACGCGGCAAAAGAGTTCTCCGCATTTTATGGAACCCGAAAGTTCACTACCGTGTTTGCAGCACCACGCCACTGGTCCCTGTCACCCAGAGGGAACCGGTTCATATCCTACGATCCGTCGTTAGAGGTCATCTCCTCCATCCGCAATTTGAAGACACTTACAGCTTGGAATGTTTCCAGCGACATGATGTAGATTTTCCCTCCTGTGAGATGGAGGGTGGATTGGGCGCGGGTGACGACTATCATGAGCGAGCGTCGGAACTGAAGAGACGCTTCCAACCACGGCGTGTCATACAAGGCACGGATCACGCATGCGCTCTGGAATAAATCAGCACAACTTAAACTCAAAGTAGAATGAATTTCAAGCTTGTTTAACTACGTTGTCAGTAACTCAGAACACACCACGTCAAATGATAAGGAAAATTAGTGTATAAAGAATTGGAAAGAATGTGGAAGAGAGCGACAGTGGCCTAGTTTAAGTTGCCATGCCGGAATTTGTCTGAAGGAATTTTAAATACCAAGTAAAATCACAATCGGCCCTTCCGATATTCCTCCCAGGCACATCTCACACACCACTTGAGCCAACTTGGTAATGCGTCGTGGAGTGCAGAATGAGAGTTATATAGACCACTTCAGATTGGACGCATTTCTCTTGGATGTCCGTTGTTTAGAAATTTGAAACTGCAAAGTGGGACAGAAAAGAGGGAGAGACTAGGAGGTCGAAGGGATGCAGATGGGGGTCGACAGACCACTTGCTGTGAACAAGTGCTTGCTTAGCACTTTAAATCATAGTGTTGACTGTCGGTATCACGTGCATTAACATTGATAAATTCTGTAATTTATCGCCAGAACATATTTATGTGTTTTGTATAATTGTCACCGTTCCTTAAGCAACATAAAAATAATCCGTCTTTGTAACTGAAACCCCATAACTTTTCCGTGAAATTCTAAGCTAAATTTTAAATAACATCAAATTATTTTCAATCTTCAGAGTGTTACTTTCGCAGACACAAGTCACAGATATAAACAGTAACAGACCCGAGAGTAAATGGCCTTTCGAAATACACTGACATAAACAACTTATTACAATACCCTGTCGATTTTATGTTACTAGTGCCGTGTATCGTGATATAATCATGCTCGTACAATGTAGACCAACAAAATGCGTCTATATTGAATTTAATTTAAGTGTTAATCGCAAGATCTTCTACATGCACATGTTTCTAACACGAGGGCTCATCTTCAGGAAGAAAGCTGTAACAAGTACAGGTACAGTATAATATATACGTATATGTATGGTACAGCGTGGTTGATCAAAATGTACTTTTGCTGGAATTGCAATAAAAGGTGTTATACGATATAAGTATAAATTTCTTTTTATATTGTTGTATTTAAATTCACAAATTTTATAACTATATATCTTACAAAACCTTTTATTGCAATTCCAGCAAAACCACACTTTGATGAACCAGGCTGTACCATACATGTACATATATATTACGGCGGACCTGTACTGGTTACAACTGTCTTCCTGAACAAATGTATTAATTAAACCGTCCTTACACAACACATAAAATAACAGTTGAAATTACTACAACTATTCAACTAAGCAACACGTTTCGGCCTTATTCGGCCATCATCAGGCTTACAAAACACACCGCTGTTTTGTAAGCCTGATAATGTTGCTTAGTTGAATAGTTGTAATAATTGCAACTGTTATTGTGTGTGTTGTGTAAAGACGGATTAATTAATACATTTGCTTACGTATACACAACGGGATGGAAACTATCCAATTTAGATGTCTTCCTGAAGATGAGCCTTCGGGTTCGAAACATGTACATGTAGAAGATCTTGTGAAAAACAATTAAATGTAATATAGGTGCATTTTGTTGGAATACATTCCATGATGTTCACCCTGCTACTTACTCCGTTGTAGTTTATGCTGTCATTTCGCGATTGTGTAGATTCTAAAAGCAGGGGTAGTTCTGCCCTTCGCAGTCACTTCCAAAAGCATGTGTGGCCCACCAAGTGGATAACACGTGTTCCTTGCTTGGACTGTCAGTGGACGGGTCGTGACTTTGATCACTTACTTTGTCTAGTTTAGAGAACACGAATGCGCGGAACCACATTCCCACTCCACTACACGTCTTTAAGAAGCCGCGTTTGATTAAGCACAGGAATAAATTAACGCTGTGGGGACCGCGGTGGCACAGTGGTTAAGGTGCTGTGCTACAAATCGGAAGGTCGCTGGTACGATCCCAGCTAGTGTCATTGGAATTTTTCATTGACATAAAATCCTTCCGACTCAACCTCTAACAGAAATGAGTACCAGGAGCATTTCCTGGGGGTAAAGGCGGCCGGTGAGTAAGGTTGTCAACCTTACCACCTTCCTGTGCCGTTGTCATGAAATCTGGGAACCTTAACTTCCTGAAACCCTCTGGGCCACTCCTGGACTGTAGAGGGACTTTAAAAAAAATAACGCTGTAAAATTATATTTGGCCGAACATTCCTTCTGAATGGAGTCGGTGCGGATTCAGACCGTTTGCTAATCGGCAGTTGCTACTGCACTGCATAATTGGGCTTTGAATGTTGGCACGACTGTGAAATGTGTGCACTGCAGCACCAATATGACAGACGTTGCCTACAGAAGGTCTGCACTGAAGAAGAACAAAGCCTTATCGGCGTGCCACTTACCTGGTAAGTCAGTTCGCTGCCGTACCAACAGAAGGGCAATCCCTGAAGGAATGAGACGCACAAAATCTGGAAGTACGTTATTTGAACCAGCCCTTTGTCGTCCGACTACAACGAAAAATCATTGCGTTCAGGTCTGCCACTCCTAAACACTCTTTTGCTAAATTCTTTCTATATTTCTCACCCAATTCTTTACGTACATATATACATACATACACACATACATAACGTACATAAATACACACACATACATACACACACACACACATACACACACATACACACACATACATACATACATACACACACATACATACTACACACACACATACACACACATACATACTACACACACACACACATACATACATACATACATACATACATACATACATACATACATACATACATACATACATACATACATACATACATACATACATACATACATACATACATACATACATAC
>Ga0123355_10017820_pt1 | contig 11234 bp, 6 predicted proteins | sample TergutEmb28metaG_3_FD_89872 | JGI IMG/M metagenome (GOLD analysis project Ga0123355, IMG submission 89872) | Embiratermes neotenicus P1 segment gut microbial communities from Petit-Saut dam, French Guiana - Emb289 P1 | ecosystem: Host-associated > Arthropoda: Insects > Digestive system > Gut ...
CTCACACCTTCTAACAGGATTTTTCTGGACACACAAACACCCCCCGGGATACCCCCTGGGAAGATAAACCTTTTTCCCCACAACCCCCCCCCCCCCCCCGCAGAGAAACGTTCTCTTAATTACATACATAGCTAATGCACTGACCCCTGGGCATGTGTGAAAATACGATGAATTACTAATTCAAATTCCAAATTCATCATCCTTAACCATTTCGTCTACGCATACACTTTTTCGTGGAATTTTATAATGTTTCTTTTTTCGGACCCAGCTTTCGTAATCTTCTCACAATGCTACCTGGCCTTAATTCTTTCACATGCACAGTGTTCTGACTCCATGCAAAAAAACCCGACAGTGGCGACGTAATATTAACTGAACGCAACAAAATGTAAAAAAAAATATATATATATATATATTACTACAAAACCAACTACCTTGTCCCGTTCAGCAAACTCTTTTTTGAGGCACCAACAACTGCTTGCTTACCTGGCCAAGAAACTTACCATAATCTATGGGATTGGAAGACTTACTTCCCGTGTTCGTAAGACTGAGTCACTGGTTCGTATTGAGCACATAAATTCAGCCACACTCTTGCGTCCTATTTCGTTGCGATTCATTGCAATATTATCCTCCTGTCTATACTCATTCCTTATATTAGTTCTCGTTCGGTATTTTCCAACCAAAAACACTGAACGCAATTCCATTGTTCCCATCCGTGCTAGATACACCGCCAATCATGTCTTCCTTGATTCTATCATTACATGTCTACATGCATATATACATAAACACGCGCGAGCGCGTAAAATGGTGCCAAGATAGTTTCACGGCTCCTGAAGCCAATTTCCTAAACACATCTTCTGTTAGCATTAAGCTTGTTCTTCTAGTCATTCATAATTGCTTGAAGGTACACAGCCAAAACATTTAAAGCCTCTAGTTTTCTTTAATTTTATTTACAGCAATCCCTCGGTTTACGAGCCAAATGGGTACCTATAAACCTGCTCGTAAAGCGAGAACACGTAAAACGCAAAACACTTACCCTTTACTGGCCACGTTATAGATGTTTACTAGTTCAATAAGCCAAAAATTTCTCACCAAAGGTCACAGTAATACAGGACACAACGATACCTCAACATAAAACAAATTACACTCATGGTCAGTTATTATTTTCGAATGTCATTCTTCGCCATTAACCTATGTACGAATAATAGTTACATTATTAAAACTGTATGGAAATTTAAAAAAAAAGTTGCCATCCTTATTATAAACATGACATACAAAATTCCTTAAGATTTAGTCGACGCAAAATGATTAACACCGAGAAGAGTAAACCACACAAACAAACTACTAGAACAATTGCAAACGCTGTGATGCTGGTGTTTTTGGGCCGACTGTGCAGGGATGCCCTGACGTTTTACGCATTCGAGATCATTTGGGAACCAAAGAAAGCCGAGCAGAGGCACCGAAAACGTCTGGTTTGCGTCCGAAATTAGCTCCCTTCAGAAAAAAAAACTTTATTGCAAACTGAAAAATTGGGTATTAATTTGTGCATCTCGTAGAAGCACAAACTCGCAAACCGTAAGCTCGTACATCAAGCAACTACTATAATTGTTTATTTCTTAGCGTTCGGTAGCACATGGACAGGCAACGAGACAAGCACATTCGGACGGTTCTACTGAACTGATCGCTGAAAATAGGGAGGAAGTGGTTCAGACTGTATTTCCTAAACACAGTCGAAACCGGTTATAACGATATCCCGTCTATAACGTCAGACATTCTGTTGTACCAGTTAATTCATCACTGTTAACCATATCATTATACTCCTCGGTTATAACAATACTCGTTTGTAACGACACAAAATATTCAGTCCCTTTCATGACATTCAAACCGAGTTCGACTCTACTTGAAATTTCCCCATCCAAATGGCACGCTTTAAGACATTATACAAAAATGGGTTCCAAGAGACTTGAAAATCATTTGTAGCTGAGAACGCTTGACCCATAAACGGACAAATGTAAAACATCTTAAGAATCTGTCCCAATGCAATTCTGCGTTTTCTTTCTTCAAGCTGATGAACCTTAGTAACCGGTGGTCCCTTGTGGCGGTATGTTTGTGTCACAAGGTACATGAATCACAATGAAGTAGCATTCAAATGCAACTGGACTAAAGGCGACACATACTTTGCAATGCCTGTCGCCATTTCTCTTTGTGTTTCGGTAGTGTGTTGCTGGGTTGGATTCTATTCATCTCCGTCGTGCGAAGGGTGGCGGAGATATCGTATGGGGGCTACTATAAATTTCATCAGATAGAAAGGGTTGAACGTGAAAGCATATAATGGTTAATACATTTTGGTACGTTTGATTTTATTATTTTTATCTCCTTCGTTACAGACAGTTTATGAAATCCGTTTTTGTTGGTGAATTTGATTTGTTGGACTCCCATGTTAAATCGCCGTGTTTCCCATTCACATCATACCGTGACCAGTTCCTTGAATATATTTCGGTACAGAAGGGTCTCTTATTCACAGGGGATATTGGGTTTATGCAATTGGTTGACACGATTTATTCAAACAATTATCTTCACTGCAGATATCAATCGGCTGGGTTCGATTGTGGTTTGACACATAAACCAACTGCCAGAAAACACTTTTACTCGTAACAACCTCAGGTACTACGAAGGTGATGCATCGAATTACTTGTTAATCAGTAAGAATGTTATTTAAGTCTATTTGAAAATATAAAATTATAAATAACGTAAGCCTTTCTACTTGTACGGTAACAGTTGGACATAATATTAAAACTGAGTGACAGAAATTCCATCACTAGAGGTTAATTTAAAGATGAAATGAGAATGAGAATATTTCGGCTCAAAAAGTAGGGTCTAACATAAAAACCGAGAAGATAACACAAAATAATATTAATTATCTGTATCTAACTTACTAATGTCAAAAACTATTAAATCAAAGTCAACTCAGAGAATAAGTTATGAAATATTTAACAACGTTTGTTGCTTTACTTTGTAAGTGAAACAGATTGGGGTGATTAAACATCCCTCTTCATGCACAGCAATTTCCAGAGCACTGGAAAAGAAAACGTAACTAAGCATACCTGATGAATTGGATTCTGTAGAAACCACTCGCAGGATTCATACGCGGAATTAATTTCAGCAGCAACCATTAAATCACACAAAGCGAAAATCTTACGATGGCGAATGTAATGAACACCAAAACGCTGGGGCAGCTACAAAATGCAACGCGGGTAAATCCTAAACAAAGCAGGCAACGGACATATAACGCAACACAATGGGTACGATCGTGCAACCGTTTTTGCAGTGGGAAAAACGTATTACATATTCCAAGCGCGTGTCTGTAGCTTTTGGTACCCGGCATGCAATGCGCATGCGCCATATTGTCATCTGTGACCTGCCCGGCTCTACAATATTCTTCCACATTATCTCATAAAAGACACGGCTTTCGAAAAAAAAAATGACTGAACATAAAACGTTTTGGGTCTCTTTACAAATGTTGTCTTAAACATTTCTCATTCTAAGAAGAATTCAGCGAGGTAGGAAAAAAATTGTCTACTGGTCTTCATGTCAAGTACCTGCTATTCTTGTCAGATTTTGATGAAACATGAATCTACACGATGGGTTTTCGAAAAATATTCAAACACTAAATCTCATGAAAATTGGTGTGGAGGAAGCCGAGTTATTCCATGCGGACGGACGGACAGGCAGACATGACGAAGCTAACAGTCGCTTTTCCAATTTTGCGCACGCGGCTATAACCCAAGTTTTTAACTGAATGTAAAGTTACGTTGAACAAAGAGTTGATGTGGGAAAACTCCATTATCCTACCAAAATTCCAAAAAGACTCTGAATTACAGAACGAGAGAGTGACTAAACATGTGCGTTAATCCACGGTGAAGATTAAGAATGAATGGAGCTATACCTCCACTCACCCTATGACAATGGCGTGCAAAGTGACTTTAGTTTACTTCACACTACTTTCGTACGTGACGACACCAAGCGGACGTATCTACAAACATACTCTCCTGTTTTTTTATGTTTTATTGACCGTGCCTCTCGATACAATCGTGTACGGAAAACCCAACTTGATGCACAACTTATTCTTAGTATAGTTTGTCAACTTCTACTTGTTTCGGGCGTATCTTAGGCCCATTATCAGGAGGTACAACCATATGTATGCAACAACTGGTACTTATTATTCTTTTTAGATGACTGCCTGCTGTCTTGGTTGGATTGGATCCAATCCAACCAGGACAACAGGCAGTCATCTAAAAAGAATAATAAGTACCAGTTGTTGCATACATATGGTTGTACCTCCTGATGATGGGCCTAAGATACGCCCGAAACATGTAGAGGTTGACGAAATGTACTGAAGATAAACTGTGCATCAATTTGGTTTTTCTTTACACGATTATATTCTCCTGTATTCAGATTCAGAACAGTTTCTTGAACGTTCCAAGTACTGAGTCACGAGTAAGCAACATCTCGAAATCCGGCGGGCCACAAGTTTCTGTTCCTCCAATGAGCTCGCTAGCAAAAGTATCAGTAAATACAGACGTCATATAAGTAACAATTTAGTTCAAATTTTCACCCATACTTGGTAAGTCGTGAGGTAATTCGTATGCCTGCATCAGTAACATTGAAAATTATTTTTAGAAAAGCCCACTGGCGTAAAATTTCTGATTCACAGCGATAAATTCTTGCTATTCAAAGGATTCGTTCCTCATTGTGGTAATAATGTGCGGAATTATCACGGTCGCGTGACCAGGCCAGCATGGCGAATCCATACAAAAAGTTTCATGTCTTTCAAAACGTATAGTGGATTTTAATTGGCGTCGTCTTGGTCTTTCACACGCTCTCCCTCGCGTAAATCTTAAAACCTAAAGCCAAAGTTACGTAGGAGAAGTGGTCCAAAGTATTCGCAGCAGAAAAATAAATGCAGTATGAAACGCATGATGCGTGCTAGCATGAAGCGTGCTAGATTATACGTGCAGTTCATAAAAGTGTATTACACCAAACAATACTGAAACGATCTATAGTTTCAGAGAACGGGTAATATACCGTTGGTTAGAAGAGGATAACTCTTCGAATATTGGCACGCAATGTATGAAATGAAAGACACCACAGCTCTGTAAACTGAAACACACAAAAGGTCGAGTTGTGTACTGGATTACTTGCTACAGGTAAACACTGTCACCAAGTATCATCAAACACGCGGTCTATTATCTTAACTTGAGAGTTAAATAGAATGCCATAATAAAATAATAAAAATTATAATAACAATGCTATACGACTTTTAAGTTTTTGATATTGTACTCTACAGTCTGCATGGGAATGAATTACTCGGATGTGTAAAAAACAATGATCATGAGACACAGCAGCTAAACATAAGAAACAATACTTCGACATAACATTATACCATCACTCTTGCTTGATGAAGAACAACAACCTTCCGAAACGTCGTGTCAAGTACACCTCAGATGCTGAAGAACAGCCATTCCTACATAAAGTGTTGAAATTAACAATTCTACATTAGTTTAAACTAGAATGGTTACTAATTAAATTTTATATGATAAAAATGTTTTCCATAAGAGCGTGCTTCTTTGACGGCTCCATTAGTGTAAATTTTTCGAAAAACGCTAAAAAAATTATTCGCAAGATCCTCGTATTATATGCCTCAAACTGAGCGACATATTCACCTTTGAAACTAGGGATTTAATGATGATCTTGCATTGAACAGCAACCATTTTAATCGCGGTGAATCATCGTATAGACTAGGCATTTACGTATTTCCTTTATGTATTTACTCATACCACCTACAGAAGTTCTGTATTTTGAAATCAAGTGTTACCTACCTACGTAGTACATGTTTTATATATATATATTTATATTTATTTATATATTTATATATATAAAACATGTATATAATATAATATACACTAAAATAATTATACAACTATAATACAGAACTATGTATTCAATATAACAATTTTTTCCTAAGGAACTGCGGTCCAACGCGAGCCATGGCATCCTCATTCTTGAGGATTCTAGATCACATACAACGACACACCACAATCGGCAGGATTCCTATGGGCAAATGATCAGCTCGTCGCAGAGGCTACCTGACAACACAAAACACTCACAATGGACAAACATCCATGACCCCGGCGGGATTCGAACCCACAATGTGATCACGCAAGCGGTCGCAAACCTACGCCTTAGACCGCACGGCCACTGAGACCGTCATATATAACATGTGGATAAAAAATGGAGAAAACACTGAAGGAGTCTGTCGAGAGTTGACGGCCTCCTGCAAGGCACTGTCGCAGCATTCGCCTACAGGAACCGAGGAAAATCACTAAAAACCCCAGTCAAAATAGCTGGCCACAATAGCAGAAACTGAATTCAGAGTCCCTAGACTACGAAGCAAGAGTATAAACCACTGGGCCGCGACTTCCGGTTACAGTCCTCTTCCTAAACAAGGATGAAACGATTTCTGAAATGTACGTACGCATATCGTAACAACTCCGGCGCATTCGATCCCCGTCGTTCAGGCATCGAAATGTCCGCAGAACTTAAGGGAAATGCGCACTGGTCATAAAATGTAATATTTAACGAGTTACACCCGAGATTTGCGCCAAAATATGTACAGGTAGTCATTTATTTCTACTGTTGTTGTGCGATTTCAAGCAAAAATTGAAGTGTCGATGAAGTTAACAAGAGTCTATAAAGCAAAATGTCAAGAAATTCGTGTCAGCGGTCCTTGAGGTGTCACATGCTGCCACATACAGACATGGAGAAGTTAATGAGCACAGTTTCCTTACTTTTCACTGGAAACGCGGCTAAAACGTCGTCGATCCGCACTTTACTATAGCTGTGTACTGAGTGCATGGAATATTTACATCCACTGCTATACAAATTAATATCGGAACACAACACAACGTTCTTTTGTTTCACATGGCTTCATAATACAGAATATCTCGTTCGTAATTGCTTTCCAAGGTATAAAAATGATACTGAAATTAGCACAGTTCGTTGAAAACCATTCGATGTTACCAATACAAACTGCGTAACTACTGAATTACTCCGTCCTTTATTACTTTACTGCGATGAATCAATCAATCAATAATGAAGATGGGAATAACAAATAGGTATTTGGTTTAATATCCAACGTATTATAGGTTTGGTTCACGCAGAATCAATGAATTCAGTGAAAGTGGAAATGATGTTTGTGTCACTTGCTCCGATTCCACCTTCCCTTAATAACAGGTTGCGTGACGAATGGCTGTCACTGGTTGCATAAATATCATATGGAAGATTGCAAGGTGTCTAAAATCACGTCACCTAATTGGTATGTCTATTGATATTCCAAGATGTAATAACATAATGCGGACCTGTATAATTTGTACCCTTCATCTCATTAATGTTAACAGGATGATTAATGAAAGAGGACGCAATGGATGGTGACTGTAAGAAGTATGGGTAAATAAGAAACGCCTTCAAAATTTTGATCCGAAAGTCTATATATATGAGACATTTTTGAAGACACAGCCACACAGAGGAAGATTACATTCAATTAAATCGTATGGTCCATGGCGAAGCGTTACGAACACGGGCCTTTGGGTCACACAAGAAGTGGGAAAGTTCCTGACTAGCTATGTAAATATTAGCTTCTCAAGAAGACTGCTATGGAACGAGTTTGCTCAAGCTGTAACGCTTCGGACTTGCATTTCAATGGCACGGGATTCGAACCTCAGATAGGATACCGACCATCCTCAGATATTTACATGACTTATCTCAGTCCTTCCAAGAACATTCTGGGACAGTATATTTGACGTCCACCACTTAATTTCCACATCCGTTCCAGGTCATTTTCACTGTCATCCCACTTAATCGATGCTGTAGTCTGAGTTACTGACAGCGTCATTAAATAAACAACAAATAAACATGTAGGACTGCTCCATTGAGTTAATGACGTATGGATCTCAATTCCATCCGGAGGTGCATTTAGGACAGAAAGAGGACATTTGCGAACATCCGTACTTAATAGACAAGAAGAAACGGAGTTGTTAAATTATTCCGGTTATACTGTAGGCCTAGAACCTCACGCACTGAATTTTAGGCAGTGAGTGGAATAACTAATGGGCGCGAAATAAAGATTTCGTTCCTTACTGAAAACCAACGAATCTTCAGGACCCCGGACATCATTGAACACTCTACAAAACTCACCATTTTCTTCTGATTTAAAAATGTTCTGGCAATGGCACAACAGGCTCAACACGATTAATACCGGTCATTGTTTATGTAATGTCAACCAACAATATGCACTTTTTTTAAAAATAAAACATTAATTTAATAAGTGCATTATGTTGGTTAACATTACATAACTGTATCAAAATGCACGATACAAAAAACATTAAGGTCACTAGATTGGAGTGTATGTATTTGACTAACAAATCTATATGATGGTAGAGATATGTATAGAATTTATTGCATTAAGAACAACTACATGTTTCGGCACTTTACAGTGGCCATCTTCAGGTTGAGAAATGAAAAAACTTAGTAAGCAGCTATACTCGACTTATGTGGGTTGTATACAGTGGGGAGGTAAGAGGTGAAGTGGGTACGAGATCTCGCATGTGTTATGTTAACTTGGACAACTGTACAGGCAAAACGAACTCGTAATGTTAGTGTGCAGCATAGCCGATGACATAAGCGTAATTCAGAGCCCTTGTAAGACTTACTTCAACAACTCACTCTTATCTACACACACCAGTACTTGCTACTACATTATTTCATGCGAAGTATTTAAGAGGCAGCTTCATGGTTTCCACTTCTGAAAGCATGATTTGTGCTTGTTGGGGTTACATAGGATTTAGCACTGATAATAAAATAGGGCTTCCAGCTGCCTACTTCGTAGAAGTACAGAACGGATGATATTATTACAACAGTCCACTCCTTTGTTACATGCGTCACGTTAATGCTCATGCTCTGCAATACTTTGGCACTTAATATACGGTATTATTATTATTATTATTATTATTATTATTATTATTATTATTATTAGGAAATGAGACAACCGGGGTCTTACTGTTCCCGCGCAACATCTCTCACTCTTTTTTTTCATCTCAGTAATTAATCAACTTGATGCACAAAATGTTTGTTTTACAATACGTTTATTTTATGCCTCTAGATGTTTTGAGCACATGTGCTCATCATCAGGAGGTCAAAATTCCATTACACAGCCTCTTAGGTGTGATGATACCAGAGGCTGTGTAATGCAATTTTGACCTCCTGATGATGAGCACATGTGCTCAAAACATCTAGAGGCATGAAATAAACGTATTGTAAAACAAAAACTTTGTTCATCAAGTTGGTTAATTACTGAGATAAATATACTGAGATGCACGGTCAGCAAAACGTCAAAATCTCTCACTCTTCTTATGTAAATCTTACGAACAAATACTCCCACCTCCACGTTTGAGAATAAGAACAACCTGATTACACTTACGGTGCCTGAGATACATCGAAGAAACTTCAAATACTGCATTATTTGATGACATATAACGGAAGATGCCAAACACTGACACTTCATTTTAAAATTATGTACCTTACTATACCTATATAAATACAACACTGGTACGTGAAAATGCTAAAGCATGTCAATACAGAAGTTATAATTGAAAACGCTTGAACACGTCATCATAAGTGACAAGTGAAAATGCTTAAGCATGTCAGCATACCAGCGGCAAGGCGAAATGCTTGAAAATAAATACGACAGCATAAGTGCCATAAGCAATAACTGAGAAACGACAGACGTTCGGAGATAGGCCTATCGACTTTGGCACGAGAATAATTTGGAAATTTCCTAGCGGAAAAATGCCGTGGCCAACCATTGCCTCTTCGTCCAGTTCCAAAAAGACAGGCAATATACGTGTAAAACGTAACATTGAGGTGCGTTCGCGAAACCAATGTTGCCGTGGAAAAACAAAAAGTATTACATACTTGTATTCTGGGCGTGTATTTGTAGTCTACGTTATCCAGCATGCAACACGCATGCGCCGTATTATATTGTCACCTGTGGTCTGTCCGGCTGTACCATACTTTTTCCAAATTATCTCATAAACAGCACGATTTCCGGAAAAAAAAGGGCACTAAACATTAAATGTGTGTTTTGATTTTCTCTACAACTTTTGTCTACGACATCTTTAACTCTTAGAAGAATTCAGCGAGCTGTTGCCATAAATGTACATAGGTCTTCATCTAAATTACCAATTATTCTCGTCAGATTGTAATGAAACTTGAATTTCCTCGACAGTGGGAGCCGAGTTGTTCCATGCGGACCAACAGACGGACAGACAGATGGGCAAACAGACATTAATTAAACATTAATTCTGCGCATGCGCCGGGCAAACCCAGCATATTTTCTAGAAAACTAACTCATAGTGAAACTGCAAAATGGAGTTTAATTTCAACATAGAAAACTAACTCATAGTGAAACTGCAAAATGGAGTCTAATTTCAACATCAATCATAGGTGTTACTTCTCCTCTATGCACCGCCGTAATTGTTTTATGGTTTACGGAAATTTTCCGAACTTATTTGGAATAATAGTATGTTTGCAGATACGTCTATTACATTTGTTAGAAGTGGTACATGTTCTGTAAAGACATGGAGAGATTCCCAGTAATAAAGACGTAAGTCAAACGCAGTATGAATTAAAATTATTTTGGTCTTTGAATTGTAAAAGGGAATGGCAAAATGCAATCACGTCAGTACGCACCCTCTTCACTGCCTAAAGCCCTGTCGTAACTACGATTTCCACCTGCTCAAAAATTCAAAGCCTCTAAATTCTACCTACACAATGTATTTGTGTGTTTCGTGTGATTATCACAACAGATAGCAATACTTCTCTGGGTATGAACCATCGAGTCTGTGAATCAGGTAAGACCTAACTCGATATAGTGTTCTCTCCACCTAGACCATATTCGAAACCCTTAAATTGGGATCATTACGTGCTAAACGAGCGGAATTTTGAAATAACACAAATAGCGTTTCAACAAACCGCTCTAAACAGTACAATTCTCATCACAGGGTAATAAAAAACCTCCCGCCTTTTGCAAACTAGAGGCCAATCTACGAATTTCGTAAATGAGATTAACACAATCACCACCACCACCACCACCACCACCACCACCACCACCCCCACCACCA
>Ga0123355_10017821_pt1 | contig 11234 bp, 11 predicted proteins | sample TergutEmb28metaG_3_FD_89872 | JGI IMG/M metagenome (GOLD analysis project Ga0123355, IMG submission 89872) | Embiratermes neotenicus P1 segment gut microbial communities from Petit-Saut dam, French Guiana - Emb289 P1 | ecosystem: Host-associated > Arthropoda: Insects > Digestive system > Gut ...
GCAAGCTTGTGGACAGGTGGACCAAGTGTGTTGCGAAGCAGGGGGACTATGTCGAAAAATAAGACACAAACAATTTCTGTAAGTACTTTTGTAAAAAAGTTATTACGAGTATAAAATTTCCTGTTATGTAATGACTTACCCTTGTATTAAGGGCGTATCTCCAACATGTTTCAGTACAAGTGTGCCATCTTCGGGGAGAAGAAAATGCCAGTTTTGTCGAAGATACGCCTTTAATACTCATATATCAGTAATATTGTGCTTTTAGTTGGTGAAATAAAACTGAGTACATTTATTTTAAAACGACGCAATGGCTAAAGTTAAAAAAAAGGTCTTCATGCACAGCGTCCATATTTTAATAAAGCTTGAATTACCGCGATATATTTTTCGAAAACTCCTCAACTCTCAAAAACGTCCGTCCAGTTGCAGCCGGGTTGTTCCGTGCAGACGGACATAGAGACAGACAGATACGAGAAAGTTAACAGCAAGTTTTCGTAACTTTGCGAATGCTACTTAAAAACACAGTTTTTGACACATCATTAAAATATATCAAAACTTTCAAAAATGCATTAAAATTTAATTTTCCTTGTCAGCTATGTCTGGGGTTTTTGGTACAAAGAAATGTGACACGCTTTGCTGCAAGCCGTATACATAACTTGTTCACAGAGTGTAGGTCAGCGCTTCTATCTAAATTATTCCCGTGACAGCACTTAAAATTCGTAAACACGTAACTTAAACCACATAACGTTATTGCGTGTACAACAAATCCTACAAACATTTGTAGTCTCGAGCAAACACACGTGGCAAACCACGCACAGTCGACAGAGACTGGTTGCACCCGAGATGCTGTGTGGATGAAGAGCGCTGAAACAAGGCGCGCCGCGACAGAGCGGCAACTTCTCCGGCACGGTCTTAGAGCGGGCTGCCTAATTGGACTGTTGCAGGCGTACTGCCTAAAGAGATGTGATGTGTACACGGCTATTGTATAATCTGATTGCGGAGAGGGATATGGGGGTTGTGGACAAGCCGTTGTCTGTGAAGCACTCGTAAAGTGGCGAAAGGGACTGCTGTTAGCTATCTACTTAATAACAAATTTATTGTGGGTAACAGGTTATAAAATATGTATCACACACACCTGAATACTGTGTGAGTTGGCACAGGAGAGCACACTGAACAGTTCGTATAGCCAAAAGTGGACATAAGGACTACTGACGAGTATATGCAGACATAGTCGCAAGTCGCGTGGCATGTGGAATATTCCATAACATTTCTACTTGAAAGAAGTTCTAACTTATTGCAATACATACAATAATGGTACCATAAATGCACATAAGCGTATTAAAATTAGTTTATATACACAATGAAATATATTTTTTTGCCAGCAATGTGACCATTTTCAGGGATGTAAAACTGTGCCATGCGGCCACCTTCAGGGGTGTAAAACTGTGTCAGCTGGCAATCTTAAGAGCTGTAAAATTGTGCCATGTGGCCAGCTGTAAGGATGTAAAACTGTGCCACGTGGTCATTTCCAGGGATGCAAAACTGTGCCATGTGGTAATCTCCAGGGGTGTAAAACTGTACCATGTGGCCATCTGCAGGGACGTAAAACCGTGCCATGTGGTCATCTTCAGGGATGTAAAACCGTGCCATGTGGCCATCTTCAGGGATGCAAAACTGTACCAAGTGGCCATTTTCAGGAATTTAAAAATTAACATTGTTTTACATCCCTGAAGATGGTGACATGCCTGGCAGAAACATGTCAAACTTTACTGCATATAGAAACTAAGTTTAATTTACTTATGTGCATTTGTTGGTACCACTGTTGTATATACTGAGGTCAGACTTGTTTGGAACCTTACTTATCACTCGGTTTTTATTTTCTGAAAATGGCAATGTAGGGCAAAACATCATAGGAAGAAGTATCCTGTCCCAAATATCTAATGTGCATACACAAGATACAGTCGTCACGGTTCCCAGCATACCCCTTACAAGACCTGCACATGGCAATATATATCCGTTCGTCATACATATCACCAATTCTTATTAATATCTACTAAAAAAAAGGAACAAAAAGTTGGATCAATAAATTATAAACGAGTAAAACACTGTCCCAGCCAGAGTAGCGCAGTCAGTACAGCGACCAGGCTACGGGCTGGATGGTCCGGGGTTCGAATCCCGCTACGTGAAGAGATTTTTCTCTTCCCCAAAAAGTCCAGAACGGCTCTGGGACCACCCAGCCCCCTATTCAGTGCACACCTGGGTTCTTTCCCAGGGGAAAACAGCGAAGGTGTGGAGTTAATCACTGATTTCCATCTAGTGCAAAGGTTAAGGGTGAGAGGAGCCAAACCTCTACTCACCCTACATGTCTTCATAGCTTGGACAGGGAAAACTCTACCTTTTACATCACTGTGCTTCAACTCTTCTAGCTATGCCAGAGATTTCCTTATTAATGACAGACATGACATCTTCGAATCCTTTAAGATCATGAACACAATCGGCACAACCCTTACTCCAGGCGTCGGATCATACATGACTCCAAAATATCTTGCCATGTCTAGGTTATGTTTCTGATGGAGAAGTGCACGTGGAAGACATGATGCGGCAATAATCCAAATGATGCATACCGCACAAGAGCACTAACGTTCTCAACAACATCACATGGTGAGTAAGATATTATAAACAATTCAATCTACTATACATTGCCATATATATATTTTCTTACAGCAGAACTGTACACATCCCAAGTGCCAGGTCACCTATGCAACTAAGCTTCCTATGGAAGCACCTAATAATTTCAACGCAATTACTGTGTTTCAGTTTTCTTCCTTACATACAAAAAATTTGTATCGGGTCACATGCACCAAGCAGCAAACACCAGTAACAGTGACACTCACAGGTCACTCCAAAACTGTGGGTCCTCAGTACAGAACTTGCTCCATGTCACCCTTCTGGCACCTATACTTCTGAGGCGGCTATACGACTTTTGGAAAAACTTGTGGGCCCCTGTCCTACAGAACAACATTACACAACTTCACAGAGCAGTCTGTACTACCAGCTGACTGTGAGGACGCAAATTAAATTTGCAAGAAACAAATTTGTGACTCTGAAATTCTAATATGATCAGAAAACGAAAAGCTGGTACGAAAACAAAAGTCACAGCTGACAGCCCTTTCAACTGAACTTCACAAAAGCATATCAAATGCATGGTTGAAATACACACACGCACAAGCAGACGCATTCTCAGCAAATGTACTCCTACACAATACAACATGCTGCCACAGCACCCCATTAATGTAAGGAAATTAATTAGCGAGTGTTTTTAATATGTGACTTTCGCAAGGAACAACATGGCTCCCTGAAGATGATCTTAGGATCGAAACATGTTGGAGCGATTTTAAGTGTTTTAATGTGAAATTTTATGTGAGTGTATTAGTTGGTGTGATAATTAAAGTGATTCTACGAAATGCACGGTGCAACAGTAAAGATAGTTAATGCCCAAGAGGCAAAACTTAACAACAACCACAAGAATATCAAGCTAAAGTTACTAAAAGGAGCATTTTTAAATGTTTTAATGTGAAATTTTATGTGAATGTATTAGTTGGTATAATTAAAGTGATTCTACGAAATGCACGGTGCAACAGTAAAGATCTAATAACAGGTATCCTAGACGATGAACACCTTCCGCACAGTGATACTGTGTAGTGTGGTAGCGGTTTTCCAAAGTTTTAGAGCAACATACAACCTACTTGTTCAGGGTAGAAGGGTTACCAATGCAAACTGGAGCACAAAGAATAATACCAAACTACATGGTGTGGCACCCCTGAAGACAGTAACCTTCTCAGTCACCACCATAAAAACCGCTCACTTCACACAGGTATTTAAACATTCATAAACACTTCCATACAAAAATAAAGCCTCTGAGTAATGAAGAGAAGGGGGCACGCAGTTGGTTGAGGCACTGCGTTACAAGCCAGAAGTTCGCGTGTTCGATTCCTGATGATGTCATTGGAATTTTTCATCGACATAATCCTTCCAGCCACACTATGGTCCAAATGAGAACCAGGAATATTTCCTGGGTGGTAAAGGCGGCCGGTGCGTAAGGCTGACAATCTTACCACCTTCATGTGCCGAATGTCTTGAAATCTGGGAGCCTCAACACCCTGGAACCCTCAGGGCCTGTCCAGGCCTGTAATGGAATTGCTTTTACTCACGAGAAACTACAGAGGCATATCTCAGTACTTACGCTGTATGTGGCACTTCATCTTTACATCTTCTTCAAATGCTTTCTGAAGTCTTACAACAGAATCCTCATCTTCATAGTTTAGGCATCTCAGTGCACCATTCATTTGTACATAGCTCCACGGACATTAAGGAACAACCAAACAAGGAACATCAAACAATATCCACAAACAGATAATAATTTTTTCATACTCAAAATTAGCCAAAGAAAAGTGGTCTCCTTCCCTCCGGTTAATTTGGATGCCCATCCCCCTTCAAACATTGAACACTTCTCCAATCCAAGGTATATATGGCACAAGGAAGTCACAGAAACATACATAAATTGAAGAATAGTACAGAAGGTAACTGAAGCAAGCCAATGATCAGTGTCAGAAACACAGGATATCAACATTGCTAATTATTTTGACATTTTGCTGACCGTGCATCTCAGTATATTTATCTCAGTAATTAACCAACTTGATGCACAAAATTTTTGTTTTACAATAAGTTTATTTCATGCCTCTACATGTTTCGAGCAAATGTGCTCAGCATCAAGAGGTCAAAATTGCATTACACAGCCTCTGGTATCATCACAACTATAGGTGGCCGTCTCATGCACAGGTTGAGAGATGATACCAGAGGCTGTGTAATGCAAGTTTGACCTCCTGATGATGAGCACATGTGCTCGAAACATGTAGAGACATGAAATAAACTTACTGTAAAACAAGAATTTTGTGCATCAAGTTGGTTAATTACTGAGACAAATTCCTAATTATGTTTTTGGTAGTGGGCAAGTTATGAAGGATACAACATGTGATACATTCTCCAGGCATCTTGAGCCCACTCCACCATAAGACATGGGGCTGGTTGCGTTGCGGTGCCTCGTAACATTGCTTCAGTGTCCACAGCCTCACAGCTCTGCTCAACTGCCACCAACTTATTCTTCAGCTCCTTGTTACTTGTTTGGCACTCTTTTCTGAAAGATGAAGGATACACCACTGTGTAAGCCTCAGTTTAATGACAGAAAGGAGGGTAACAGGTACAAACAAAATGTTTCATGCCTTCTATATCTCCATATTGTGGACCTGGATAGCTCAGCCGGTATAGCGACTGGCTAGAGGCTGGATGGTCCAGGAATCGAATCCCAGTGGAGGCAAGGTTTTCTGCACCTGTCCAGACCGGCCCTGGGGCCCACCCAGCCTCCCGTGCAATGGGTATCGGGTCTTTCCTGGGGTAAAGAGCGGCCAGGGCGTGACGCTGACCCCTCACCCCTTCTAATGCCATGGTCAAGAAAGAGTACAGCTATACCTCTACTCCCCTTATGGGCCGTACGGCCTGTACAGAGCCTCAGTGCCTGTACAAGGGTGCACTTTACCATATCTCCATATTAAATGAAGGTGTGTGTTAAGCTTCATATTCTGACTTCAATGTCCCAATTAGACACAACACTGGATTGGCCCATAAGGCAACCTGGATACTGTGACAAAGAGAGAAATCCTGCCTGTCAGGATTCAGGCTGGGCAGCACCAGTAACTTCATGCACTGAGACATTGCAACAGATTATACAAACAATACTTTCCCAATTGTGTTAACTACGTAATGTTAAACAGAAGAATAACTGTTAAGTGAGGTTCTCACAGCAGCCGGTATCAAAACAGCTATCTTCTGGCATGCGATGCCACATAGTTTTGCATACAGGTACTGATGTTTCACAGGAACTTGCTGCCTACTTCCACATGGGAAAAGATGAACGCAATAGCTTCATGTGAGAATCCATTCTTATCTGTCATAAGTACAAGATATCACATCCCACAAGACTGTAATCTTTACGTAGGAGAAAGTGGCCATCGCTTACCCCAGCACCTATCTGGAGAAACTGAGAGAAAACCACAAAACATACCAAGATATCTTGTATCTAACTGGCAATTCTTATTTGGTACCTCCTACTCTACACACTGAACCATATGTGCAATCTGATCTGCCAGTGGCATCTACATAATGCATGAGGTTCATGTGGCAGCGATTACAACAGTTGACTGTCACGTGGAAAGTGATGACATACAGTGTGCTGGCCTGGTACCAAATTACACAGTGCTACATCACAGAAGGCAACATTCTACAGCTGCTTCTCATTACCACTTCATTATGAACAGTGATGATAGAAGACAGTTGTTCCCAACTGGTGGGTCGCAGACCCTTGGAGGCTACAGGGTTATTCCAAGCAGTCTGCAAAGCTATTCCAACAGCCCCAAGAATTCACATACCTTTGCAGAAATTCTTGCTGCTCCAGCCAAAGCCTGATTTATTCTGTGATCCTCTGTTTTGTTATTGTTATTATTATTATCGAATTCTTCACTTCTCAGCTTTGGCTGGGAAATACTCACCTATCCAGGGATATATTAATCAACAGGATTGGGCTCGGTGGTCTTACTTGTAGTTTAAAAAGTTTCTTACAATTGAACATGTGCCAAGAATTACAGATTCTTGCAGTTGTATATACATACTCAGGCGCAAGTTAAGTCTTGTTAGACTTTGTGATAGTGACTTTGGAATTACTCCCGTAGATGATACTACTATCGGGATCACTTGTGCTGCCTTTTGCTTCCACATAGCACATATTTCATTTGCCAGTTCTTGGCACTTGTTTTGTTTGTTGGTTATTGTTTTGGCGAGATTGTGTGTATTTGGGACAGCTATGTCTATCAAAAGTGTTCTTTGTTTTCTCATTCATAAAAGTTACGTCAGGTCGATTGAAAGGCATTGTTTTGTCCGTAAGTATGCTGCGACTATTATTATTATTATTATTATTATTATTATTGTAATAACTAAATGGTAAATTCATTTTCAGTGGATCTAAGATTATAACAGTTTTCTAAATTCATGTATTTCCTCAAGTAATAGAGCCTCTAGAATCACAATCATTAGTCTAATATGCACGAAACACAAATTTTCTTTATCTTGAAAAAGAGTCCCCATATTAGTAAAGGTTGGGAACCACTGGTGTGAAGTTACACGAGAGAGCACACTAGTGGTATACCAATCAGCATGATAGCCTAATATTAGGAAGGTCATAGGTCTCAATCCAAATCATTGGCATTTGTATTAACATAAAGAAACAACAACGTGTGTTGGTAGGCCACTGAAATTAAAATATTGTGTATATCACACACATCACACCAACAGTCAATATCAAAATGTCATATTTGTATCAAACCTGCATTCATCAACAGTCCAATTTTCATATTGATATTAGATGTACAGTACAGAATTACTTACAATATTTCCATCAGCAAGGATACTTCCTGTTCCAAGCCCAATTTAATCTTCAAAATAAGCCTGCTTTTAATGTTTGGAAGCTCTTCATCATCTACATCATCTTCAAACCTGCCAAATACAAAAACACTTACATGTTGCTTCATTCTCTATCAGACTGGACCAATACATGATTTATGTATTTACAGATTTACCTACTTATGGTTCATTTCATAACACTTTCAAACGCTCGGAGTATACAGCATTGTGTGGCACAATTAGTTAATAATTAGTTTTTAAGGGTAAGGAAAGAAGTTATTATGGCTCAATATGAGGTACTGCATTGGCATGCCTAGAAGGACTGAGTAAAATCATGAAACAGATAATCATTATGGGTAGTTTTTAACATTCATAGGTCCGTGCATCGCTAATATATTCAAAGAGTACAACCAACAAGATGCAACGTTTCACAATTTATTTATTTCTGTAAGGCACTCTACATGTTTCAGACGGTTTTTCCATCCATCACCAGGTGCTCAAAACTGCACATACAGTGTCAGGTATTTGTCAGACCGTTACTGCTACCTGTCGCTAGCCCAGCCAGGCTAGCAGCAGGTAGCAGTATACCTGACGCTGTACGTGCAGTTTTGAGCTCCTGATGATGGATGGAAAAACCGTCTGAAACATGCAGAGTGCCTTACAGAAAGAAATAAACTGTGAAACGTTGCATCTTGTTGGTTGCACTCTGAGAATATTATGGGTAGTCCCTACGCCGCAGTGTGAAACTGGGATCTCCCACATACAAAGGAGTTCTACCCACTCAACCATGATGTTTCTGGCAACTTAAAAATCTTCCCTGCTCTGCTCCCTCTCCTAGAATCAATCGTGCCTTCTCATGTAACAGCAATGTAACAGTTTAGCTCCCTACAGGTGCAGACTAGGACAAAGCACCTTCCTACTCACCATATTGTGCTTGCATTCACTTCTGCCCCACAGCTTCCTTAAGCTACAACATACTACGTTCTACCATTTATAGTATATGAAAATACTTCGGAAAAATACATAAATCCTAAGCTAAATTCCATTTGCCCTTTAGTTAAAAGAGTTTTGAGGCCAAAATTTTGTGAAAATTAAAAAATTCCATTGATCTGAGGTTTTATAATCAATAGTTTCCTTATTTTCTTCTCAATATTGACAATGAACACCAACATTTTCCACATTACACAAAAATTCTCTGGTTAGACTACCACAATATCTTCAAACTATTTCTAATTTGGTAAATGAAGTTGCTGTATTTTTTAAAATAAATCTATAAGAGGTTAGCGGCATAAAATATAAAACGGTAACTTCTGGAATTTTTACTTCCATTCACAAAGCAACTAAATGAGATAAATGTAAAACCACAAGGAACAATGGATTTAAGAACACAGTTGTATGACAGTATAGAAGCTTCTCAGACAAAACTTCAGCTCTGATACACACAAATAAAATATAAAAATTTGTTGGTTTTGAAAGAAGCAAATCACTTAATTTGCATAAGCCAAACCCTAGATTCTGTTTTTACACAAAACATACTGGATTGCTGATAAACAAACTGCAAATTTTGTGTCAAGATTTCAAGGTTTGTGAAAGATTTGCAATGTTCACTGCGTCATACAATTTTGAAGCTGAAAAAGCAGATGAAGGTACACAAATGAAACTCCAAGCGATTCAGCTCTAGAGAACACTTTGATTATGCTGTGGTGCCAAACTTTTATACCTACTTTATCAATTTCCAAAAATTAATCAATTTTCTTGCCACTTGCAGCCGAACCTAATGTCTTTCAGATCACTGCCGTCCAAACACACCCACGAATATGACATACCTGCTCCATAGAAAACTCCCAACACACATAGCACACAGACATACAAATAAACAACTTAAACATTTGTTTATATTCGGTTAGTGGCATAAAACTTACTTTTTCACCAGTCTGAGTTGTTCTGATTGATTCCAAATGCCATTAAGAGGTTTCTTTGCTTTCTGGATATTGTGCTGCCATTTTAGGTTATGTTTATAAAGATAAGAAAAAAACGTCTGTAAGGATTTTATCAAGTTATCCATTCTTCATTGCTCTATCACACATGACATAGAGCCCCTTTCAAATGTGGCACACCAACACGTTTCATTAACAACACGCAACATTTTGATTCAGTTCCATTCGCAATATTCCTCGGCAGCAACTCCTACTACTACGGCTTGTTTTTGCACACAACGATCACTGACAAATGACGCCAACACAACGGCCTACTCGGTTGAACACATGAAGCTACAAAAACTGTTATACCAATGCACAAATATTTACAATTACAACACCTCCAAGTGCTCAATAACAATACTACCACAGGAGTCTACTTTGTAGAAGGAATGTTTTCTTTATACCCATAATTTTTTTTTAACTTATTGCATTACATTCATCGTGTTGAGAATCCTGTCATACCGGTCAATCAGCTGTTCTCCCTCACGCAAGGCACTAGCGACATCTGTTGACAATATTGAAAATCAATTCCCGCCTCGAGGGATGAGAACCAGAAAACATTCAACGCTTGAGTATCATGCAGAGCAAGTCGGTTAGCAGCGTGTAACGCAAGGCACTAGCGACATCTGTTGACAATATTGAAAATCAATTCCCGTCGCGAGGGATGAGAGCCAGAAAACGTTCAACGCTTAGAGTATCTCGCAGAGGTAAAGTGGGTTAGCAGCGTGTGTGATACATTCTGCTGTGGCTTGTGAATGAAATGATGTTAGGACGGGAATTTTAAATATTTTCCAGAAAAGGCTTACATTTATCTCATAGCATCATGAACGGGAAAGTTCACACCGCAGAGGAATTACCAGTACCACCGGATCTGTTAAATCCATTTGTTCATCGATTGGAATTGTCAACAACTTACGACAAAATAAAAGTGAGTACAATTACACAAGGTTCTTTCAAAAATTTAATTCATAAAATTCAAACGTATACTTTGTTTAGGTAATGGCTAATTTTTGGGGCTAATACAGCCTTATAAAATAGAAATGTCTTTCATTTTGCAGTTAAGCGTAAATTACATTTTAGCACAGTCGCCTTATTTTTACAACCAACAATTTTTATCATTTTGTCTGCTATTTACTAACTTAATAGTAATGTCTCCGCTATTTACCGCTGCGTTAAGCTGTGCATATACGTTCGCTTATTGTCTAGGCCGACTAGATGTTACTAGCATCTTCGCTGCATCCTAAATTAAAACCCCTCCGTTACATAATGTACGTACAAAATTTGAAACAAATTTAAGACATTTACTTGCAGTTACAAGACCTAAATATAAACTACGTGACATTTTTTAAGGCAAGTAAACATGTCATTAACTTATTGTTGGTATGTACCTCTTCAAACTGATACGTATGTCTGAATCACAACCAAATATTATTTTCTGGTACGGAGGGGAGTGTATTTAAAATATTTTTAAATAAGTTAGAAATAGTTGAGTAAAGAGAGACCAACTTGGTGACACTTGTTTTATTATTACTTTATTCAGTGCTCAACATGTTTCGGATGTTAATACATCCATCCTCAGGAGCTTGCGACTAATTCGTCGATTTACTTCATGGGTTGTATCTGGTTCTGAAGCCTGCATACGGATACCACACCACCATAGCCACACTGCAACGTAACACCAACATACATCGAACCAGATACAACCCATGAAGTAACTCAACGAATTAGTCGCAAGCTCCTGAGGATGGA
>Ga0123355_10017822_pt1 | contig 11234 bp, 6 predicted proteins | sample TergutEmb28metaG_3_FD_89872 | JGI IMG/M metagenome (GOLD analysis project Ga0123355, IMG submission 89872) | Embiratermes neotenicus P1 segment gut microbial communities from Petit-Saut dam, French Guiana - Emb289 P1 | ecosystem: Host-associated > Arthropoda: Insects > Digestive system > Gut ...
GCAACGTCTATTAACATACATGTTCCCTTTTCATTATCACGGATTATAATGTCCGGTTTGTTGTTGGGGATAGTTCTGTCAGTTTGTACTTTTTGATTCCACAATATGGTTACCTTGCCTCCTTGACTTGTTTCTACTGATTTTGGCACTTGTTCATATCAGTGTTTTTTGTCCAGTTGTACCCCTGTTTCCTTGCATATGTTGAAGTGTAGTTGTACACACACTCTATCATGTATTTTTATATACTGTTCTTTTGCCAGTATTGGGCATGCTGATATTATGTGATCTATTGTCTCATCAAATTGTTGGCAAAGTCTGCACTTGCTATCTGTCACTGTGTTCAAAATTTTTGTCGCATAGTATTTTGTTTTTAACGCCTGGTCTTGTGCTGCCACTATTTCACTATCAGTTTCTGCTTTTAGGTCTCCCTTCGATAACCAGAGGAAGGTGTCTTCTTCACTAATAAGCTGTCTATCTATATTTCTAATATACTGCCCATGCATTACTTTCTTTTCCATTTTTTAAGGGACTCTCTCAATCTTACCTTATGTGTTGTATTCCATCCTGTTTTGCGTCACTCTTCTCATTTGGTTGACTTAATTCTTCTGCAATCTTTGCTTCTGTATTAATTATTGAGTTCATATTTGGTTGAGTGCTTTCTTGGCTTTTAACAATATTTATAAACTGGTCTTTTTTATAATTTGTGTTAAGGTTTTCTGCAATATTAATTATTTCTGCTTTACATGCCGCTTCGATTTGTATCAGTCCTCTCCCTCCTTCTTTCCTCTTTACATATAGCCTGTCTATGTCAGCTTTTGGGTGATGCATTTTATACATTGTTAGCAAATTTCTAGTTTTCTTGTCAATCTTTTTTATTTCTTCAGTTCTCCAGTTAATTACACCAAAACTGTGTTTCAACACTGGGACAGCTAGTGCTCCAATTGCTGTAATTTTATTTCTGGCGTTCAGTTCAGATTTCAGTATCATTCTTAATCTCCTGCTGCATTCCTGTTTCAACCTTTCTTTCGTTTGTTGATGCTGTATGCCTTCACTTTCCTCAATCCCGAGGTACTTCCACGTTTTTCCTTGTTCTAGCGTTTGTATTTCTCTGTTGATGTCGATCACTAAATTTTGCCATTGAACCAGTTTTCCTGTTTTAAATGCAACCTTGGCACATTTTTCAAGTCCAAATTCCATATGAATATCATCACTGCAGTTTTCAATTGTTTTTATCTGTTTGTGGAGTTCTTCCTCTGATTAGCGATCAACTTCAAATCATCCGTATAAAGTAGGTGTGATATTTTTGTCTTTGTTGTGTGCTCTCCATATCCCGTGTTCAACATATTCAGTTGTTCAGTGAGAGAGATTAAGCAAACGCAAAATAGCAGTGGTGATAGTGAGTATCCTTGAAATATTTCACATGGTATTTTTACGTCTTCTGTTTCTCTGAGCTTATTTTCTGCGTGTAGGCGCATACGTGTTCTTCAGTAGTTCATGACCTTCTTAGTGAATGATATAACTTTATCATTGATCCCAATTAAATCTAGGGATTTGATTATCCAACTATATGGCACCCTGTCGAAAGCTTTCTGATAATCCACGCCATAGCCAAATTTTTTCCCTGCGTTTACATTCTTCTAGTATTGTTTTTGAAATTACCAGCTGATTTTTGCATCCTTTTGATCCGCTGCAGCACCGTTTCTGCTCTTTTGGCATCAGATTTTCGTCATCCATATATTTTTGCATACGCCTGCTTATAACAGATGTCATAAGTTTGTATATTGTAGTCAAACAGGTCACAGGTCTGTAATTCTTTGGATTTTCAGTATTCTCGTTTTTTTGGAATAAGGATTGTTACTTCTGCCGTTAACCACTCCTGTATTTGATCTTCTTCAACCAATTTGTTAAAAAGTGCAGCTATATGCTTGTGTGTTGCTGTAAGTTGCTTAAGCCAAAAATTTGCTATTTGGTCTCTTCCAGGGGCTTTCCAGTTTAGCGTTGTTCTTAGTGCCTCTACAACGTCTTTTTCACATACTGGGCTCCATTCCATGCTTGGATTTTGTTAGTACTGGTTTTTAATCCAGTACGCCTCTCCATTTTGTTGAACTCCTTTCCCATATATCGCCTTCCAGAAGTTCTGCACTTCCTCTTTGTCTGGTATATTTTTCACAATGGAATATGTCTGCCTGAGACAGTTATAACTTTTTTGCAGTCGGTCCTAAACAGCGTATTTTGGTAATACTGGTTTTGTCTTTTCCTGTATCTAGATGATCGTTGCGTCTTTGCTGAAAGCTTTTGTTTAAGCTCTTCAATCACTTGATCCAAATTTTCTTTCTTCTCTATGTTACATTTCTTAAATAATCTGGTTCTTTTTACATTCTGTGCCTTTCTGTTGTCTCTTTTTATTTACACCAAAGTTAACAGTTCCTTTCTGATATCATTTATGCTCTCCTGTATGCGTCTAATCCACGGGGTGTTTTTGATCTCTGTTTTCTAATTAATACTATCCTGTTCCATTTATTTCTTCTGTAATAACCATTGCTGCTGCATAAATGAGGTGGTTTAACTCAGTAATATTTGGGTATTTTCCGTCTAGTATTTCGTCCATTGCTTCATTTGCCGTTTGAATTATTGATCTTATTTTAAACGTGTTTTGGAGTTTCTGTAATCTCGGTCTCTTGTCAATTTCTATTTGTGTCACCTGATAATACGCACTTTCAATTTTTTCTTTTAATTTGTGAATCTGATTCCTTTGTTGATGAATTTCCGTTTCTTCTTCTGTTGTAGATGCTGCGTCCGGCTTCTGTTCACCTTCCCTTATGGTACCCGAGTGTTCTAGATGTTCTTCTCTTTCTTCTAGGTGACTTCTCTGACTTTCTTGCAGTTCCCTCCTTATTTCCTCGACTTCCATTTCCGTTATATTCTTGTGTTTCATGATATAATTTTTCTGGTTCATTAGTTTCTTGGAATCCATGTACATTCTGAATTTTGAGTTATGTTGTCTCCATATTTCATACACTTTCTTTTAATTTTCTTTAAAATTCTGTCTGCTATACATATAGCACCATATCACTTCTCTTATTTCCCCTTTTGTCCAAACCCTTCTATGTTTTACCTCTGTATGTTCCACTGTACTGTGGGTTTGGTGGCTTTGACTCCGAGCGGGTGGTCCGCTTTGAGTTGCCTCGTTGCAGTAACCTTCTTCAGACTTAGGAGTACTCGGTTTCCCGCTGCTCCTGATGTTCCCATTCCTGGTCGCCAAGAATAGCTGCTATTTATTTGTGTTTTTTGGGGTTTTGTTGATTGCTATGTTCTTTCATTGCTGTTCCACGAGTAGCTAGGGACGATAGGGTCCATTGCAGCAGAGCCCCGCTTGGCACAATAAGGCTTTGTGGAACTGGGTTTGCCAGGTGCCCAGAGTTCACCTTCCACCTCAGATGCTTCTGGAGTCCTTCTGCACGGTTGTTTACACCTTCGACTCGAGGATTTTTTTCGAGGTTTACTCCTCAAGATCCGCTGTGTTCCATTTAAATAAGCCCACCTCTTGTCGGGTGTAGTCTTTCACTACGCATGTACGTTCTTGTGTGCAAAGAAGTGGATGGCTTGTGCCTCAAGTTGCACTATTGCACACCTGGATTGGTGAGGACCAGTGCAGAGTCAACCCCATAAAAAGTTGCTACCTCTCCCATACCCTTCGAGCCCTTATTATTATTATTATTATTATTATTATTATTATTATTCTATATGGATGTCTCTTGTCACAGGCCTTTTCTTCCTGATCCGTCTCTTGAACCAACGGTGATCCCCATTGTTTAGGTTTCAAGCTTCACACTGCAGTACTTTACGTATTATGTGTGATGCTCCAAGTATAGCTTATTATTATTATTATTATTATTATTATTATTATTATTATTTACTGCATTTGAGTTTTCTCTTGGTGGCAGTAGTCCTTACACTAGTAACTGATAGGAATAAATATAAATGAAGGAAACAATACAAAAACGCAGTGGATACAAGTACACATATTACTAAAACACCCACACAATTGTGAAAACAGCCACACATTACAAAACTCACACATATACATACACACACCCACACATACACACATCCACATATTAAAAAACAAGTTAAAACAACCCCAGTACAAGATACATACCAAATAAAATAGTAACAATACAATCAAGTACCCTTAGTGCAAGGTCACCCTAATGTGCATGACGGTCATTTCAGGGAGACTTTACTTGCAGAGGAATAAGTTTTAATTTAATGTCGTAAGAGACATGTTTAAATAAATTAATTTACAGTGCCAAGTAAAATAAATTAATGAGGTGAATATAATACAAAATTTTTATGGGTATTGTAATTTTTTTAAAAAATATATGCTAGAGTTGCAAACGTGTAGAAATGTTGATGTCTGCTTTAGAAAGCGCTATGTCCGTGTGTTTCGTGTTGATGTTTACTCTGTAGCGGCCCACTAAACTCAGTACCAAGTAACCGGGCCGAAACGTGTGGAGAACTATTATGAAATAACAGTAGTTATTTATAAATATCTGTGCAGTTGGTGAATTTTAATATTTCATAATTAATTGGCTGAACGTAACGTGAATAAGTTAAGTTTTGAAAAGATTATATATTTGTCGCTTATCTCTTATAAAACGAGACAAGTATGCAGTTACGAGGATATAACAACAACCAGTTCGTTCACTAAACATTACAAAATTATACAGGCTTATCTGCTCCATAAAGCTGAAACTTCACAGCTCTGACAGAGTGTGAAAGGAGATTAAACTGTGTTTCTAAACAACAGATTTAATGATTTATCACAGAAAGGCATAACGGATGACAGCATAAGTGTTACACGTGTGGTAGTGATACACACAGACGCATTTATCGTAATTGCAGATGCTAGGCTGTTTCATTACGTGTCATGTAAGCACACAGGAAGGTAGAGATATACCGTTACCCACACACGGCTCCGGCTGTAGAAGGGCATGGGCGGTTGTCATGCTACAGCCCCTTTAGTCCCGGAAAAGGTACCTGATACCCACTGTACAGGATTTTAAATGGATCTGGGGAATCGGCCTAGAGAAGTCTGGAAAATTTCTAATCCACCGGGGTTCGAACCCCGGACCATCCAGCTCGAAACGGGTCTCTACACCGACTACGCTGTCTCGATCCCTCTTCAGTTACTAAATTTCAATATTTAAACATATTTACATTCAGATTAACAGTTTTCTTTCTGAACAAATATTTCTGAAAATAGTATTTTTCAAGTGTCTGAAATTTGTCCGACACCCCTTATTTGGTAAAGAATACAACATTTCGGATATTGTACCTCTCCGCATCCTCACGTTAAAAGGGCATGATGGTATATATTGATTTGGGTCAAGTACAAAGAGTTGTTCTTGATCAGTGAACAGAGAAGAGATAGTCCCCTTTATGTTGCCAGTTCTTTGTTTCTGTGACATCTCATTTCTGTTAAATATACGAATCAAAGTAGGCCTATCTTATCGGGAATGTAAGACTTAATCGTATTAGAGACGCTGGCCGACTTAAGCACTAGTTACATTCCAGAATTGGCTGCAAATGTGGCGAATGATTCATGTATATAAAAGGAAGTCCAGTTTAAATCCAAAATAAAACACACCGCAACCTGATCTGCTGCTGCATTATCGCACCGTCGTCTGTTTTATCTCCCAGCAGTATTATTCCGCCACCTTCGGCTCAGCGCGCTTTCTTCCCCGCTAGTAAAATTTCGATGTACCTATCAAAAATGTTGTCACTTCAATTATTATATTTTTAAATATTATATTATCTAAGCCGTCTTTACACAACTTACAGTAAGAGTTGCAAACTGCTGCAACTAGTCAACTATGCAACATGTTTCGGCCTTTCGGCCATCATCAGGCTTACACACAAGTATGGCTTAACCAAGGTGTACACCTTGATTAAGCCTACTTGTGTGTAAGCCTGATGATGGCCGAAAGGCCGAAACATGTTGCGTAGTTGACTAGTTGCAACAGTTTGCAAATGTTACTGTAAGTTGTGTAAAGACAGCTTAGATAATATAATATTTGATAAGTTTACACAACGGGATGGAAACTACACAATTTAAATTATATTTTTAATTGAGGGAATCGGAAAATGCATAACGCTAAATTGTGTAATGTGGGCAAATGTCTACAATGTAGAGATGCTACAGTGATATGGTGACACAGTTTCAAGCTTTGTTCTTTTGCCGAAATTTTCACAATACTGACGGCTCTGTTGGTTGTTCTTCTGCTTGCCTAGCTTTTGTTTATAAATCTATGTGCATGTGTATGGACTGGACAGGGCTGGCCCAGGATAGAGACAGGTGGCGGACGCTTGTGAGTGTGGTAATGAACCTTCGGGTTCCGTGAAATGCGGGGAATTTCTTGACTAGCTGCAAAACAGTTAGTTTCTCAAGAAGGACTCTGCACCATGGAGTAAGTAAGTGTGTGATTTTAATAAAACATCGCAGTATGAACGAGCTAGGAGGCGGGTTAACTCATTGGTGTCCTGACTAGCCTCAACGCTGGTTGCCGAGGAACTGAGATTCGATTCTCAGCCAGGGCAAGAGATTTATGTCTTCTCTGATGTTCGTGCTGGCTGTGGAGCCCACAGGTACCTCAATCCAAAACGTACTGAGGTATTTCTCCCGGGTTTAATGTGGCCGAGGATTAAAGGTGCTCAGTTAACGTCCATAGTAACCGAAGTGTGGAATGATTTGCGCTATACCTCTGCTACCCCTATATGCCTTTATGACGTAATGCTTATTTAAGCACAGGGACAGACTTACCATAGGAATAGAGGCTGCTACAGGGACAGACGTACCTCAGATACAGCGGCTGGTACAGGAAGGAATTATCTCAGAGACAGAGGCTGTTACAGGAACAGACTTACCTTAAGGACAGAGGTTGTTACAGGGGCAGACTTACCTTACAGAGAGAGGCTGTTATACCATCACATCTACCTTAGGGACAGACGCTGTTACAAGGGCAGATTTATCAAATGGACGGAGGCTCTTACAAGGACAGATTTATCTGAGGAAGAGAGACTGTCACGTGGCAGATTAACTTAAGGGACAGAGACTATTAAGTGCGTAGATTTCATATTTAAAGTCATGTATTATGAAGAGATTATGAGTATATAATATCTGAATTATGAACAGTGGATATAAGAGAGTGTTTCTATGAATTTGTGTTCTTTTATTTTCCTTGCTCAAATGAAATTCACTTTGTAAAGAAATACATGTGATGAGTGTAATGTGAACAGGGTGATGCTAATGAGGGCGCTGACGCTCTGAAAGAAATCCAATAATCGTCAAACGAAACAAAGTTTTGCACTTTCATGGAGTCGGAAATGGTAGGTGCAGAACCCTCTTTTCTGGTACTAACACTCGGTTTTATGTAAGTGCAAACTTCTTTAACATTACTGCTTTGTACCGAGAACGCGTGAACGTTATTAGCAGAATTACGAAGCGTACATCATGGGTAAATTTGTTTTGTTATATAAGTGCAGATAAATAATCGAAAACAAACGAACTTGTACGCGCTTCAGGAAATCTCACTCCTTGCTGGGTAATTTGTGAAGATATACGTTATAAGTTTCAAGCCGATTGGGGCAAGAAACTTTCCTAATTGCTTCCCTTGGGAGCATGGAGTTTGGAGGGGGATGGGAGTGGGAGTACATGGGGGTTGTGGCAAAACACAACCATTAATATTGAAAGTCTTGCCTAGCAGACTTTACAACATCTCACACTCTGAACAGCCCCAACCCCACCAAAACCCTGTCTTCCAACTTTCCTTTCTAGCTGGACTCTCGTGAACACGTACGATCTTCTTATAAATTACATCGTGCTTATTAAGCGTTCCACATGTTACTCATTTGTTTCCCACGTTGTGTTGCAAAAGGGAGAAAATAAGGGTGAATAAACAACTTATATTTATTATTCCAAAAGCTTTTCTCATTAACTCATGCAGTGCGAGTCGTAAGAAGCTGAAAAACAACCAGTCGCGAAATCGGCAATGCAGAGGAAATTTTTAATTCTACTGTATGACTTTTATCAGTTCTCAGGTATGATTTGTTCCATGAGATTTTTGTAACTGTTGAAATTAAAACCGGGCTTTGAAGAAAAAAAGTACTTCATTCTTGTCATGTACGTTAGCTGTAATATTACTATATTTACTAATTCATGCATTCATCCTTCCATTCATTCATCTTTTCATTCCGTGGTCTGTCTTACTACAGGTCCACAGACTCCTCCAAGGCCAGATCCCCACATATTGCGATTTAGTATTTCCTTTTTCAGTTTCCAGTATCCTCTCCTTTCCCTGAGGTCGTCCATTTACTGCTTAGGTCTGTTTCCTCGTTTTTCCCTCAGTTCTATCCTTTCTTCTGTACTTTCAATAACGTTTTTAGAAGGAAGTTTCTAGGCAAGATGCAACCAATTCATTCCTTTCTTTTATTTTATGTAGGATGTACCTTTGGTCCTTGACCCTTTGTAATACGTCTTCATTTTTCACACGATCGGTTCAAATGATCTTCTCAATCCTTCTCCAGCATTACAAATGATAACTTTCCAGGTATTTCTAATCTAGTATCCGAAGTGTCCAACTTCCAGCACCTTACAAATGTATATTCCAAATGTAGCGCTTTACAAGTATCTTTCATAAGTTTAATCTAATTTGATGGTGAAAGCAATATTCTCCTCTCCTTTCCTTCCTGCTTAGCCGTCTAAAATTGTCAGCATGTTCATTGTAACGCTGTAATTGTAAATAACCTTACAAGGACTTTTCCAGAAGATATGACTAACTTTGTGGAGATGACGCATTGTATTTTAACCCTTTGACGCCTAAAGACCCCTATAGTGGTTGTACCGCACCGCTAACCTCTAAAATTTGCATTTTATATATTTATTCAACAAATACAGGTACTGAATATTTTAAACATAGTATATACTGTCTGTTTTTTTCTCTTCAAAATGCAGTTTGTTTCATAGTTTTAACTTATTTGGTTCCTGTTTTATTCACATTTTATATACAGACTGTAATAAAATTAAAAAAAAAAGTATTCCTTCGCCATAAGGTTAAGCGGTATATATAAACGTTTCGGACAAAGTTGCTGCCACCTGTCGCTTTAATTACCGACTCCGAAGACAGATGCAACATTTTCCTCCGAAACGTTGGTACTTTCGTACTAATTAGGAGACTGCTAACTTAATGTTTACTTCTGCGAAAGACTCAGGCCCCATGTTTTCTTTCTGCTGGCCTACACATTGTTCTGTATCGCTATGAGTAAACAGCAGCTTTACACGCTGATCATTCTCAACAGCTCCGAATTATCGCCCATGAACCTGTGGTAGCATGATTCTAACGTTGAGACTGAATGTTTAGGATAGCATAAAATATAATTTGTATTTTTATGTCTTTTTTCTTTGAAAGACTTCTTTTTGTGTTCGTAACTGAACTTGCCATTTTTACGAACACACGCAAGAATAACAGGAAATATTCTTTCGGTTTTCTCTTTTTGAAACTTGAATCCATAACTGGAAACGTTACAGAATGTATTGGACAGAATTCACAGAATGCCGTCTCAAAATACCGCACTGGAATGCGTTCACTGGATGTTCTGTTCTCTGAAATATTTTCTTTCTCAGTGAAAATTTGTTCCTCACGAATACGTTTTAATCACGGTTTCGTATGGCAGTGTTGCAAGCTTTGAATGAATTCGAAATATTCAAAACGTAGTTAGGATTCTTACTGCGGATGTAATGCCAGTTATGTGTATTCGAATTATGCTCTTAGTGGTATTTGAGGTCATCTAGATTTGCCGTGAGTTTAGAGTGGATTAACACATTGAAGTCTGAGTGTCCAGGTGTAAGACACTGTGCAGCTTACACTTGGTCTGTCCTTTTTTACTATGAGCTCTCCGTACATTATCGGTTATTAAGTATTGGGTCTGACAATTGTAGGCATAATAGCCTACTGCTGAGGGAACTGTAAATCGTCAGTTTACCTTTAGCTAAGCGAATGGTGAGGTTGAGGGAAAGGTCTCACATTCTCAACGCGTCGAAATCTAAAAACAAGGACTATATGTTTGTTTATTTTTGGGCTTGACATCCACGAAGGTGCAGAAATGCTCAACCACATGGAAGAACACCCAGATGGCCTTCAGTATGAACAAAGGTAATTGTTCGTGCGTCACTCTGTTTTGTTCAGACTTTGTAAGGCAGATCCAACAAGGTCAGTCCATCAAGTGACAATTATCGTGTAGTTCAGGAATACTTCTTTGGACGTCGATAACAAACACATTGACTGGACACCATTAATTTTGTTTTCATGGCTCGACACTCTAGAGTAGCTCTAGAACTCCTCATTTTTTAGTTCACGGGATCACACTCAGTTAAGAATACGTAACACACTCGGTAGGAACCCTTTGGACGGGTGATCGGCCCGTCTCGGGGACCTCTGCCTGACGACACACAACAATAACAGTCACAGAAAGCAAGCGAGCGTTTGCATCTCTACGCTTAGGTTACTGCCGATTTTGCACTGACAAAAAATTTAGGCCCTCAGTTTTATTTGCGTGATTATACATAACAAACCTTGAATAAAGTAAGTAACTTTACAGACCGGGCCGGGTAGCTCACTCGGTATAGCGACCGACTATGGGCTGCACGGTTCGGGATCGAATCCCAGTGGGGACGAGATTTTCCGCCCGTTCAGACCGGCCCTGGGGCCCACCCAGCCTCCTGTACAATGGATACCGAGTCTTTCCCGGGGTAGAGGCATCCGGGGCGTGGGACTGACCCCCGACCCCCGTCTAGTACCGAAGGTCCTAGAAAAGTGCAGAGCTATACATCTACTGACCCTACTGCGTGGCCTATAAAAATGGTGAAAACCCACCTACTTTACAGACCTGAGTCCTTTTGCAGAACGACTTGTCCATCAGCTACGAAGTGCCCAACTGCGTTTAATTCGGTACTGTGTTGATGGGTGAGGATGAGAAGAGGGGGGTGTACAGGGTCTTGGTGGGGAAACCGGATGGAAGGAGACCACTGGGGAGACCTAGGCGTAGATGGGCGTATAATATTAGGAAGGATCTCCAGGAAGTGGGATGTGTGTATATGGACTGGATTGGGCTGGCCCAGGATAGAGACAGGTGGCGGACGCTTGTGAGTGCGGTAATGAACCTTCGGGTTCCGTGAA
>Ga0123355_10017823_pt1 | contig 11233 bp, 4 predicted proteins | sample TergutEmb28metaG_3_FD_89872 | JGI IMG/M metagenome (GOLD analysis project Ga0123355, IMG submission 89872) | Embiratermes neotenicus P1 segment gut microbial communities from Petit-Saut dam, French Guiana - Emb289 P1 | ecosystem: Host-associated > Arthropoda: Insects > Digestive system > Gut ...
TCCTTCTTGAGAAGCTAACTGGTTTGCAGCTAGTCAAGAAATTCCCCGCATTTCACGGAACCCCAAGGTTCATTACCGCACTCACAACCGTCCGCCACCTGTCTCTATCCTGGGCCGGCCCAATCCAGTCCAAATACCCACATCCCACCTCCTGGAGATCCATCCTAATATTATCCACCCATCTACACTTTGGTCTCCCCAGCGGTCTCTTTCCCTCTGGTTTCCCCACCAAGACCCTATACACCCCCCTCTCCTCACCCACACACGCCACATGTCCAGCCCATCTCATTCTTCTCGATTTTATCACGTGCACAATATTGGGTGAGGAGTACATAGTCTTTAATAATCTAAGATTTACATTAAAACACTTAAAATGCTCCTACATGTTTCGATCATACAATCATCCTCAGGAAGCATAGACTATCTATGTGCAAATGTTGGTGTGTTACTTAAATAATCATGAATCTATATTTTTCCCATATGGCAAAAGACAAGTTTCACACCCACATACAACAACAGGTAAATGTCATATATTAGTAGTAACTCCGAGAGACATTTTAATTCAAGAAGTTAAAATAAAAACAATTTACAAGAATTTAATATGTAATTATTTCTAGAAATTATATGTACAGCCACACTTCAGAGATCAACAGGAAGACAGTAACGAACACCTGTGGAATGACATTCATACAGTCTACCGTTGCACGTACCGTTGACATCAACAAAACAAACACAGCAGTTGCACTCATAAAAATCATAAATTCGTAGTAGAGGCCAGTTGAAATGTGATGGCACACGCACAGAAACCGGGATTCCTCTTTCGGCGAAATGGACGAGTCCATTTAAATCAGCGGGGGAGTCAGTTCAGTCGACTACTGGCAGCCGAGGTGCACGCATCAGCGGTAGTAATGCTGGATACACCATGTTCCGAGGTAGCGTGAAGGGTACTGGCTACTCACTCCATTCGCCAGTTTCTCCTTCACTTCCCCTCCCGTGCGTCACCGTGTGCCATCACATTTCAACTGGAGACTACCCCTCTGCATATGTTCAACATTAATCCAATGGGGCCAAGCTTATAGGGGAATAACTAATACTGTATCACTATTGTTTTTAACAATTATGACAAAGAATTAATACACACACAGTCTTTGGAAAGCAATACACTGAATGGTGCCCACACCATTATTCTGTAACAAGCGTCACCACAAGACCATTAAAGTCTTACAAGTACAGAGACAGAGCAACATTAACTATATCATTGTTGTCTTATGTTTTACCATCAGGTCAGCAGCTCTCGAATGAAAATTTGGAAAACTTGGAAAGACCAGTACTAATCTGCATCCAATACGATGCATGATGATAGCGTAATCACAATTTATGGCAGTGTATTGAACTTGAACGTCCTCAATGCCCATTCTTTGGCAGCTAACTGGAGAGCCTGTCTTAATTTATAGCAGCTCAATAACTGGAAAATGTTTCAATGGATTTCTCTGTACTGCTAAGTGAAGGGACAAAGAAGGAACACTTCACATATAGCAGGTCACATGTAAACACACATCTGAAGGGGAACGGTTACAGTCCTACAGTGCAGACCAACTAAGATCCACAAACAAATATTTAATTAATTTATAAAAGATACTGTAGGCCACATGTTAAGTGGACTGTTGCTGACTTCTCACCATGGAAGCCTGGGTTTTATCCCAAAGCAAGTGTAACATGTAATGCACAGAGTGGCGCTGGGACAGGATTCTCTCTGAGCAATTTGTGTCTTTTGATTAATTATCACTCTAGAAATGCTCCACATGAGTTGATCTATTATCCTGAGGTGATACAACAGCACCATTAGCAGGCACAACATCAAGTTGATTCCCTCACCATATCTTTGATGAAATACAGCGATACACAGAAATGTTCAAATGCTGGTCAAGATTTGAAAAATTTTTCAGCACAAAGCTACTCATTAATCATGAAAAAAGCTGTGGCTGCATAAGAAATTACATGCAGCCACATTTAGAAACCACAGCTTCAGGCTACCCTTCAGCCTGTCTTGGCCCCATTTCAGTGACAAGGTTAACTTATTATTCCTACCAATCTTATTACAATTTCAAGCATTTTATGTTATTCCTTCTTCGCTCTCATCTCGCATTCTTGACAGTGCTTAGTGAATATCTTAATGTATTTGATATACTTAGACTGCTACAGGTAATAAAGATGTGGAATGCTGACCTATCATTTGCAATTAACACTGACAAATTTAAAGTAAAAATACTAAGTTTTCTTTCTTCAGTTAGGACAATAATCTTTATCACATTCGGTGACATTATTATTAAAATGTGCTTTGACATATGTTGGGGCACGCGGTGATGCAGCTGGTTGAGGCACTGTGCTACAAGCCGGAAGGTCGCGGGTTCGATTCCCGATGGTGTCATTGGAATTTTTCATTGACGTAATCCTTCCGGTCGCACTAAGGCCCTGGGGTTGACTCAGCCTCTAACAGAAATGAGTACCAGGAATATTTCCTGGGGGTAAAGGTGGCCGATGCATATGGCTGACAACCTTACCACCTTCAAGTGCTGATTGTCTTGAAATCTGGGAGCCTGAACCTCCTGGAACCCTCAGAGCCTGTCCAGGCCCATAATGGGTTATTTTTTTTGACATATTTTGGTCATCAAACATTGAAAACACATAACAATAACGTAAATAAAGATTATTGTTATGCCAACAGAAAAAAAACCATAGTTTATCGCTTGAAACTCGCGACAATGCACAGTGGACATCAATATTAAAGACAACAATGACAACATTACATGCCTCTGCCACAACTTTGTTCCAACTACACATGAAGATAAAATACATTTTATTCACTCAGTTAACATTATGGCATACACTAGACTTATCACGAAATATCTTATGTTTAAATTTTAAGAATGAAGTTCATAGCAAAATTGTTGCATACTTATTCCGCAAAATTAACACAAGATACACATGGAAAGTAAATGAGTGTACAGTTTCTCTTATTAGAATCTTGGAGGATATCAAAGCTAATACTGCAAGTATTTTGAGAGTTCATTTGATGTGCTGGTTAGTCATTTGCAAGGCCCCACTAATACGATGCAGTACACTTTTCCACAGGTTATTGCAATATATAACTCTTAAAATACAATTTTCACCTTCTATAAATAACATATACATCAGTATATTGATATAACTAAATTATAACTAGCAAGACTGAAGTCACTACCATACAAATTTTTATATAAAAAATATCAAACCCCCTATAAAAATATCACACAATTGTTTCTATAGTCTCCATAGACAAATAATTTCACACACTCTCTCAGGCATGCATTGGCAATGAAGGCTTGAACATTATTAGCGAAGCTGCACAGTGCTACCAACCCCCCCGTTCCTGGATTGTTTATACATCATCGCACTGTAAACATGGACATAAATTATTGCATCTTGCCGCCAAGTCATTAAACGAGATGCTTTCGAAGACTCACGAGGTTAAATCTCAACTATAAAACCTTCACAAGCAGTTTACATAGTATAAACTGTGGTAAGGCTTAAATCTTGTGTCTCAGACTTCTGGAACCGCAGACTGTTACGAAGACCAGCAGCTGGTTAAAAAAGAAATGATTCATAATGGAAGGCTTTCACGGTGGCAGAATTCAATAAAACTGATTACCGGACACTTAAACTTGGAGTGTGAAGGGAATGATAACAAAACTGTCTCTAACCCACTGTGTGTATGTGCAGACACTATCATCTGTTTGGATTCAGAATATTTGGCATGTGCCACTGTCGTTGGATATCCTGCGCAGCAAATCTGTGATAGACTCGCTTCACATCATCTAGTTATGCGGAACAGGAAACAAAAATTTGTCAATACTTCAATACTTGCTATAGCAGTGAATATAAAACCTGAGAATCTCACATATATGCTTATAAAATTCTTCCTGATTTGGAACCATATGATGAATGTAGTAGTTGTAATGTTTATGAGGCTCTTTTGTTACAGAACACTACAAAGGTGGGTAGGAAACATTGTGAAACAAAGCATTAACATGATATTACAACCATCACAGCTGTACAGAACGTATTCGTTGCATGTTTCTTGTAAGCAGGGGCCTCAAATGGAGACCGGAGATCTTCTTACTGTTCTACACATTTTTGTCTCTGTTTTCCAATTAAAAAAATTCTGAATTCAGTTTATTAATACTTAACTTTAAAAAAAAATAAGTTCTTTTAAAATTTTACACACAGTGTATCAACACGTTTCCCTCTATCCTCCGTTTCAGAATCACTGCCTTAACAACACACCAATCTGTGAGGTTAATGAATTCCCTTGGTTTCAGTCTAGCAGTTGAACTACACTCACAGAGTCAAGTGAAAAAAACAACTGAGCAACACAATACCACAAGACAGCATTTTTAATTGCACAAACTACAAATGTAATAACAAAACGCCTTTAAGAAGTCTGCAATCAATTACCTTCCAGGCATAAATTTTTTACATTATAGCGCCAGGAAAATTATATTTTGGGGGGCTTTGCAGCCATAGAATTTAAATTGAATATTATCAGGCAATTACATTTTTGGAAGTGTCACAGAAGTTTTCTGTCTAAACATATCCTTCTAACACCAATATTAGTATTTACAATCTTCCAGAGAATGATTCATTTCTAATTTTATATTAAGAAAAAACATGTCTGTAAGCCTTATTTCATCCTTTATACACGCCTACCACGATAAAGTACAATAAAATAACACATCTTGTGATAAACTTAATGCACTAAAATATGATATAAAAAGGTATTTAAATTAATTCATGTGACATAAATAATATCAGAAACTTCATGCAGCAGGGGGTATTAACCTTCAAGTCATGACATTTACACTCCACAAAAGGAAAATATTATTCTGCACAACCACTACAGGTAAATCTGCACACAACAAACTGAATTAAGCAAAATTTCAAAAATTAAATTGGGGTCGAAGACGAAAGTATGAAGCGAAAAACATTTTTCAAACAATGGACATACAGGGCAAGAGATTAAGTACATGTCTCAAAGAATAGTTATTAGGCACACATTTGACACAAGGCAACACAGTACTCTTAGGCACACACAAAAAACCAGCAGCTTAGGAACAATGGATAATGACTAACATGGATTCTGCAAATTCATCCATACACTTAATTAAAAAAATGTGTTCATTCATGCTTCCAGAGCTAGAGTAATATCAACACGAACTGACATACAAAGTGCCTGCACACCTAAACAATACAGCAACTTGTATCAAAATGAGCAGTACGGGTCTTCCACATCTTTTATCACCAAATAAAATGTCAAATGGAAGACACTGTGATAGCTGAGAAATTCTTGCCACAGTATTCACAAGAAGACAATGATTTATGTATGATTATGACACTTTCACAAACATAATTGCCATCCAAATTCAGGGACAATGAAGAAAAATTACAGAAAACTTGTAATACAGCTGGTGACCTTTGATACTTGCAAGGAACCACATGCCTGTTTTTATAGCTCATTAAAAAAAGAAGAAAAATATATATTTATCATTTTGGTTTCCTGATACTGTTCACTTTAACTAATAAATACAGTAACTTGGCAACAGGTAGACACTCCACGACACATGAACGTACTCCATGACATCACATACGCCCCTGAGTATTCACTTCATGTCTAACATGGAGAAACAGAGAACTATGAATAATCTGGACTTGGTAGATAACACGTTCAGAACTCGTATCCCTCGCAGGGCACAGTTACGCTACTAGGAAGAGTTGCGGTGGTCTAATGATGGCCGCAGCGTGAGACAGCCCTCTACCCAGAAGTTGGGCCTCTCAAGCATGTGCTGCCATAAAGTAGCTTCTTTGCCTGTAGCATCCATCCATTCCACTGCCTTGCCGTAATGCTTGCCTGAAGAACAGACACAGACACACACCCATTACAACATTATAAATCACCTAAGTGACAGGACCACTGCCTTTATTAGTAACAAAGACAGGCAGTAGTAATCTACCATATATTCTTGAATCTAATCCGTGCTCCTTTTACAGTTTCAGAGGGCTAGAAAATCAGATGCGGATTCAGAATCGCTTGCGGATTAGATTCGCAGTCGTGAGCTGGATTTTGGAAAAATGATGGAGCCGCTGTACGTGCCGTAAGAACAATACAATATAATAATTTATTATTTTATTATTTATAATATTATATAATATATTATACAATATTTATAATTTATTACTCATCAGACTCGCCGTCACCACTCATAACTGAACCGTTATCCGTCACCCAGTCACTATCATCTTTAACTTCACCATAGTCCTCCCATAGGTGCGGATTAGAACCACAAACTAATTTTTTTTTTCATTTAAGAAATCGGCAAAAACTAGTGATGATTAGATTCGAGAATATATGGTACAGTCAAACCTCGGTTCACGAACGGCTTGGATCACGAACAATTCGGTTTACGAACAAATTTTCTGAACACAAAGCATCTCGGATGACGTACTGTGTCTCGAGCTATGAACACGCAAGCAGTCAAAACGTAGACAAAAACAAATCACACTGGACAACTTTTTAGTGAGACAAAGGCCCAGTGGGTCTGAAATAGAGTCGAGTGGTGCCAGGAGACAGAAAAAAGAAAAAGAATTCCCTTCCAAACAATAACATTTCACTTCCTCACCACCTTCCACTTACGCCATCAACTCTCCTCCATAATGGTACGGTAAAACTTAATTAAGTTTTCATCTATATTTGATCTGTTTAGCGTTGTGTTTATCTTTTTTGTGATAGATTTAATGGTTTCCATTTATTTTGTGTTAAGAACCTGTGCACAAAGTACTGTTGTAAAAGTTTAAATAAGCAATCATCTGGGGTCCAGGAACAGATTAAACCATTTTACATTAATTCCTATGGGGAAAATAGTTTCAGTTTATGAACGACCTTCAGGAACGAATTAAGTTTGTGAACCGAGGTTTGACTGTAATACGATAGGTGAAGTGAGGGCACAACATTGTTTTAACTGTTGTGAAAAAAAAAAAAAAATAATAATGAAAGAAACACTGAGAATATCAAAATACACATTGCTAAATTCAGTGTGTGACTGTCACCTTGTATGCACAATTTCTCGGTTCTTGGCAAGACCTTCATGCTCCTTTATTCTGTGCTGTATGGGGAAAAGATGGTGACAACATGCCAATATGCTGTACACTGCCAGGAAAAAATTAGTCAACAGCACAGTTCTCAAAATATGTCCATTAGTTCATATAATATCAGACAGGACATGACAGTACCATAATCCAACTTCTCCTTACAATATAATGAAAGTAACTAGAAAGAACAAAACACAGAACAGGCTTGTGTAAGACACAGAACGAGCATTTATTTTGGAATCTGCACACTGAATAAGAGCCTGCCAGTCTTATCAACTAAAATGAATGTTGTATATTATGTACGCTCATCTTTTCTCACTGTGCTTACACTGACTTTTAGTAAGCACATAGTGGCTGACAAACTGCAGATGCAGAAATTACAGTTATTCCTGACCATAACCAGGCTCCAACAGGAAATCAAAGCAACCACGTTAACTTACATCAAGGCTATATCTCACCTGTACCCAAGTTGAACCGAAGACCCCCAAGGAACTCATTGCTGGCAAGACGATCGTGATCCCACACTGTCAACTCGAGGCTGCGCTCGGACAGTTCCTGCAGACTTACGTCCTCATAGACAAAACTATAGTTCCAGACAGGATTGCACGTTCGTCTCAGTACAGGTGTCTTCTGCTTGGAGCTACGCCCTTTGTCAGGTAGCAGGTAGCTAAATCAATATGCACATTATTTCAAATATGATCACCACAGTTACCTTACATTCCAGTACAGTTAGCAAATGGATAATTGCATTGTTCCTCTATGACAAAGGCAGGTTCTCCTAAATAAATTATTTTACGTTACTGCAATCCTGAATGTACTGCTGTGAAATCTGGTAAAAATTAACATTCTGGGGTAACCTACTGCCTCCATTTTCAGTGTTAAGGGTGCTATACACTCTCAGTTAAACTGAGCGATTTTACTGTGTGATGTCATACCTGATGTAAAAACTGAGTAAACTGCTCAGTTTTGACAGGCAATAGTACAGGCCTCAGAATTGTCCTTTCCAGTCGTCTTTCACACAGAGAAATGTGCAGTTCACTCAGGGAATCCCACAGTTTCCTCAGTTTACCTGCTGACACCACGACGGCATCATCTCAAGGCAATCATTTTCAACATCTGTTCCTAGCAATTCATTCAGCAGATGTGCACCGCATGATATATTCCTTTCCAAATACCACTTCTAACTCCACAGTTTATGCTTCCTTTTCTTCTTTTCGGATAACATCATGGCCGATGTGGCTAGCAAACAGCAATTGATGGCCTTGTTTTCATCCACCAGTGTCACACGCACAAGAAGAGACACAGAACTGATCAAAAAAACTGACAAACCTGATGAGAAACCTGTGCTGTGTCACAGAACATTTAGTTCAGTTTTTCATGCAGTTTTTTTTACACAGTTAAACTGCACAGTTTAACTTAGGGTGTATGGGGCCCTTAAGCGGTAGAGATGGAGGCTGAAGGTTCCGTCAAAAAACTGGCACATTTTTGTAGATTAGATGGCATCACATCCAAGATAACAGTCACCTTCATGGTCAATTACTCTTTATTTTTGACAGTTCTGTATGTAAGGAGCATACCTCTTGCAGAATGGATCAGAAGTTCCATTAGCTTTCACAGCTGTTAAATTCTTGGCCTCCTTAACAAGCACATTCAAGGAGCCTCGAGATGAGCGTTTTCCCTTCTTCTGAACGGCTGATGTTACATCAGGAGGAACAAACTTCAGTCCAATTATCAGATCACCTTTGTAGCTTAACAAATCATCAAATGGTTCTGTCTGTAAATGGAAAAGATATTTACTGAGTATCAAAAAACCTAGAATGGGCCTGTGCTATAAACTGAATGGGAAGTTCATGGGCCCCAGCAACAAAGTCCATAAGCAGTCACTTCACATGGCTATTCTCGCCCATATTTGCATGTATATAAAACTGCATGTCATTGTTGCTAAAAATAATAGCAACAATGAACATTCACAACTCAACTTATTAATCATATAACTGTGTGAACACTGTATATTTCTCACACACATGACATTGCTGGACCACATGTAACGCACAAAACATATGCTGCCCAATCACAGATACCATCTGACAGACAGTAACCTTTAACCAAAGGGGATGGACATTTATATTTTAGCACAACATTTCTGTAAAATGCGAATATTATTCATTCATTCATTAGTATTCAGCCTTGAAGGCCGGACTTGGCAGGTACCAGAGCCCAGTCATGTGACCAGTACGGCTCTGGCACACTGCATCCTGGGCAAGTACTTAGGGGTAGTTTGCCATTGCTTTCCTCCACCTTTAGACGTTCCCACTTTAGGCGCCAGGTGCCTCCGTACGCAATGACGCGAGAGATCCTAGCAGCAAAAGGTGGAACTGTGGGCTAGAAAGATGTCCGGTAGTAATTTTGCCTAAATTCCGACTTCCATGTAAATTTAGGGATCTTTTACATGCCGCAAATCTATGACATGGGACCGATGGCTTTACTTCCCCTCCGGAGGAAGGCGTGCTGAGGATTTTTTCGCCCTAAAAATCCGACGGCTTCGGCCAGGTTTGAATCCGCAAACTTGGGTACTAAAGGCCAGCACACTACCCCTAGACCACCGAAGCCGAATATTATATGAACCAAAAATGATAACATTAAGAAGTACATGGTATTTCACGAGAGGAATAAAAAAAATGGAGACTGTGCAGCATGTCTTAGAGATGCAGTAAGTGTTCTTGCTGAGTAAATATATAAATTACATTTTTTTTGGGGGGGGGTCTAGCCTTACTTGCACCTTATCTATACAGGGTATCCACATGTTAAGGATTAACTTTACTCTTCAAACACACAATGAGATGTACTGCATACATAATACACATGGTAACTGCTCCCCAACACAGACATACTGCGCATCAGATGTTGAATTTAGATTTAACATTTATTTTAACAATACTCAGTGCACAACAAACTAATTCCATCAAGCACAGTCTTTCTTCAGAGCCCAACAGTCACTCAGATAGTACACAAATTCCTTGCCTGTTATCCAGCTTAAAGGTTCTGTAACCGGCCAGGTTCCATAGTTCAAATCTCGGACTAGGCAACCAAGAAGATGAGGAGATAAACTGATTGTCGAGCGTTGGTTAGTTGATATATTGAAAGGGAAGACGTAAAGTTTGGTGTGCACTTGCCAGGCTATAGGAATGAGACTGTTCAGTTCCCCTTCCCACATATGAATTGATTCTCTGTTTGCGATGTCGGCTACGGGCAAGTGTTCACTGTTGGCATCTGTGGCACTAAAGGCTTATGAGGTAGTCAGTTGTGCAGAGATGTATGCTGTTCACAGTTGTGAATGCTAGATGAACAACGAGCAACTAAACGTTGTTGGTGCTGGAACCAAAAGTTGTGGCGTTCGAACCTCAGTGAATAAAGAGTACTGAAAGAGCAAAGCGGCCTTTAATTCCCCTGTATATTCCTTGAGAGGGATCTGTGCTTATGACGAGCTGCAAATAGTTGTAACCGAAGTCGGGCAAGTCAAAGAGACGGTTACACTTCATTACCACAATACCAACAGCCAGCCACCAAGTCACTGTCTTGAGTAAGATGAATCTAGTCTATATCCTCAAGCTCAACAGTTTGATACACAACACATAAACATAAAGCAACAACACAGCTATGGTTTGTTCTCTCACCCTCTCTTGTAGGGGGTACCAGTGTGGTGATGGATCATCGAACATCTTATTCTCCAGGGCCATCATCACCTCTCCGAGGAAGTCGTTGCGACCAAACATGTCTGAATGCCACACCGTGAGCCACAGTGTCCTTGTTTCCAGCCCATGTAGTGTGATTTGGAACTGAAAACAGTACACATTTGCATGTAATGTCACCACACATCTTCATATTACCATTTGAAGGAAAACACTCACACCAGTACTTGTAGTTCCCATGGCTTGCTAAACCCCTTCCTAAACACTCATTCTCCCCCCCCCCCCCCCCCCCCCCCTCCCTCCCTCCCCTCCCCACCCCCCACACACCCCCCACAACGAAACTACCCACCCCCCACACACAA
>Ga0123355_10017824_pt1 | contig 11233 bp, 6 predicted proteins | sample TergutEmb28metaG_3_FD_89872 | JGI IMG/M metagenome (GOLD analysis project Ga0123355, IMG submission 89872) | Embiratermes neotenicus P1 segment gut microbial communities from Petit-Saut dam, French Guiana - Emb289 P1 | ecosystem: Host-associated > Arthropoda: Insects > Digestive system > Gut ...
CTTGGCGTCCACCTCGCGCCGCTTCATGCCGAGGATGGAGCCGTTGAGAAAGATGTTCTCGCGCCCGGTGAGCTCTTCGTGAAAACCGGTGCCGACTTCCAGCAGCGACGCCACGCGGCCACGTGCCCACATCCGCCCGGAAGTGGGGTAGGTGATCTTCGAGAGGATCTTCAGCAGCGTGCTCTTGCCGGCGCCGTTGCGGCCGATGATGCCGACGATCTCGCCCTCCTGCACGCTGAAGGACACCTCGCGCAGCGCCCAGATGGTCTCCTTGCGCGTGCGCGGGCGAAACGGCGTGCGCAGCAAACGGACCAGCTGATCGCGCAGCTGGTTGTCCTGATACAGCTTCCCTCGGGCGCCGATCTGATAACGCTTCGAGAGGTCTTCGACAATGATGGCAGAAGTCATGTTCGGCGCGCCTATCCTCAGATGATATCCGCAAACACGTGCTCGCTGCCGAAGCGCTGCGCGCCCATGGGCAGCAACGGCAGCTCGACACAAGAGCATCTCAACAGTGTGCCCGGACTCGCTGGTAGGAGTCGGTCAGCACTGAGTTGGCACTTCCAAAAGATTCTGACGGAAACGTTGACGTTACCTCGGCATGATCGCGGCTAGCCGTACTCAAATGCATGCCATTGAATGCATAACGCATGACGCACCGCACCACTGTTTCCTTTGAAGCTGATGCCGTCAGCCGAGTCGCAACCTCAACTAGCCTTATGGCCCTCCACCGTGGGCTGTTGAACCAGCGACGACGGGCTGTCAGGTTCTAGCCGACGATACGATTGGCCATCGGAAGCCGAGGAAAGCGCCGCCGCACATCTTGGCGAGCGCGACCGTATCCTTAGCGCGGAACTCTTGAGGTCAACACTCCAAACACAACTAGTCCGGAGCGCGCCACCAACCTTGTATGCCGAACGAGACCCGAAGCGAGACGGGGGGGGCCAAGCCTCGGCTTTTGTTAGTTCTGTTAGTTGACTCAGATTTCGGTACATGCAACGTTGACCTATAATCCCCCTTGCTTGCACCGGGCAACACCGCGTTCATGGTCGGCAGTCGCCGTGTCAGCGATTGTGAATGGAGGGGACAACATGTACACGCTAGCCGTCGTGCTGCTTACCCTGGTGATCGCTTGGTCCATCGCCTACGGCGTCTTGCGGCTAGCGATCTACGCAGCGGCGCACGAGAGAGATGCGTTCAGACGGAGCGGCTTGACTGCGAGTCTCAAGGACCCCATTGCAGTCAAGGTAGACCAGGTCGAGGGCGAAGCGGCATCATCGCCCGGCTCTTCCAGTCCCACGTCGCTGGCCGTTACCACCGCCGCGGCAGCGCAGCGGGTCGCGGGCAGTGACGTAGTCGTTGTCGGTGGCCAAAGGTAAGTGTTGCGCGCCCCGAGGCTCTATGGCGGAGCACGTTAAGTGTTTCCACGTCGATCGCTACTGGACCTACAAGAGCTTGCGCGGCGCGCGGGCTTCCCCGCGCATTGGGCGGGCGTCGCCAAGTGGCTCGTACCAAGACAGGTTTAGCGCCGCTCGTCATCAGCCGCGGTTATGGAGGGACGCTCGATGGTGAACAAACCTCTGATTAGTGGTTCCCGAGCCGTGCAATCTCGCGCTGTCAGCGTTGGATCTGAGTTGCACGAATGCGCGGAAGGGTTACGCCTGAAACCACTTCATTCCGAGCGATTGTCCCTCATTGTCTGCACGAGGAATCGACTGCCACAGCTAAAGACATCATTGGGCGGTATCCTCCAGCTCCGCTGCAGGGCGCCGTGGCAGCTCATCGTCGTCGACAATGGTTCGACGGACGGAACCTGGTCATGGTTGCGCAGCCTCGCTCCTCCGCGCGGTGTGGCCTTCGAGGTGCTTCAGGAGCCGACCCCCGGTAAGTCACGGGCTCTTAATGCGGGGGTGCGAGTTGCTCGGGGTGAAGTCTTAGCCTTCACCGACGATGACTGTTATCCGACCCGTTCATACTTGAACGACCTGCTCGACGTGTTCGCTTCGCCGGAGATCGACTATTGCGGCGGTCGCGTGTTGCTTCATGACTCCACAGCCTTACCCCTATCACTGGTGAAATCAGGGAGCCCGCTGCTTTTTCCGCCGAAGACTTTCGTGCCGGCGGGCACCATCGGCGGCAATAACATGGCATTCAGACGGCGGGTGCTCGAGACAACCGGACCCTTCGATGTGCTGCTGGGCGTTGGCTCAGTTACCAGGTCAGCCGAAGACACCGATCTGATTTTTCGCGCCTCCTGGGGCGGATTTACTGGTCTCTATGCGCCGGCGCCTACGGTGATGCATCAGCATCTAAACGCCACGCAGTTCGAGTTCGCGCGTGTTATGCGCGCCTACGACCTCGGTCGCGGTGCCTATTACATCAAGCACATCCTCAGGAAGCCGACCCGCATGCTAGTCGGGAGATACTGGTACTGGTCCATAAGGGCTCACAAGTTGCGCGGTGCGCGGGAAGTGCTGGGCGCTCTGATCTACCTGTGGCACGACCGAGTGTTGGGTCGCGCACAGCGCGGCGCGGCCGTCAGCTGGATACGGCGGTGCCTGCGCGTTAATCGGTCAACCAAGGAAGTTCAGCGCGAGTCATAGACGTGGGTTTCTCTGCAGAACCCAACACAACAGAGGCGAGCGCCCAAAGCTTGTGCCGAACCGAAAATGGCTGGCTAAAGGCACTCGCAATCGAAGTCGCTGATCGCTTGGTCCGAGGATACATTCGCTACTCGCCTGTTGAGCGTGGGAGGTGGCGAATGTGGGAATGGTACCGGCAACTGGCCGGCTGGCGAACTGAGATTCGGTCAAAGGTAGCTACGACTCCGTTCGGCTTCAAAGTCCACGTTCAATTGCAGGACGTGATTCAACGCAACATTTGGTTGACAGGTCGCTGGGAACCGTTAATCACTGAATGCTTCCGCGGAACGCTCGCTCCCGGCGACACATTCGTCGATGTTGGTGCCAATATCGGCTACTACTCGCTGTTGGCTTCACGTCTTGTAGGTCAAACAGGCCGTGTCTATGCGATTGAAGCCAGCCCGACGATTCTCACGCTGCTCCAGGAAAACATTGCGCTAAATCACGCGCATAACGTTGAGGTCAAGCATGCGATCGTCTCTGACCATGACGGCGAGCAAGAGTTCTGGTTGGCAGCGGAGGCGGTGAGGGGTCGATCGACCTCGGTACAGTCACTCGCAAGCGCAAACGGGATGCAGTCGGAAGGACGCATTCGCTGCGGGACCCTTATATCAATCGTGCCGCCGGATCAATTGCTGAAAGCCCGATTGATCAAGATCGATGTGGAGGGGGCGGAACGCGCCGTACTGGAGCCTCTGGTCAAGCGTCTGCCGGAGTTCTCAAACCACACTGTATGGGCCGTAGAACTCACGCCGGAGCACTGCCCTGGAGGGCACGCGGACGTTGCCTGGGTCTTCGATTGGTTTTGCACAAACGGTTACGTCGCATTCGCCGTGAAGAACGACTATTCGAAGGCAACGTACTTATCGAGGCCTAAATCAGTAGAGTTAAAACGAATCACTACAGCTCCCGCATCCCAGGCAGACGTGTTGTTTTGGCGTGAATAGCATCCGGAACTTTACGGCGTGCGATAGTATGAGTGCAATAGGACGAAGTGCCGTCGGAGGATTGAGATCCGTGTCAGCATTAGGGAGGATGGACTCAGAAGGGATCCTCGCCAGGCCGCGCAGGGCGCCGTGTCGCTTTGCAGCGATGGCTTGCGCGGCAGTGGTCTGCAGTTGCTCCGGGGGATTGGGCAAGCAGCAATCGAACCCAACTGCGTCGGGGGATCCACCCATCAGCATCGTGACCACGGCGCTGCCGAACGGGCAGGTGGGCCACGCGTACTCGGCGACACTGGCTGCCAGGGGGGGTAGCGCACCGCTGACCTGGAGCCTGACCGCCGGAGCGTTGCCGCCCGGTCTCAAACTCGCGCCGAGCGGTCTAATCTCCGGTACCCCGACCGCGGCGGCAGGGGCTACGCCACTGAAGTTCAGCGTGAGCTCTGCCGCCGCGCAGAAGCAGACGGCCAGCCTCACTCTGAATGTCAGCCCCGCCAACATCAGCGTCGCGGTTTCACCGGCACGCACGGGTCTGACCACAACCCAGAAAGCGACGCTGACGGCAACCACCAATGACTACGGTGGGGTCAACTGGAACGTCAGTCCGGCCGGTGGCACCTTCAGCGCTGCGAGCAGCATAAGCGGCACTGCTGTCACCTTCACAGCGCCGGCGAAAGCCGGGGTCTACACCATCACGGCAACCAGCGTGACCGACTCAGCCCAGCGGGGCGCGGTCACGGTGGGTGTTACGGATCTTGCCGGCGTTTACACCTATCACAACGATTTGGGGCGTGATGGGGCGAATACGCAGGAGTACGCTCTCACACCCACCAACGTGAACACGACCACCTTCGGCAAGCTCTTCTCCTGCAATGTGGACGGCACGATCTTCGCGCAACCCCTGTGGGTCGCGCATCTCGGCATCGGCGGCAGCGCGCACAACGTCGTCTTCGTCGCAACGGCTCACGACAGCCTGTACGCCTTTGATGCCGACGCGGTCGCCTGTACCACGTTGTGGCAGGTTAGCCTGATCGATGTGAGCCACGGCGGTACGGGCGGCGAGACCGCTACGCCTCGCTCCGGCGACAACGAAATCGGTGTTACCAGCACTCCGGTGATTGACCCGCCGAGCAACACCCTATACCTCGTCACGCAGTCCCAGCCTGGGACATCGCCGTCGTACTACCTGCGCCTGCACGCCATCGACATCAGCACCGGTGAGGAGAGATTAGGTTCCCCCATGAATCTCGCCGCGAGCTATCCGGGGAGCAGTGCCGGCGGTGCGAGCGTCACGTTCATCACGCAGCAGCAGAATCAGGACGCGAGTCTCGCACTGGTGAACGGGACCGTGTACATCGGCTCCGCCGCGGGTAATGAGTTCGTGCTGCCGTGGCACGGTTGGATAATGGGGTACACTGGCCCACGTCTTGCGCAGTCGTCCGTGTTCAACGTCACTCCCAACGGCCGCGGCGGCAGCATCTGGATGAGCTACGGGGCTCCAGCGGCCGACGCCGATGGCAACCTCTACGTGATCACGGCTAACGGCACCTTTGACGTCACCCACGCGAGCGGCCCGACGAACGACTACGGCGACTCGTTGCTGAAGCTCAGCAGCGACCTCCACGTGTCGTCATGGTTCGCGCCGTCCGACGAGGCCGCGGATGACTCCAATGACATGGACTTTGGTTCGGGTGGTGCGGCCGTCGTTCTCGACCTCAGTAGCGGGCCGCTGCGGCGTTTAGTGGTGTGCGGTGGCAAGGATGGCACACTCTATGTTCTGAACGGTGATAGCCTGGGTGGGTTGGGCGACGCAAATGCGTGGCAGTCCTTCTCGGTGGGCCACAGCATCTTCGCAACGGCCGCTTCCTGGAACAACACGATCTACCTGGCGCCGGCCACGAGCCCGATGCTCGCGTACGCCTTCGATCCTTCCACCAACATGTTCAACACCACGGCTACCGCGCGGTCGCCGACCAGTTACGGCTGGCGCGGCGCGACCGCCTCGGTGTCGGCGTCAGGTAGCAGCGCCGACGGAGTGGTATGGGCCATCGACAGTACCAACTACTGCACCGCCGGCTCCCCGGCATGTGGTCCGGCGGTGCTGCGCGCGTACGACGCGACGAACTTGGCGAGCGAGCTATGGAACAGCTCCATGGTCAGTACGGATGTGGCGGGGAATGCGGTCAAGTTTACCGTCCCCACCGTGGCCAACGGTAAGGTCTACGTGGGCACGCGGGGTAACAACACCGGCGGCCCGAGCGGCTCGACTGCGATCTCCGGTGAGCTGGACGTTTACGGCCTCAAACCGGATTGACGTCACAGCACGGACGTCTCACGCGTGTGGCGACCTTGTCGGAAACCCGGGGATGTTCGGACCGTGCGCAGGGTTTGGCGCGCTCGCGCTGTACACGAAACTCAGTCCGCGGGCCCGTAAGGAGTGTGCGGCAGGACTCCCCAAAGGTGCGATAGCGCGAGTGCGATGGGCGGGAACGCCGTCGGAGGATGTCGTGTCAGCATTAGGGAGGTTGGACTCAGGAAGAATCCTTAGGGCGCCGCACGGGGCGCCGCTTCGCTTCGCGGTCCTGACTTGCGCAATAGCTCTGTGGAGTTGCTCCGGCGGATCGGGTAACCGGTCCAACCAGCAAGCCAGCCAGGAGTCGAACTCGCCAGACCCACCCATCAGCATCGTGACCACGGCGTTGCCGAACGGCCAGGTCGGCCGCGCGTACTCAGCGACACTGGCTGCAAAGGGGGGTGCTGCACCGCTGACCTGGAGCCTGACCGCCGGAGGGTTACCTCCCGGTCTCAAACTCACGCCCAGTGGTCTGATCTCCGGTACGCCGACCGGGACAGCAGGGGCTACGCCGCTGACGTTCACCGTAAGCTCTGCCGCGGGGGTGAAGAAGCAGACTCCCAGGCTTACATTGAATGTCAGCCCCGCAAACATCAGCCTCTCGGTTGCACCGGCGCGCGCGGGTCTGACCGTCACCCAGCAAGTGACGCTGACGGCAACCACCAATGACTACGGCGGGGTCAACTGGAGCATCAGTCCGGCCGGGGGCTCCTTCAGCGCGGCGAGCAGCATGAGCGGCACGGCGGTCACCTTCACCGCGCCACCGATGGCGGGTGTCTACACCATCACCGCCACCAGCGCGACGGACTCTAAGCAGCAGGTCGCGGTGACGGTGGGTGTAACTGATCTGGCCGGCGTATACACCTATCACTACGATCTCGGACGTGGTGGAGCGAACACGCAGGAGTACGCGCTCACCCCCGCGAATGTGAACACGAGCACCTTCGCCAAGCTCTTTTCATGTGCGGTGGACGGCGCGGTCTATGCCCAGCCCCTGTGGGTCGCGAATCTCACCGTCTCCGGTTCCCGGCACAACGTCGTCTTGGTAGCGACGGCGCACGACAGTCTCTATGCCTTTGACGCCGATCGGAGTCCCTGCGTGCAACTGTGGCAAGTGAGCCTCATCGATGCACGCCACGGCGGCACCGCGGGCGAGGCGACGGTGCCCAGCGGCACGACGGAGTACTACGTCGGCAAAGGGTTCGGCAGTAACGCCCCGGAAGTGGGGGTGATGAGTACTCCGGTGATCGACCCGATGAGCGGTACCCTGTATGTCGTCTCCAAATCCATGAGCTCGGGGATGCCTCCGGCGACCACCTCGTACCACCAGCGCCTGCACGCCATCGACGTGACCACCGGCAATGAGAAGACCGGGTCTCCGGCCATCATCGCCGCCACCTTCCCGGGGACCAGTGACGGCGGCACGAGCGTCACGTTCAGCGCGCGGCAGCAGAAACAAACGGCGGCCCTGGCGCTGGTGAACGGGACCATCTATGTCGCCTGGAGTTCCCACGACGACGCACCGCCATGGTCCGGATGGATCATGGGCTATACCTACAATGGGACCGGCTTCACCCAGACTGCCGTACTCGATACCACGCCCGACTCGGCACGGGGCGGCGTCTGGATGAGCGGAGGCGCACCGCCTGCCGACCTGAGCGGTAACCTGTACGTCACCACCGGTAACGGCCGGTTCGATGTGACCAGCAGCACTCCCCCCAACCATGATTACGGAGATTGCTTTCTGCAGCTGAACGGGCACCTGCGCATCACGTCGTGGTTCGCTCCTTCCGTTACGCCGACAGACAATAACAATGATTGGGACTTCGGCTCCGGCGGGGCGGTGCTAGTTCTCAACCTGACCAACGGACCGCTGCAGCACCTAGTGGTGGCTGGCGGCAAGCACGGCACATTGTATCTCCTCAACGGCGACAGCGCGGGGGGACTCGGCGATTCAAACGCCTGGCAGAATTTCAGTGTAGGCGGCGGTATATTCAGCACAGCCGTATTCTGGAACAACGCGCTGTACCTTTCGCCGGTCGATAGTCCGATGCGCGCCTACGCGTTCGATTCCATGACCAACATGTTTAACGCTACGCCGACGTCGGTTTCACCGGATAGCTATGGCTTCCCGGGTGCACCGGCCGCAGTGTCAGCCTCCGGGGCCAACACCGACGGCATCGTCTGGGCGCTCGACGAGACCAACAACTGCATGCAGTCCGCGAGCTGCGGTCCGGCAGTGCTGCACGCGTACGACGCCACCAACCTGGCGAACGAGCTATGGAACAGCTCCACGGTCAGCGCAGACGCCGCCGCCAACGCCGTGAAGTTCACCGTGCCGATTGTGGCGAACGGCAAGGTCTACGTCGGCACGCGCGGTAACAACACCGGCGGAGTGTATGGCTCAACCTCGATCTCCGGCGAACTGGACGTCTACGGCCTCAAGCCGGAGTGACGTGCGGACGGCTCATGCGCACCGAGCGCGTGTCTTCGGAATATCATCTGAGAAGGTAGCTCCGCTTCTTGAGACAGATTTCTTCTCGGGATAAGTGGATCTGCCTGAGCCGTTGATGATGATGAGCGATTAGGCGGGAATCGCCGAGGAATTCACAGGCGTACCGAATGGCTGCGGAGGTTGTCGGAAGGGGTTGCCGAGGTCGGCATCACATTCAGCACCACAAGATCATGATTGTTTGGCAGTTTGCTCGCTCTGATTCGCGAGCGCACCCGCAAACGTACCCGGCCCGAAGCAATGTGACCCGCTCCCGAGAGGCTGGCACCGCCCGAGTGAGCGCGGCCGATTTCCGCGTGGACCACCGGGGCCATCTGTCGGTTGGGACGGCTTCGTGTCACGTGTTGGCCCTCGAGTCTCGCCATGCTGCAACCCGCGCCACGGCTCTCGCGCAGCCGAGCCCCCCGAGGCGGATTGTCACGGGCTGATCGGGCGCGAGCCCGCGGACGTCGCGGGCAGTCACACTAAGAGAAAATATCGGGCCGACCCCTGCGGCAGGTGCCGGACTCGGCGCAGACACTATGGGAAGCAGCGCGAGCTTGCGGCGCTGCGCGATGACTGGCGACGCGGCAGGCGAGGGCACTCAAGGATGAGGAGCGTCAGACGGTCTTGTTGCCAATCCCCACACTACAACAGGAAACTCGGTCTCATTTCTCAGTGACCGCCAACCCCGATGCGCCCAATCACGAAAGTTCGCCCAAACGCACGCACGACTGCCCCAAGATCCGGTCTTGGTGTCAGCCAGTGGGAAGCCGCACTCAGCAAGAAAGTACCGCATCCCGGTTTCGGTCCAACGCGTACAGTCATGGGGGACCAGGTGTACGCGAATCAAGAAGGGTGTGGTGATCAGGAAGTGTCCCCTTGGTTTGAGCATGGCGAAGACATTTCTCCCAGCTCTATAAGGCCACAATACATGCTCGAACACCTGATCAGCGATAATCAGATCATACGGTCCCGGTAGCGCTGTCGTGCAAATGTCGAAGTGCGGAAAGTTGGCTTCCGCGTAACTCTTGAAATGAAACTTCTTGAACGTGTCTCCAGCGGAGATTTCGAGCACGTCAAGCTTCTCGGGTCCGAGGTCTTCAATAAGTCGGAAGCACTCCCGATACATCACCACGCGAGCCCAGTGTGTGTAGTCGTACCCGACACTAGTCAGTACGTTCCTAACCATAGACTTCCGGTGATCGGCTCCGACAACGGTCAGATACCGCTTAATGACGGACTTTCGAGACTCGGGGATCCGCTTCCACGCGACCCGAAGCACTGAGTCAATCATCATTGAGCTCTCCCAGACCACAATCCGGCGCTATGAGTCCAAATGCCACCAACGCGCCGCTGGCTACCAAGTTTAGCGGGCAACGGGTGGATTGTATGCTACGTAGGTAAACGTCCACTTGTGGGAAGCCGTGCCAACCAACAAAACTAACAAATTGACTAACTGTAACGCCGCGACCTAGGCTTCCCGCGGCGCTTAGTTAGCGACTCCGGTTGCGTTGTGTTCGTTATGTTGAGTTCTGACAGGTCGCGCTCAGGACAAAGGTCGACTCGGCACAAGTATGACCTCTGCGCCTTTCTTCATCTCTGACACTTTTCCGTTGATTGGGTCGGGCTGCGGTAACAGCCCCGGCGCCGCTTGAGACTGCCTCATCCGTGAGACTCCTCGCCGTCATTGGCTGCACGGGAGGGATCGGGCTCTGCTGGCGGCCCGAAGCGCGCTGGTGGAGACGTACGGGCTCGACAGCGCTGCGATTACCTTAGCCGAGTGCAAATCGGGATAAAAGTCGATGCGCCACCGCCCCGCCCGATAGCGGCGCAGACGCTCCCACGCACGCGCCTTACGTCTGTCGGAGTCCTGCTGTGCACCGATGCCGGCATTGTGCGCCCCTTCCTGTAGCGCGGCAGCGATTGAGTAACTCGGCGTGTGTTCGGCAGCTCGATCGAGCTGTCTGGCGGTTTCGGCTATGGCGGCAGCGTCACCTCCGGGCAACGCGCAGATCCTGCGTCGGGTCGGACTCGGCGCGGCCAGTAGCAATCGCGTAGCGGAGTACCCGGCTGATGCGCTGGCGCGTGCGGTGCGCCGTCTCGTGTATGCCGCGCGCCTCGAGCTTGCGGAGCACTTCGAGGATCGTCGGGGCCGTCAGCGACTTGACGGGCGTGCTGCCGATGTAGGGGTTGATGAGACTGTCGAAGGTCCAGCGTGCTTTCGCGAGCGTCGCGGGCTCGAAGCGCTGCTTGCCGAGCCACTCGAGCGCAATCGCCTCTGACGGGTACGGCTACGGGTACGGACGGGTCCGGTTCGGTGCCCGATGCCGCGTACCCGTCCAGAGGCTTGGCTGTCAACGGACTGTGGCTGAGACCAGCGGACATCCGATGCTGGAATTGCCGAGGAATCTGTGGAGCAGCCGGATGGCTGCGGAGGTCGTCGGAGGGGGTTGTGGTGCCCGAGGTCGGAGTCGAACCGACACGCTTTTAAAGGCGGCGGATTTTCGTACCACTTCGGCTTTCGCCGCCCGCGGGCAGGATCATCTGCCCGGGTTCGTGGTCTGGAGCACGCCTTCACCCTAGCCGTATAGGCCGTAGGTGCCCGCCGTCTGCTCTCTACACCTTCCTCATGCGCTCTGGCACACAAGGCTTGGCTCGGCATCAGCCTGAAGCAGCAATGCTCCCGGCCTTCACCGAGTTTGACGGGCTTCACCTCGAGGATTTCTCCACGAGGGCTCAAGTCATTCGTCTGAGTCCGCTGCGTCTACCAATTCCGCCACTCGGGCATCGTTTGGCTTATTCC
>Ga0123355_10017825_pt1 | contig 11233 bp, 4 predicted proteins | sample TergutEmb28metaG_3_FD_89872 | JGI IMG/M metagenome (GOLD analysis project Ga0123355, IMG submission 89872) | Embiratermes neotenicus P1 segment gut microbial communities from Petit-Saut dam, French Guiana - Emb289 P1 | ecosystem: Host-associated > Arthropoda: Insects > Digestive system > Gut ...
TTATTTTTTAAATTTTAGCACATTCTGTATATAAAATGTGAATAATACAGGAACCAAATACGTTAGATTTATGAAACAAACTGCAATTTGAAGAGGAAAAAATGGAGAGTATATACTATGTTTAAAATATTCAGTACCTATATTTGTTGAATAAATACATAAAATGCAACGTTTAGAGGTTAGCGGTGCGGTGCGACCACTATAGTGGTCGTTAGGAGTTAAAGGGTTAAATATTTTGGAATTCAATTTTTTCATATCATATACTTTGTTCTTTTCTAAGATGCAAGTCAATTTGTGAATTGCTGTCGTCTAAAGCATCTTTTGTTGAGTGTAAGATACGAAATATCTTAAACTCTCTAAACTAAAACTTTAACATTCCAGACTCTAGGGGTTATCTGAAAGAAGGCAACACGAACTGCTAGAATGAATGTATAATAAAATTAGTTATATAAGTCAGCACTACCCTTTTTTATTTATACATAAGGCTACATGTTTCGACCCATCAGTCGGTCATATTCAGGCCTTAAGATTACCGACTGATGGGTCGAAACATGTATCTTTATCTATCTCAGTAATTAACCAACTTCATGCACAAAATTTTTGTTTTGCAATAAGTTTATTTCATGCCTCTACATGTTTCGAGCACATGTGCTCGAAACATGTAGAGGCATGAAATAAACTTATTGTAAAACAACAATTTTGTGCACCAAGTTGGTTAATTTCTGAGATAAATATACTGAGATGCACGGTCAGCAAAACGTCAAAAAATGTACCTTTATGTATAAATAGAAAAGGTAGTGATGACTTATATAACTAATTTTGTTATACCTAGGGGTTATTTTGTGCAAACCGGGTTTACAATTCAAAAATTCCACACGCTGCTCAGAGTTCATTTATGTGCATTTATGTATCACAGAATAAACAGAGAAATTCCTCTACACTGTATTAACTTACTGGTTTTTATAACCGAAGAAGGAGAGTGTTCACTGCGCAGTACGAAATGAGTCTTTCACGGAAAGAAATCAAGGTTCTTCGATACAGGGTTAAATGTAATTCATTAACGGATACACTACAGAAAGCCTCCACTTGTCCTGTTAGTAGGTGGAACGACACTAACATCTGTGCAACATATTACTGCATATATGTCGGCTAATAGGGCTTGTTAAGTGTGGATTGGTATAAGGTGGCTCGTGACAGGGACTAGCGGTGAGCTGTAGCAAGGACGCTAAGGAAGCACAAAATCCAAGAAATTTATTGACCATCGTAACGACCTTCAGCTTTTACATGATTTTTCTAGTGAACGAAGTTGTATACGTTTCTATCCTATGTTTAATATCAACAATAATTAGGGTTTGTTATTATTAATTTAAAAAAAACATGGTAATAAATGTTATTATTAATATTACAGTTGTACGGAGAAACTTGGAAACCACTTCCTGTTCTTGAAACATTTAAAGTTTCAGAATATGGGAAGAACAGAATATGTAAGGTGGTTTACTGAATTGTAACTTTGGGAAAACATGACTTACTGGGTCTCAAGTAGGTGAGTATACCTCGTAGGTACCGTTTTTCTGTTGAACCGTTCATAAAGATTATTAAATATAGTAAGGAGGTTAGTGTAGTAATACATGCAGTCAAACACAACTATATGACCTCTATTATTACAAAGAGGGTTCTACAACGACATGTTTCGGCCCTACATGTGGGCCATCTTCAGGTTGTAATTAGACTAGATCAGTTATACTATAATGCGTGAAGCATTCTTGGGAGTAGGGGGGATGGGGGGTACCATGGTCCTGTTTTTAGGTAGAATTGTCATTGGTAGTATGTCGAGCTCATATTATCAATATGTTAATGGGTACTGTTCTTATGTGCTAACCTAATTACCGTTAATTCACTAAAATTAATAGAATGTCGTGTCCATTTTCAACTTTTACCAGTGGGTACCATTCATATGTACTAGCCTACTTATCGTAACTTAAATTAATCACAATGTAGGAGTGTAACTCTGCATTGTATAAAACACAACGGGGATGACGCACATCAGATTATTAAATATTTTTTGGTTTTCTATTCACGAAATTAGTCCAGGGACGTCGTATGTAAATTCGACCGACAGAACGAAATTTTCAGGCCACACTTAACACTTGGTGTTGCGGTGTGTGACATCGCACAGAGGGCAGGTCTTATATCAGCAGCTTGCATTTTTGTAACTCTCAGAAGAAAATTGGCAATACGAGATAACAGCTTATCAATATATTATTTACAACTAATAATTTATTTGTAATAAGAACTGATCACTTCAAATTAATTGTACTTAAGATATTTGGACACGGCATAGGGACAAGATACTCTGTGAATTCGATACCACCGCAGGTCTATTTCGCAAAAGCTCTTATGTATGAGCAATCTGCCTACCTCACCGCGGTTCTGTTCCAAAGATTATGCCGTGGTATCTCTCCGCTGGTTGCCACCTATCTTAAAATGGGATATAATAAAAGGCATCAGGCCAGTGCGCCAGTGGTGGGCTCCTGCGAACACAGTAATGAGACTTCGGGTTCCATGTAAAGACGGTAAATTACTTGGCTTGCCGAGGGACTGTTCCCTCTTTAAAAAGGCCTCTAGTCCGTGGAAATACTTCACATGTCACTGTAACAACAACGGTTCACCTTCGACGACAGTCGACGCAAGTTCAAAAGCATCATATAATATATAACTCGGAAAAGGCCAAGTGTCTAAGACACTGCTGGTACAGTCAATCGAAACGGATCGTTTCCATCAGTTTTCAAAGAACCGAGTTCATCTCAGAAATCACATTTGTTCCCAGTTTACTGCAAAGAAGTTCTGATTGTAAGCTGAAACTTCCCACTCGAGGTCTTCGCCCTCCTGGAATATTACGTGGTGTAGATTGGTAGTTGGTTACAGAAGTTTCGGGACTACATATCGTCCCCATCTTCAAACACCAAGAAGCTATTTAACGTTTGAAGAAGAGACCGATAGGTTGTCCCGGAACGTAGGGTAACCAACTAACAATCTAAGCAGCGTAACATCCCAGAAGAGCGAAGATCTCAAGTATACTGCGGCGAAAGCCTCTGAGATTCCAACTTCCCAATTTTTCATAACCATTCGTATAGTCATTTCTTCATTTCGTGAAATTTTTTGGCGGTAGAATGAGGAAATGCGTAAGCGAAATGCCTGTTGTAGCCGATCATTTTTAGAACATATATTTTTTATTTAATTATTTAATAGTACACCAACTGATGCACATACATAAAACTTTCTCACATTAAAACACTAAAATTGCTCCGACATATTTCGATCCAAGGATCATCCTCAGGAAGCTACATTTTCCATGCTAAAGTCACTTTTAAAAACTAGTTACTGATTGCTTTCGTTATATAATCCTGGTTCTCTGGCAGCATGTCTGTAATGTAAATTATATTAAGTATATTGTTAATAATATAGCAATAATATCAAGTGTATTAACATTAGCTAAATTTAGTATAATTGTTTCTTAAAATTGCTGGCCTCAGTTACGGACGATTCATGGCATGCGTTGTAAGTTAATCTGTCAAAGTAAATTCAGGACCGTTGGTGATAGGTAGCAGGGGAAAGATTTAAATGAGAAAACGTTAGCAGCGGACAACGGACGCTAGCAATCCAGTGCGAATTCAGCCGCGTACGAGTGTGGTGTAGGTAGGAGTACAGAGAAGTGACTGTGTTAATTTCCTAGAAATTATCCAGTTGTTTTAATGGATATAGCCCTCCATTATTTTATATCAAGAATAAATTGAGTAAATAAAACAAGTAAAAAAATAAATAATTAAAACTATATCTGATTCGGTGAACCACATCCGTTTCCCGAAAGAGATCACATACCAGACTGAGCGCGTCAGAACAACAAAGTTACGAATGGTGATCGTGTAGACTGTCCGGAGTCCGTCGGCACATTTCAGTGACTTTACATTTCGTTTAATGTTTTTTACCAAACAGGGTTTCGCAGGCCATCTTTAGGAGTTCCGAGAAAAGATTTCGGCAAAGTAAATAGAAAATCTGAAGCACTGCAATATTGGAATGACCTCCGTGCGCCACCAGCTGCCCCTTTATTATTTGTTGGTCAGCACATATTAACTCTGTGCCGTTTCTTCGTTGCGTATCGTTAGGCAAATGCCTCACCCCTGTGCGACAGAATGGTTCCCTGCTATCACCACTTCCTGCCCGTAAAATTTTGCGTAGATAAGTGTTAACTATGTTCCGGGTTTCTCCATGGAAACAAATAAGTTCCGAGAAACTGGTATAGACATTAGAAACGGCTGCCTGATGGGTGATAGAACTGAATACACAGGGCACAGAGAGACGTATTCAGAGCGATACTGGAGCGGGATTAAAATTCATAATTACAGTAATCGATCGGTCCGATATCACTTAAATTGCACCGTTATTAAAAGCCATTTCATTTAAAACAAGGAAGAATACCATTCACAAATACTGCGACTCAGCAGCTTACTTTGCGAAAGGCAGGGAAGTTACTGCCTTGAACTAGCAAAGCAGCACTGTCAATTCAGCAGCGCTGTGTGTTACCAGCCAGCCACGTGCTGGTCATACGACGGACTGCCATAGAATTCACACACTGCTACACGGCCTATCTGACCGCCATGTGCATGTGCTATGTTGAATTATACGCCAGATGGTGAACTGTTGCCTCAGTCTCAGCATGTGTCTCGCTATGAACACAGACAGTGGCAACTGTATCAATAGAATGAATGGCACCGTTACACGTCACAGTTAAACTAAGATATTGTCGATCTATACAACGTATCTTTCAGGTTCCTTTTTAAGAGTGTTTTATAAGGACGTGCATCTACAGTACATGGGAAAAACACCGAGTTTCTCATATCAAAACAAGGAAAATGTTAATAATAATAATAATAATAATAATAATAATAATAATAATAAGCAAAAGTTTATTTGTATGGTACAGGCTAACAATGTGTTTAACATAATCCTTAATTTGGATCTGTGGGAACAATTGAAAATGCGAACGTAGTCAGTTCCAGTTGGAAATGAAGGGACATTTCAACGATTTTTGATGCTAGTCAAACCATTCGCAACCGCTCGGGACTTTCGTAAGGTTCTGACAGCCCATGATTAGGTGTGTTCATGGGTGCACTGATTGAGCTGCGGGACATTTGGAGTAAGTGTTGCAAATTTGTCCTTGATGAACAGTACTAACGCAACAATTACTAAATTGTAAACATGTGTTGTAAACGTATTATGTCAGTTGTAAGTAAAATATTACACAGTTACAATATTTGTCGTTGAATGTAATATTTAAATTGAATTTAAAAAGTATTAATTTATGGACATGTCTATATAAACTTACTCCTCTGCTTTGATGTGAAGACCTCAATCTTGAAATCTGTCCAAGTTTTTTAAACACACCCTGTATATCTTGATAGTTTATATGTTCGCATTTTATGTTAAAGACAATCTACAGCAGCAGTATGCACCTCAAACGCACGAAATTGGTTGTGCATTTGTAAGATGAATCGAAATGTGTCCGGTTATATAATAGTAAGTTGAGCTTTAGATATATCAAGTGAAAAATGTTTACTTCCTTCTGTGGCGTAGATCTTAAATTTTAATTTTATCGTAAAGTTTTAATAGGTTTAAGCTATCCTATAAAATTATCCGAGAAGTCTAACTTGTGACACGATCAATCTGTTGGAACCGCCGTTAAAATCTGATGAAACTCATGGTTGAGAAGAGATGTGTGTGCACCTTGCACCGCTACATTTGCTTCTAAGTACCATGACACAAATTTAACGTGTCAATAACTTTTCAATTACCATCAACACACAAAATATTTCGCAAATTTACCACGCCGTTACGCTCCGAAATTACAGCCCTTGTGTTGCAGCTGGTGTTGTTGTGTACTATCAAGAGCAGCTAGACGTAGGAAGAGCAAGGAATATGTGGACAAGCAGTTCGTAAAATTCTGTGCTTCCGAACATGCCCGTAGCAATCATGAGATTACAAAAAGAAATAAACAAGAAATGTTTGAGCAAAATGTATAGGTGTGCGGAATAGCCTGGGAATACTCTTGCAGATATATTGCGAAGGAAGAGCTAATCTTGTTACTGAGTGAAATAAAAATAGATCTGTGAATTATACCGAGGTGCTGATAAGTCCTTAGCCCGACCAGGAAGGAAACAATCTCGGAAGCATGTCAGGGACGCGCGCGATTTCAACAACATCGAGACGCGAGCTGTCATCAAGTTTTTTTCCTTGCAAGGCAAGGCGCCGAAGGAAATTCACGCCATTCTGACAGAAACATTAGCTTGTTTCCTTCATGGTCGGGCTAAGGACTTATCAGCTCTTTTGTAAACACTCAGTATTTAGTTTGTACGACCACCCAGAATTAGTTGCTTATTCTCTCTGCAGTATAGAGTTTTCTCTTCCTAGGTATAAAATTGTCTTTTTGTCGGTCCGCAACACTTTATATGGAACTTAGGCTAACTTAACTGTTAATATTTCTTGGTTCCTAAGATGTACTGTTTATGCCATCCTAAAATATGGATGCCACAAATTCTACACTGCCAGTGTGGGGACGTAACATGGACCGTCTCACTGACAGATGAATGCGTGGGGCTGAGAATGACCGAATCCACAGAAGAAGTAACACAGAAACTGCGAAGAGAACCCCCACAATTTTTATTCTTCAAATAATTTTGTTAGGATGAAGAATGATTAATTGGACAGAAAATGGAGGACAGTATAATGGCTTATAACATTCTAATTGGAAACTTCAGGGGAAGAGGACACTTTGAAGAGTTAGGGAAAGTTTGCACATTAATACCGAAAAGGATCAGTGATAAAGAATTTCCACAGTTCAAAGGTAAAACCAGTCTCCCCTGTGCACAGCATGAAAACATGCGGGAGTGAACCACATTCTTAACCTCATTACTACAGGGGGGATGAGCGGTCGGCTTGATTTCGCCGCTGCTTTACCCCCGGCAAAAAGAACCACGGCACACAATAAATAGGAGTTTCGGTGGGCCCCAAAGCACTCCGCGACGCTTTGGAGGAGAGAGAGATATCTCGTGCCCCACTCGGTAATCGAACCAAGTTCCCTCGGAGATTTATCCTGTAGCTTATTCATTACACCGGCTTTTCTATCCCAAAACCTCACAAGGAAACCCCCGTCACATCAGCTAAATAAACGTCTTATGACGAGTTTTTGCTAAACGCCCGTTTTCACGGAAAAAGATTATTCATTAAATTACACATATTTAACATAATGTCCTATGTAGTAACGAGCATTTATATACTCAGCAGCTAATCAACGATGGCAAATCTACGTCATAAGTTCAGACGATCACATGTGGGTTTATAGGCTGGAGTGTACACCCCTAGGGGCAGGAATGTAACTAATATAAGAACGTCTCGAGTCTGCCCAACCTCCTCTCCGAGCCTGTTTGTGATTCCCCCTCAGTGGTCGAGAGGTCACTCATCATCATCCAGTTGTGCAGTCGGGAAATAATGGAGCTGTACTTAACGCCCTACATACGCCGTCACAGCACACCACGTAGGCTCTGGTACTTCCCTTGTCTTAACTGAGAGAACATAATTTTACACACCGGGTCGGCATGGATCCGGATCCAGAAACAAAGACTAGGAAGTTGGCTGTGAAACCGCAGACAGCGTGAGAGTGTAAACTAGACACGACAAACACAATACCAGTAGAGAGGACTTGGCGACATTCGAATTAATGCTGTTCAATACAGCTTAGTACGTGGCTGAGCGCTTTGTATTGGGAATTAGTGGACTGCGACGCTCTACCAAGGCGGGTGTCAAATCCGTCAGTGTCCATACAGCCCTGCGTCACTCACATCGAAGTAAGTTCTTGAGACTTATAACAAGAGAGGAAATGTACGTAGAACGGAACAATGAGGCGCGTTCACGTAACCATTCTTGCCGTGGAAAAGCAAAAAGTATGGCATTTGCTGTGTGTCTGTAGCCTTGTTTCTCCAGCAGCCAATGAGCATGCTCCGTATTATATTGTCATGTGGCCTGCATTGCTGTACCATATTTCTCCACATAATGTCATAAACGGCACCATTTCAAAAACTGCTATTGAACATAAAATGTGTGTTTTGATTTTCTCTAAAACTTTGTCTAAAATATTTCTCATTATGGGAAGACTTGAGCGAGATATTGTCATAGATGTACATTTCTTGTCAAATGTTCATGAAACCTCCTTCTTCGACAGACTTTCGAAAAATAATCAAATACAAAATTTCATAAAAATCCATCCAGGGAGAGCCAGGCTTTTTTTTTTACATGGGCGGGCAGGCAGACGGACAGAAGGACGGACGGACAGACAGGCATGACGAATCTAATATTCACTTTTCGCAGTTTTGCAAACTCGCCTGAAAACAGACATGACTGGCGTACGCTTGAATGCAGGCCACTTGACCTACTGCTTTTAGCATACTTTAACTCGGGTTTATATCCATCAGCATCGTTCGAACACTGCGAATGTGCAAATCAGCAGTCATCAGGACATATTTAACCTTCTACATCACAGTGTGTACTCGTGTTTAACATAGCGTTAACACTAAAAACTCTGCATCTTCTTTACACAATATACTTCCATATGTATTTACATTATTCTCAGAAAAAACCAAGATCGTTGCCCCTACTAACATTAAGTGACGTCTTTACTAGACGTGTTTTAAGTAAACGATTTAATGTTAAAATATAGTTTGAATTAATTTCAGACTCCAGGTGGTTCAGTTAACTACCTGCATGCCAGCGAGTCCTTCGCGGTAAGATAACTTCAAGATATCTGATAATATGAAATTCGAAGATTCAACGCCGTATCACTTTAATTATCAACCAACAAATGCACTTACATAAAATTTCACATTAAAACACTTAAAACCGCTCCGACATGTTTCGATCCCAAGATCATCCTCAGAGAGCTATGTTGTTCCTTGCTAAAGTCATTTTAAAAACATTCACAAAATAATTCCTTTATATTAACAGGGTGTTGTGGCAGCATGTCGTGTTGTGTAAGAGTACGTCGTTGAGAATGCGCCTGCCTATGGTGTGCGTTGTGTGTTACGTAGTCTCTCACTACGCAACACACGACGCACACCATAGCCAGGCGCATTCTCAACAACGTACTCTTACACAACACGACATGCTGCCACAACACCCTGTTAACCTTTTGGCGCCGGAATTATTTTTTTAAATTTCATCACACTCTGTATATAAAATGTGAATAAAACAGGAACCAAATATGTTAGAATTATGAAACAAACCGCATTTTGAAGAGAAAAAAAAACGGAGAGTATATACCATGTTTAAAATATTCAGTACCTGTATTTGTTGAATAAATATATAAAATGCAACGTTTAGAGGTTAGAGGTGCGGTACGACCACTATAGCGGTCATTAGGCGTCAAAGGGTTAATATAAAGGAATTAGTTTGTGAATGTTTTTAAAATGACTTTAGCAAGGAACAACATAGCTCCCTGAGGATGATCTTAGGATCGAAACATGTCGGAGCGATTTTAATTGTTTTAATATGAAGTTTTACGTAAGTGCATTTGTTGGTTGATAATTAAAGTGATTCTACGAAATGTACGGTGCAACAATAAGGATTCAACGCCGTGTTCACTTATCGTCAAATTTGTCCTCTCCTGAGCAATACAAACACAGTTATAGCCGGCCATGTCTCCCTTCAAGTATTCCTTCTCTCGGGCCCTTCCAAACAAAATATTGTATTCTTATTCATGGCTCGTCTCTCCCAAACTCGCTACGTGACAATCCCATCTCACCCTCCTTGCTTTGCACAGGTACTTACGCATTTAATATTTATTAATTACTTCACACATTCTGTTTTTACTTCTACTTATAGACTAGCTCAACAATCCTGACGTCTCGACTGAAATCTCAGCTTCGTTAACGCACATTATTCAGCTACAGAAATAAAATTCAATTTCCGCGGGTGCAAACAAAAGCGGTGAATGGAAGTTTTATGCATATACCTACGCCGTTTAAAAGTACGCACAGCCTACTATATTTATAACTCTATTATTCTGTTACGCTAACAGTGAAACCTGTCAAAAACAGCACCTTGGTATACAGGAAACTTGTCTTTGGCGGGAAAATGTTAACAGTCCGGGTAGAGTCCCGACGATCCATACTTAAGAGCACCTGTACTAAACGGAACCTTCCTGCAACAGAAAATCCTTTCGGCCATTTATAGTTCCGTAATTGGCAGTTTTCACCGTTTCACTTGAAAAAAAGAACTGCATTTGGCAAATACGTTTACTCTACCGGAGTGAACATTCCGAGAGTCGTAGGGAAAAATATACAGGCGCAACAGCCCCTTTGGAAATAATGTTGTCCGTATGACTTCGCCATTTATACAGACTGATACTGCATTAAGCATGTGCGTGGACAATGTACGATAGTCATGTAAGGAATACGTGGATTCACGGAAATGCGAGTCAAATAGGCTGCATTGTTTGTATTCGGGGTGTCCGGTAATGGCTGCTTCCTCCTGCTGAGGTCATAATTAAAGGTACAGGTAATATGTTAAGGTAGGCACAGACCCAGCGGACTAGATAAAAAGTGAGGTTAAGTTCGTCACAGTTGCAGTTTAAGAGCATGGACTTGCGTCGATTCCCGGACACGGGCTATCAAATTATGAATTTTCCTCGTTTTATTCATGCACTGGAGAGAACTGAACTACTTTACAACACGATATGACCGCTTGCTTCCTTTCGACACTAATAAAGACATTCAGATAACAAAAAGCTCTAAACTAGAAAATGATTCTTATAATAAAACCAACGAGATGCACTAATTTCTCAAATTTATTTTTGGAGAAGAACTCTACATGTATCGGACAGGTTTACTGTCCATCATCAGGAGTCTAGTACTGTACACACAGCAATAGGTATATGTCATACAGGTTATGCTGACTGCTTGCTAGCAAGCTAGCAAGCAGTCAGGCAGCATTGCCGGTGCATTATACAACAAGCTGTAAACACGGTCTAGTGCTCCTGAGGATGGGCGAAATTATCACCCGAAACATGTTAACCCTTTGACGCCTAATGACGACTATAGTGGTCGTACCGCACCGCTAACCTCTAAACGTTGCATTTATATATTTATTCAACAAATATAGGTACTAAATATCTTAAACATGGTATAAA
>Ga0123355_10017826_pt1 | contig 11233 bp, 6 predicted proteins | sample TergutEmb28metaG_3_FD_89872 | JGI IMG/M metagenome (GOLD analysis project Ga0123355, IMG submission 89872) | Embiratermes neotenicus P1 segment gut microbial communities from Petit-Saut dam, French Guiana - Emb289 P1 | ecosystem: Host-associated > Arthropoda: Insects > Digestive system > Gut ...
GGGTGTCACAGCACCCATCATCAGGAGTATTAAAAACTGTACCCGCAGCCTCCGGTACAGGTCATACTACTTGTACCGCTACTCCCCTCCAACGTGGTCTGATCCCGATCAGACCACGTTTTTAATACTCCTGATGATGGGTTCTGTGACACCCGAAACATGTAGAGTAGCTTTGCAGTAAATAAATATCTGCATACTGTTGCATCTGTTGGATTTTTATTCACATTGAATTAAGAAGCACGGAATCACGAGCTTAAAAAAGAAATAGGTATTTCATTACAACTACACGGATTATACAGACGTATGGGAAGGATGGCTGAATTGTGAGAAGCATTATAAAGCCCGGTCTCCGCACCTACGTTCGAGCCCCGAGTAGGGGTATATTGGATACCAATCGGTAGTATCATTAAATACGTCACAGACCAATTTTACGCTGCCGTCAAAGCTATGGCCTCCATACGAAGATGCAGACAGACACGTTACGTGGTCCAACATTTAGTTTGATACTGAGAGCCGTTTGCGTGGGGCGACGTTTCCGAATCGTTACGGTTCGACCTGAAAGAGCCGGCCACACTATATGAACCACCACACATTACACAACGCTCCAAACACACATTAAATCAGATTTCGCACATCATATAAATTTGTCCTGTTATTTCCCTGGAACTTCTGAATTCAGGGTTGCGTTATAAGTCGTGTTCTTCAATATAAAGAGGCCAAAATATTAAAACCATTAATCCCCAGGATTATTGGTGAGTTGACATGCAAATCATTTAATTAGCTACTGTGTTATTATTAAGCATTATGATTCTCTTCCATTCCGGATTTCTTTTTTCTACATCGTTTGCTTCTCTTTTAGATTAGGAAGAGTGTAAGAATGGCAAACGTCTTAAACCATCCTAATATTCGGAATTCATGACACCCCTCGTGTTATTATAAACGACTGTCCAGGTATTTTTCTACCTCTCCTTAAACACATATTCAGTCTACGCTCATTTCTGTAACATTTTCCATCCTAAAAGAAGAAAGCATCAATTTTACTGTCTCTACAAATGAGAACAATGCTTCTGCTAAAAACTTCACTTCCTTTTTTCCTTTTGACAATTATTCTAAATTGTCTGAATTTGTTATCTAAGAACACATTTCACACTACGTAAAGTTCAAATTACACATTTCCCCGCATAGTTTCACCAAATTCAAATTTACCTTCCTGGTTTAATATCTTGTCTTTATTATCCCATAGTTTGCTCCAAGTGAATGGGCTAATTTCGACCATGATCTTCATAATTTGCTTCTTTATAACGTTAATGCTTTACTGTTTACAATTGATTACAAAAACTGGTTTCGTAAGTACTTAGCAAACAGGCATTCCCCCCATTCGATCTAGATCTACGCCTTCGGAATTCGTCACAAGACACGATCTTTCACAATGTGCGGCAGGTCCACTACAAGGTTACATAAAATTATGGGACAGATATGAAAGTTCAGCCATCATCTGTGTTTCTAAAAGCATTGAAACCGCTTGCGTTTCTCACCCGTTCAGTGACAGAATATAATTAAATAGCCAACCAAAGTCAGTTGTACAGGAAAACACTCCGCCTCGTGATCAGGCCCTTCTTGTGTTCACATTGCCCCGAGCAGCAAGAAACGACCTCCAGTGATGGACCACTCAGGGACGCGTTAGGGTCAACAAAAAACATCACTTCCGAATACGATTCTTAATCACATTCAGAACTGGTTAAAGTCGTATCACACGTTTCTTCCTAGACTTTCACGACCAAGAAGTACGACCGATAGCAATTCCTTTCAGAAAACCCCTTTATAAAATTTGAAGTAATGTTAGACGACTGCAAATAATGCTCGGGCCGTTCTTAACGCCGAAAGTACAGGGCGTTTCATAATGCTCTCCGTGATCACAAACATTTATAACAAGGGAACTAATGGACCTACCTTAATGAAATTGTTCACAGCCACAGGAAAACTGAAAGAGTTTTTTTTTTTTTTTTGACACCTAGAGATATTCGATGTGTGCACCACGGGTGACACGGCGCGCATCGATACGATATTCAAGTTCTTGCCACACACGCGTCAACATGGGTGCATCGATATTCTTCACTGCTGCAATGATAGGTAGCTTTAGGTCAGCGAGTTCTTGTAGGTGGGTTCTTTGCGTAATTTGCACGAAATGCACGTTGCACAGTTACCACAGACTTACTCGTGTGATATTCCAACACACAAAACGACTTCTCCCCCCGAGCGGCCATTTTTTCACTACATACACTCGCACCGCCTAGCGGCAGAATTGTGAAGTACGATGAAAAACAACTTACTGGCGGGAAAAAATTGAGTTGTTCCTTATTTTTGTACAGGTTTCGTAAATACGTTTCCTACGATTTTCCTATAATAAATGTTTGTAATCCCGGAGTACATCATGAAACGCCCTGTAGAAGTGGAAAAGTAGACAGCTTTTTGTCCAACTACTTTATCTCCAACCGAAGGAAAAGCGTGAAATCAGTTTTTATTTTACTGGTATGAGTTAACTTGCCCTTTGGACATTCACGATGTCTTGCTGACGTAACGGAGCGTGCTGGTAACGCTCCACTCTTTTTTAATTCCAGGAACGAATGGAGGCGAATGTTTAGCGTCATGTTTTGGCTGCTACACAAGCCAACCAACTGCGATACTCAAGAGGATACAAAGCCGGATGGTTGAATAAGGAGAGACCAACTTGATGTCACTTGCTTTATTATTTCATTATTTAATGCTCAACATGTTTCGGATGTTAATACATCCATTCTCAGGAGCTTACGACTTATTTGTTAAGTTATTTCACGGGTTGTATTGCTCTGGTTCGATGTGTGTTGGTGTTACGCTGTGGTTTGGTTGGGGTGGTGTGGTATCCGAATGCAGCCTGAGGCCTGCATACGGATACCACACCACCACAGCCAAACCACAAAGTAACACCAACACACATCGAACCAGAGCAATAAAACCCATGAAATAACTTAACAAATAAGTAGCCAGCCCCAGAGGATGGATGTATTAACATCCGAAACATGTTGAGCATTAAATAATGAAAAATAAAGCAAGTGACATCAAGTTGGTCTCTCTTTATTCAACTATCAAGATGATGCACGGTCCAATAAACATAAGATTAAGAAAAGCCGGTTGGGTTGTGGAACTAGGAAATAAATTCTAAAATTCTAGTTCCGGCCGTTTAGTCCTTCCAATTTATCGAGATATTGCTGCTCGCTCTGTTTAATAAATACTGCTTAAGTGAAATTAGCAGATACTTTAGCACACAAATATAGAGATGAATACTCTGCTATACCTCTAGAGACAGCCCACACCTTCTCGCGGCTTCTGGTTACATTATTAATTCTTTTCTATACTGTGTGTGTATGTGCGTGTTTCTGTGTGTGTACACACAAACACACACACACACACACACACACATCTGTATTTAACAGATCCAACAGTTACGTAGTTGTGTTTCAGACTGCCACACCGATACCACCCAAACCAACCACACCGAAACTCCAACACACATCGAAACAAGAACACACAACCAATGTGGTGATACAATAGAAAAGTCGCAGGCTCCTGATGATGGATGTATTGATGTCCGAAACATGTTGAGCATAGAAGAAGTTAATAAATTGTGACATCAAGTTGGTCTCTTGTTCTTCAACTAGTGACGAAGCGTTTAAACTATTTTCGGGAGTCCTTTGCAAAAGACCGTCTGTGAGATTGCCAAGACAAGATCTTTATTATGGCCTTAGTCACTTCCCGTCTGTCGCAAAATGCCCTCTTCAGTCGACGCTGTGTGATTAAATAATTCGCCAACAAACCGAAACATCTGAGCGTGTTACAGCATCTCTGAGAAAACAAGTGAGAAACAAGTCCTTGCACTATGAATCTACATGACGTCAGCTGTGCCTGAAATAAAGCTATCACCATCTGACAGAGGAATCTACGTGTATGTCGAAACGTGCCGGTTACCAGCTACAGGCTATTTCTCCTCCCCCAGACTACCACACAACGACAGCGTTTGTGCCAAGAGCAACAAGAAGAACATTAGAGTGCTCCGGGATGTTACGCAATGTGGACTGGTGAACAGTTACCGACGTGTCGAAGGAGCGTAGTGCCTTCATCTTCTGGGTACAGCAGTCATTATCGACAAGGTATCACATCCTATATGACTTAAATCCTTATAAACGCCACTATAAAAAACTATAAATCTCTTAATATGAGATTATTATCTTCATGTTACTTATCCCTCGCACAAAAAACGGATTCCTACACAAGATCTATACTACGTACCTCAAGGCTTATTCCTCAGAACTTCAGAGACATGGTTTGAAACATTCGACTACTGCCTACGATTTCAATAATCTTAATTTTATTGTTTTATTTCTATTTGCTGCAGAGTAACAATATAATTCATCACAAGTTCTTTGAAAGTCACACTAGAAGGTTTGAATGTTATGTAACAATAACGATTTTCAAGAACTGCAGTTGTAACAAATTGAGGTCTAGTCATGAACATTCGTACAGTCATATTAAACATTACATCGTTGTTTGCTTGTACAGCCTGATGATGGCTTGTTGATAAAGTCGAAAGATGTAGCTGCTGGTCCCAAAAATATATGGTGAGTTCGACTGTTACATGGATTGGTTTTTATCAAATTATTAATACAAGATCTGAAGGCTGCACTCCACTGTATTTTACAAATGTGTCTGTCTGATGTGAAGTAGCACGTTGGCTTTGATAACACTTATTGCAGACACGTATCTATTACAGTACAAGGACATACAAAAATTGTCAGAAAATGTGGTGGGAAAAGTTCGCTTTGGAAACGTAGATCTTCACAAGAATGTAATACTAAAATCGAGCTAACACTGCCGGCTAGAATACGGACAAATAGCAGGTTCTTATTGACACGGTAAAGAAGTTTGGATTTCATAAAATGTAGCTACGTTTTGTCCACATGAGCGAATGTCAGTTAAAAACTTTTCTAATTAGTGTAATTAATTATTGTAGACATAACACAATTGCTGCAAAGCTAGTTACAACGCACTTAAGTTCAGCAATTAGTGTTACTTCTATTGTGTTAAACATTCAAAACATCCAAATTATTTCCAACTAAAGTTTTAGACCTTATTAATTTAACACAACACAGACCTACCAGTTTTTCTAAAACAAACTCTCTTTGATCTTCGAGCCAAGTTGTGGATTACAGTTACAAATAAAAATAAAATTCACTTATCATTCATACAGCCCACTAAATATCAAATCCTATTTTAATCCGCCAAGTAATTTCAAATTTCGGTATACGAGTTCATTTCACATAGGCCAATGATGTGTACAGCACACATCAGTAGTAACTGCCGTAACCATCGCCGATGAAGGAAAGAGAAACACATGAAATGGGCACCAGCAAACGAGAGTTCCTTACTGCAAAAGAATATAACTGTTCGGCAGCGGGCTGTGGATAAGCATGCGGTTTTGGGACTAAAGACTCTTACCGATCTTTCTTTCTTTTTCTTTCTTGTGGTGCTTCGACACGTCTTCGGGCCATGTATTCCCCATTCAAGGTCTCACGATCACATTCAGACACACCGCACTCGGCAGAACTCCTGTTTACGAGTAATCAGCCCGACGCAGAGACTTCTACCTGACAAAACACAACACTCACAAGAAAGAGACATCCATGCCCAGGTTGGTTCGAACCCACAATCCCAGCAAGCGAGCGGCCGCAGACTCACGCCTTAGACCGCGCGGCCAATGGAATCGGCAGTCACTGATCAACGTTCAAAAATAAGTATGTACGTGGGTATATATGTAGTTATATGCGCATCATATGCATATATATATATACACGTACACGCAAGTACGTACAAATGTGTGCATGCCGATGGAATTTTATATATATATATATATATATATATGTGTGTGTGTGTGTGTGTGTGTGCATGAATATATTCATGTAAACGTCAGACAAAATACTGAAATTTGGTTACCTTTCTTGAATGACCCTCCAATGCGACAAGCATTCCAAAGCTCACACTTGTAAAATACCGTCAGGATAGCAAAGAGTGGATATTAATTAGAGAACAGAATATGAAGCCAAGTCAGTGCTACTGTGCATGCGTACTGAAGTTTAATGCACTTCAATCCGCCACATTGACGGAGGCGACCGAAAAGAACCACGTGCGGTTTGCATTCGATATAGCAGCGATATTGGGAGAAAATAACACACAAACTCCAAAACATATCCTATTTCGTTCCCCTAAAACGTCAAACAAGCAACAGCAAACAGAAAACCGACAGGTTGTGCTGAATCGTGAACTCATATCAGTAGCCTACCGTCAGCGGAACGGGGAACATACACCGACACTCAATTGACATTCAGAGGTTCGAGTACAGAAATCCAAAAGACAGAAGAATAACGAAAATATATGTTCAGGGAAATTCGATCTCTCACTTTAAGTAAATAATGCCTAGGAGAAAGTTTGAGTATATATTACTGAAAAAAAAATAAATTTATTTATACTGCCAGATCGGTGAATTTTAAGGAGATAAATTTGCGTAAGATAAGTACTGAAGTAATGAAGAACAGAGGGGTAGGTTATATGAGGAAAATTTCGCTTTCAAAATGAGCACTTATAATATCAAAAGGGGATGACATAATAATATTAAAATCAATACTTTTAAATAGATTGGGCGAACTAAGTCCATGGAGCAGAGTCCTTCTTAAGGAGCTAGCCGTTTCTCAGCTAGTCAAGAAATTTTCTGCATTTTATGGAATCTGAAGGTTCATTACCGCGTTTCAAAATGCCAGCCACATGTTCCTATCCTTAGCCAGTTCAATCCAGTCCATGCCTCCCCATTCCACGTCATAAAGATCCATTTTAATATTATCCTCCCATCTATGCCTAAGGCTTCCAAATTGTCTCTTTTTGCCTCGGGTCTCCCCACCAAAACCCTGTACGCACCTCTCCTCTCCCCCATACGTGCCACATGCCCCACCCATCTCATTCTTCTTGATTGGATCACTTGAAAAATAGACTGGGCTATAATGCTGAAAATTGTATGGAATTTTTACATGATGCCGTCTAATGTTGTCCTCCGGCAACAGCAATATATTGTCATGAAGTAATTTTTTGGTTTTAATTATTCAACCATTTCATAAAGACAGTCACAAATCTATGGACCTTAAACCACAAGGTTTGACGTGTGTCACGAAAGTAACTCCAAATCAAAAAGCAGGCACAGTAGGTTTCGCAAGAATCGCATCTCACACCAAGGTAAAAGTAATAATTGCTTAATCAAAGCAAAAATCCACAAATCTCAAGGAAAACATCTCTGTAGGCAAGCGTGCTGCCCGAATAGCTCGCTCTGCAGGTGGAGCAGGTGTCTGCTCTCAGCCAGTCACTTATTACGTTATCGGCTGTCGTAACGATAGTAAGACTGTTGAATTGCCGGCAATCGGTAAGCTCTACCAATACAGGCTATTATCAATTTCTGACGGTAAGAAGTCAACATCGGAGGGAACCAACTACTCCCGTTACGCTTATAATTAATAGTTATCCATCACGGCCTACCTTCTCTAGCACATACCACATTTTTTCAAGTTAATCGATTTGTATAACTGTAAACAGCTCAGGTCAAGCAGCTGCATGTTTCGACTGGTATGTGATCATCTTCAGACCGTATATTGTACAAAGAAGTTCTTTTTACAAACATGTATACGCTTGTGGAAATTGAGACCTCAACTCATACATGAAATCCTTTTTCAAAATATATCATTATATGTCTTAGTGTAATGAAGTATATAACAAATTCACAAATATACGTCAGCACAACAAATATTTATTGGAGCATATAGGCTACATGTTTCGACCTGTTAACAGGTCATCATCAAGCCTCCAGCAGAATAAGTCAAAGGTGCTGTTAAGAAATTGGGATCCCAACAGTACCTTTGACTTATTCTGCTGGAGGCCTGATGATGACTTGTTAACAGGTCGAAACATGTAGCCTATACGCTCCAATAAATATTTGTTGTGGTGATGTATATTTGCGAATTTATTATATATTTCATTAGAGCACTTCGTGATGAATTCCCTTAAATTAGTGTAATGAGCTAAAAATAATAACAGGTGTGACATCATTTCATGTAAAGTTTCAGATTTCAGTCTCCACAAGCGAATATATGTACGTGCTAGCACAGTTATATCCATTTACCATATAAAGCCTGAAGATGACGGCATGCCGATCGAAATGTGTAGCGGCTTGATCTGAGCTGTTTAACGTCAACACCGATTTACGCACCAACGCTTGTACTGTACCAACAGATTAACGTGAGGGTTGTTTGACCGTGCATCTTCCTCATGAAATAACTTGAAATGCCAACTTGATGCAACAAGGTAATTTTATGAATGTATTCTTAGCTCGACATGTTTCGGGTATATACGCCCATCATCAGGAGCACTGGATTTTGAGTTGCAGCATATGGATTTCTGCACCGAGTTTGTGGATGGGTGGTGGTCTTGAGAGCCACTGCGTAGGTCGTGTGTATGGTGCGGATGGTGCTGTCCACGGCACCATCCGCACCGTACACACGACCTACGCAGTGGCTCTCAAGACCACCACCCATCCACAAACTCGGTGCAGAAATCCATATGCTGCAACTCAACATCTAATGCTCCTGATGATGGGCGTATATACCCGAAACATGTCGAGCTAAGAATACATTAATAAAATTACCTTGTTGCATCAAGTTGGCATTTCAAGTTATTTCAGATTAAAGTGATTTCCAACATAACGGGATGAAAAATTAGAAGATATTTTTCTTCTTTATTCAGCTTTCAAGGATTAGGAATACAGCCTAGACTTAAAGATAAAAGATCATTAGAATATTAGGTCTACTAAATATTATTAGGGTGATCAGATCAAGTAAGATGAGACCGATCGTGCAAGCAACACTCAATGGCACAACAGTGTAAACAGGGTATGGGATTGAAAAGGTATTCCAGCCCACACCCTCTCCACACTCGTCTGTCAATGAGTGCTGCTCGCCCGATTTGTCTTATCTTAGTGGATCACATCACCCTAATAACATTTAGTAGAGGCTCGGAAGATCGAAGTATAGATAGGAGGAAAATATTAAGATGTCTCATAAGGAATTCAGATGAGAGATGTGACTGGATTGTATCAGGATATCGACAAATGGAGGACTCTTATAAACACAGTAATGAACTTCTGGGTTTCAATAGATGCGGGAATTCGTGACTAGGTAATGACGTGATGACCTATTATTGATCAGGAAAGCAGCCGCTTCGTTAAGAGATATTTCTGTGCTCAGAAATACTCGCAATTGGACTCAATCTTGGACCAGCTTTCTTATGACCAAAATTTCTAATTTAATCATATCCCTAAACACAATTCCAAACACAACAAAACTTTTAAATAATCAATGCATCAACCGATCCATAAAGCTCAATATTCCTTGAATTAAAATGGCCCGCTGCGCTGTTGCTGAATAATGTTTGTGATTTCCCTCAAGACAACAGGATTTGTTTCTTCAACACCGTATCCAGACCGACTTTGCATTCCAACTAGTGTTTTTGCCGAGGCTTAAAATCGTTTGTATTTGCCAGCCAAGCGCCTCACACTCCTTAGTAATGGCGCTTAAGTAACAGGTACAGTCAACTTCACGTATCAATAGACCCATAATACGTCTTAATCTACTGAATGTGTCACACAGGATTACCGCATATGGAGTTATAATATAAAGTAAACTGGTAAACCAGACCTGTCCCAATGCGGGTCTTGTTGACGTCGCTTCAGATCTAACGAATGCTGAAAAAAATGGTGATCACAAAGGCGTATACCGCTAATGGCCAGCAGGTGATGCTGCAAGGTCACATGGAGAGAGATACACAAGCTCACAAAAAAATTTTCGTACAGAAAAAGAAACCAACATCTCGAGTCGTAGATGCGAAGATAATATTCAAAAGGACTTCATGGAAATTTCGTGTCCAATTTGTGGACTATAGGTCTCGGCTTAGCGTCCTGTCCAAATAGCGGCTTTTCGTGAAAATGGCGAATCTCTGTAGTATTCAGTTAATTTAGATATTCTACAGAAAACTGTAACTGGTAAGTGAGATCCGATGTACTGACGGCGGTAACCAAGAATAAGGCGTCGTTCTGGCTTAATATCCCAGGCAGTAACCATATTCATAAATTGGTACCTGAACATTAAAAACACTTTTACCTTCTGAATAAACGTCAAGTTTGACAGGGAAGTCCAATAGCAGAGATTTGCATTATGTAGTTAGACATTTCGTACATTATGTCCACACTTACCTAGCTCAACAGTTAGATCAACACTTAGCTACTTCATCAATTACATTTATAACTAGTTAGCCCATCAGTTGGATCCAAGATAAACTATCCCATCAGTTAGGTATCTCACCCTACAACAGGCTACGAAGTTCCCTACGAGGAGTAAAGTTACAGCTCTATACTTTCTTTAATCTCGACGCTAGACAGGGATGGGTGGTCAACGCCACGCCTCGGAACCTTCACCCCCAAGGAAACAGACCCGGCATCCATTGTACAGGAGGCTGAGTCAGCCCCATGGCCGGCCTGGACGGGTGCGGAAAATCTCGCCCCCAGCTGGATTCGATCCCCAAACCATCCAGCCTGTAGTAAGTCGCTATACCGGCTAGGCTATCCCGGCCCACATTAGATACATATGCACTTACATAATGCATCAGATCCATACTTCTGTAGTCTATCAGGCAGATCCATACCCAGCTACTCCATCAGTTAAATCCATATTTATAATGAATGTCATTCAAGAGTAAAAACAGTGTGGAAAGTATGAACTAAAACTCCTTTACACCCGTCAAGAAGGATTTCACTTCTTTGATTTTCACGAAACACATAGTCAATACATCTTTTGGACATGTATTGTACCAGTTTTTCCAAAAACGGAAAAATGTAAAAAAATAGGAAAATGTAAAAAATGGGGAAAAATTATTGTACGTCAGTAATCAAAGCATGGCTAAAACGATCTCCGTGGAAAAAAGAGACATCCTTACGTGAACACCCCCCCCCCCCCCCCCCCACCCTTTCCTCTCAAACAAACACAAACATAAAAAAAAAAATAAAAAGAAAATAATTAATCAACAATTTTAAATTTCGTGTCGTAGGCCACTTACA